>ERZ1740062.122-NODE-122-length-60461-cov-7.296245_pt1 | contig 60461 bp, 64 predicted proteins | sample MGYA00581741_ERZ1740062 | MGnify/ENA primary metagenome ERZ1740062 (study PRJEB43018, sample SAMN04849747) | marine metagenome | isolation source: floating plastic debris | place: Pacific Ocean | collected 2008-09-01 | study: EMG produced TPA metagenomics assembly...
TGCAGGCGGCCGTCTCGGCGGTCTCGCAGGCCAATCAGATCCCGCAGTCTCTGCTGCGGGTCCTGCAGTAAGTCTGGATTAAAAGGCCGGGGCTGGGGTCATTCCGACCTCACCCCGGCCGATCCAGCCTCCCGCAGCTAAGCCCACGCTAGGAGGGCTTTCGATCATGGATACAACGATTAAACCTACGGGCTTGCAGACGGTACACCAGCCCGCGCCGGAGGCGCAGGCTTCCTTGGCGACCGCAGATATCGCCTCGACGACGTCCGAGAAGATTGAGACGCCGCATGCCGTGACGGCGGCCGAGGGGGGGGCGAAAGCGGCGCTGAAGCAGTCGGCGCCCAATGCGGCGCTCACCACCTACAAGGACCACGACAGCGGCCGCCTGATCGTCCGGGTCTATGATCGCGTGAGTGGAGACATCCTGGTGGAGTTTCCCCCGGAAAAGGCCTTTCGGTCGGTCGAAGAGGTCCTGATTGGGGTCGGAAAGCCCCCAAAGACACGCATTTCCGTGTAGCTTAACGTATTGATAACTATGATATCTTAACGAGTTGTAAGCGAATTCGGCGGTATCTTGGGGCCTTAGGAGAAGATCGATGCCTCTTGCTGGAACCACAGGAACGGTTTCCTTCGTCGGAAACTCCCCGCTGCTGACCGGATCGTTTTCCGGCCTGGACACGGCTGCCATTATCGAGGCATCGCTCGCCGTCAAACGCATCCCGATTGACCGGCTGGAAAACAAGATCTCCCAGAACGATACGCGCATCGCGGCATTCAACGAATTCAAGACGCTTCTGGCGACGCTCCAGTCGGCGGTCAACGGGCTGCGCAGCCCGCCGGGCTCGGCCGGCATCCTGAACAACGTTTTTGAGCAGAAGTCCGCCTTCGTCTCATCGAATACTTCTACGTCGGCGACCGATATCCTGGGCGCCACGACGACCAACAATGCCGCGGCCGGTACCTACGAGATCGAGGTGCTGCAGATCGCCCAGGCGCACAAGGTGTCCGGTGGCACCCTGGCGGACACCTCCACCGACCTCGGCGCCTCGGAAACCATCACCGTTGGCCTCGACGGCGGTACCACCGCCGGTATTGCTATCACGCCGGACATGAGTGCGGCGGACGTGGTCTATGCGATCAACGCCGTCTCCGGCACGACCGGCGTACGCGCATCGGCCATTAAGATTGCGAATGGCGATTACCGTATTGTCTTTACGGCGGAAGAGACCAACAAGGCAATCCAGATTACTGGCGACAATGCCGGCGACACCCTGACCAAGCTGAACGTCTCGACCGACAACGGAGCCACTTACAATACGGTGCTGCAGGATGCCCAGCCGGCGCAGCTTCGGCTGGATGGCATTCCCACGATCATTGAGCGCGACTCCAACGAGATCAATGACCTGATCGACAACGTCACCCTGGATCTCTTCAAGGCCGATGATCCCGCCAACGGCACGATCATCAAGCTGGAGATCGAGAACGACCTTACCGCCGCGAAGGCCCAGATAGAGGGTTTCGTCAGCGCCTATAACGACGTGAAAGCCTTCCTGAAGTCCCAGCAGACCGTCTCGGAGGACGGCGAGGTCGACGCTTCGGCGATCCTCTTCGGTGACAATCTGCTGCGTTCCCTGGGGCGTGATCTCGGCGGCGATCTGGCGCAGCTGGTCGGCGTCAGTTCCGGCAATCTGGCGACGCTGCGCGGCGTCGGAATCGAGCTGGATCAGGATGGCTATCTCACCATCGATGATGGCAAGCTGGATGCGAACCTGATCGACAAGCTGGAGCAAGTTCGCGGCGTTTTCGAGTTTGGCTTTCAATCCAGCTCCCCGGAAATCCGTCTGGTGTCGCGCTCGAAATTGCTCAATGTGGGGACTTTCACCATCACGGATCCGGGCGGTGCCATTAACGGTACCAACCTGCAGGTCAACGGGGTCGATGCCTTTGAGGTGAGCGGTGCTATCCTGCGCGGGCTTCCCGGGACCGACTACGCGGGTATGACGCTGGCCTATAGCCGCGATACCTCCGACGCCGGTGCCGCGGGCCAGAACATCACCATCACGACCTCGACCGGTATCGCAGAGCGCCTCTACCAGCGTCTCGACGACTACGCCAATGCCGGTGATGGCCTGATCACCGAAGAAGTGCAGCGGCTGTCGGCGCAGAGTGAGGGGTTTATCGATAACATCGAGACCCTGGAAGCGCGCCTGGCGCTCTACCAGACCGCGCTGATCAACAAATACTCCGCGATGGAGCAGGCGATCGCCCGGGCTGACGCCATCGCCAGCCAGCTCGAGGCCTTCCTGAAGGGCGGCGACAACTAAGGGCGGCACCTCAGCCGTCCGATAGAACAGCAATCGCGCCGAAACACGGGATCGCAATGCAATATAACGCCCTGTCCGCCTACCAAGCCGCCTCGAAGATGACGACGTCGCTGGGCGCCGTGGTCCTGCTGTACGACGGCATGATCAAGGAGGTCGGCAAGGCCAAGGCCGCCATCGAAGAGAACCGCATCGAAGATCGATTTAATGCCACGCAGAAGGCCTGCAAAATCCTTCTCGGCCTGCAGTCGCATCTCGATTTCGAGAAGGGCGGCGACGTCTCCCTGATGCTCGACCAGTTCTATCACACGATCTTCCGTGATCTGCAGCAGGTCAATATGCAGAACTCGGTGGCTCTCTGTGACGAGGTCATGGCGGCTTTGAGCGAGGTGCGGTCCAGTTGGGCCCAGATCGCCGAAAATGAGCGGCGCACCGGATCTGCCGAAGGCGGGCAGAACCAGGGGCGGCCAAGCCGAACCGAGGCGAAGGAGCCAGAGCGGCCGGAAGGTACCTCCTCGGTGACCCTCTCCATCTAGCCACCCCCTGCCTCCGGGGCCAGACGGCCTCTCCGAAGCCGCATCCGAGCGGCTCGGCCGCTTCTGCCGGGCTTTATCCACGCTGTGGGGCCCTGAAGAGGGGCTTGGAAACGGTCTCTTAGTAAATGATCGCTTAATTTGGGGGGTGCGGGTCGGACCGTCCTCCCGACCTGCCGTGTTTGCGCCCTTTCAGGACCCGACGAGCAGGATCAGATGAGCGAACAGCAGCCCGCGTCCGGCACTTCCCCTACAGAGACCACCGCCAAGGCTGGCGGTAAGGACCGCCATTCCCACGGCAAGCGCGCCAAGGGAGCGCGGGACGTCGGCAAGTTAGTCGACGCGGCGCGCGACAAGATCGCGGCAAAGCGTTGGAAAGATGCCGTCATCATGCTCAAGCGTGCGCTCAACACCGACCGCAATAATGGTGTCGCCATGTCGCTGCTCGCGATCGCGTACATGCAGCAGCGCAAGCTGGTTGACGGCAGGAAGATGATGAAGCGGGCCGTCGAGGCGTCCCCCATGGAGCCGGAGGTTCATCTGAACCACGGTAAGTTGCTCCATAGCTTCGGGGAGATGGATCAGTCGGCGAATGCCTATACCCAGGCACTGCAGCTCAACCCCGAATACGGCGATGCCTACCGTGAACTTGCGGTACTACTAATTGACGCCGGCATCTTGGAGCAGGCGACCGAAGCCCTGATCATGGCCGTTAAGTTGAACGGCCGGGATGCGGCGGCCTTCTATCACCTTGGTTTGCTCAAGAAGATGCAGGGCCAGGAGGTCGAGGCCATCGACGCCTACAGCATGGCGGTGGCGATCAAGCCGGACTATGCCGAGGCCCACGTGAACCTCGCTAAAATCGCGATCGACCGCGGAAAATTGGAGCTGGGCGAGCGGGCTTGCCGGCAGGCTATTGCGGCCGATCCCAGTCTGTCGCAGGCCTATGTCAACCTGGGTATGGTGCTTCGCGAGCAAAAAAAGCTGGATGAAGCACTGGTTGCCGCCAAAAAAGGAGCCGACCTGGATCCGACCAGCGGTCCGGCGCTGTCAAACCTGGGCAACGTCTACATGGACCTCCACCGCTATCAGGAGGCGTCGGCTTGCTTTCGCAAGGCAATGGAATTCCAACCGAGCTTTGCCACCAGCTATTTCAACTACGGCAACGCCCTGCGATTGCTGCATGTCCTCGACAAAGCCCATTATTACTACAATAAGGCGCTCGCCCTGGAGCCGGAGCGCGGCGAATTCCTCCACAATCAGGGACTGGTCTATCAGGAACAGGGACTGCACCAGGAGGCGCTGGAACAGTTCCGCGCTGCCCACGGGGCCTCGCCGGACCATCTCGGACTGGAATTCTCCCTGGCACGGTCGCTTTGGAACAACGGATTCTTCGAGGAATCCTGGGAACACTTCGATGCGGGCCTGACCGGAGAGCTGCGCAAGCCGAACCGGAGGTTCCAGGTGCCGCGCTGGCGCGGGGAGGACATTTCCGACAAGCGCATTCTGGTCTGGCGCGAACAGGGCCTCGGCGACGAAATCGACTTCGCTCGACGTTTCGATCACATCATCGACAAAGCCGGCGAAGCCATTTTCGAGTCCGACAAACGTCTGATTCCAATCCTTCAGCGGTCCTTCCCTGGGGCGACGTTCCTGCCGCAGAATCTCGATGGCAAGAACGATTGGTACCGCGAGGATTGCGATGTGCATCTGCCGGAAGGCAATCTGATGCAGTATTTCCCCTTTTCACAGGCCGAGCTCGACCTCGTCAAGGTGCCGGAAGACGACATCGAGGCGGCCTTCCTCTGCGGTGAGCGCAGCAAGGACGTGAAGGGGTATCTCACTCCCGACCCGGAGCGGGTCAAGGAGATGGCCGAACGGATTGCCGCGCTGCCCGAGGGCCGCAACATCGGCATCTGCTGGCGCAGTAAGTATTCGCACCGCGACCGCGATATTCACTACACCGAACTGGAAATGTGGGAGCCGTTGTTCCGCATCCCCGGGATCAACTTCGTGAACGTGCACTACGACAAAATCGAGGATGAGGTCCGCGAGGTCGAGGAGAAGTGTGGGGTCAAGATTCACCGCTGGGACGATCTTGATCTGCGCATGGATCTGGAGGCCGCCTTTGCGCTGACCTCGCAGCTCGACATGGTGATCTCGACCTCGACCTCGCCGAACCGCATCGGCGACGCCATGGGCAAGGAAGTCTGGATGATGATCGCCGGCGGCCGACAGACTCTGCAGCCACCGGAGGGCGACTACGGGCTGGCCAACCGCCTGATCTGGCGGCGCCACTGGACCGAAGACTGGTCGGTGCTGATCGAGCGGATGGCCAAGGCCCTGGAAGCGCGGATGAAGGGCTGAGGCCCTTCCTCCGGCCGTCACGGGCCGGCTGGCCAACAGCAAAAGGGCCGCCCTTCGGGGCGGCCCTTTTTAATGGGATTTCTGTGGTCGCGGGGCGGCCCCTCAGAGGGCGTGGCGCACGTCGTAGCGGTCGTTCGCCAGGATGTACTGCCAGGCCAGGCGGTTGGTCGTGTCGATGAAGATCGGCGCGCGCATGTTCACCGAGGTCTCGAAGCTGTTGCCGGCGCGCCGGAAGGTGGCGATCAGCATGATCGCGCAGTCCTGCGGGGCGATGCCGAGGTGCTGCTGGGCCGCCTCCACGTCCTTGGCGTCGATCAGGGCGGCGGTCGGGTCATAGGGCAGCACGATGAAGGAGAGATCGTCCGGCTCCAGCGCCTGAAGCAGCATGAAGCTGGACTGTGTCTCGCTGGGGATCATCGCCAGGCCGAATTGCTGGTAGCCGACGAAGCCGGGGATCGCCTTCGGGAAGGTTAACGCCTGGTTAAGGTCGAACTCGATCACGCCGAACCGTGTCTTCACGGTCTTCTTCTGGTCCGCACCGGAGGGAGGCGCCGGGACGAACCCACCTTGGGTGGCTGCTGGTGCTGCCATCCTGGCTGCCTGTGTCTCGCGGGGCATGGTTAACTCCTTACTCTTGTCGGCCTATTATCGCCGCGATCTGGTTACGAAATCGCTATTTCGCAGATTTATCTTAAATAGTTCAGAAGGCTCATTTGGCTGAGCCTGGACAGCGACATATAGGACGCCTGAAGCTGCACGTCGTCCTGGGCCAGGAGGGTCGTCGCCTCGGCCACGTCGACGTCTTCCAGGGTCGAGACCAGATTGGTCGCGTAGGTCAGATAGTCCTCATGGCCGCTCTTGGCGGACTCCAGGACTTTGGAGCTGGCGCCGATGCGCCCGCGGATATCGCTGAGGCCGTCGACCGCCGCTTTCATCATCGTGAAGGCCTGCTCCAGGACCGCGCCGTCCTGGTTGGCGCCGGCATAGTCCATGTAGGAGAGGGCGCGCAGCATCTGTTCGAAGGCGGGCTCGTCGGCGGTAACGCCATAGCTGGTCTCGAAGGTCTCGGCCGTGCGCACCGAAAGTGTCAGCGTATCGCCCTGGTAGTAGTCGAAGTCGGCGGTGAACAGGCCCGGCAGGCCGGCCTGCGGCGTGTAGGCCGGGTCGGACAGATCGACGGCCGGGTTGTTGGTCTGTGAGCCGGCGAAGAGGTAGCGGTCTTCGTGCTGGGTATTGAGCAGTGACTCGGCTTCCGCCAGGAAGGTCGAGGCAAACTCCTGCAGCGGCACGTCGCTGATGTTCTCGCCGGACATGGCGGAGCTCATGATCGAAAGCACCTCGGTGGCGCGCTGGACCATGATGCCGACGGAAGATTCCATGACACCGAGCCGGGTCAGGGCGGCATCGATATTGCGGTTGAACTGTGTGGTGCGGGCGATCGAGCGTTCGACGTTGACCAGTTCGCTCGACTGGCTGGAAATGCTCGAATAGGACTGCCCGCGGGTGCCGCTGGCCATATCGATCACGCGCTGCGCCATGGCGCTCTGCGTCCGCATCGTATAGGACATGGTCAGCTGGTGCTGGGCAAAATTGGCGACACGAAACATGGCTCGCTCCTAGCCTGCCAGGCTCATCAGGGTGTCGAACATCTCGTCCACCGTCTGAACCAGGCGGGCCGAGGCGTTGTAGGCGTTCTGGAAAATCGTCATGTTGGCGAGTTCCTCGTCCAGGTTCACGCCGGCGTCGGAGAGGAATTTGGCCTGAAGATCCTCGAAGAAGAAGGTCTGGTACTCCAGGGTACTATCCGCCGTAGAGGTCTGCGAAGCGTTGTAGGACAGGATCACGCCGGCATAGCCGGAAAAGGTCGTGCTGACCGCCGAGGGGCCGTTGGCGACACTGGTGAAATCGAAATTCTCGCCGAAGACGTCGGCCAGCTGCTGGGCGATCTCGTTGTCGCCGACGCCCAGGGTCAGGGCCGGCGGCGTGCCGCGCAGCATGCCGCGCGACAGGTAGGAGGGGTCGTCGACGACCGACTGGCGGACCTGCATGGTGCTGGAAATGCCGGTCTGGCTGCCCTGGTTTTCGACGGCCAGAACGCCGCCGACCTGCGAGGGCGTCTCGAAGAGGTCGTTGAGGCCGAAGAAGTTGGAAAAGCCCAGGTAGTCTTCGGTTACGGCGTCGCCGTCGGCGTCGAAAGTGATGGTTGCGTCGCCCATGTCCGCGGCCGGGCCGTTGTCGAGGATGGCCAGGCGATAGCCGGGCTCCAGCTTGATTTCCATACGGTCGTTGTTCCACGCGGCGGTGCCGTAGCCCGGCGCCGTGGTCAGGTAGCCGTTGATGGTGCCCAGAATGGCGTTCGGCGTGGTGGCGCCGGCGGCGAGCGTCGTTGCCGGCACCACCGTGTTGCCGTTGGCATCCAGGATGGCGAAGGTGACGTCGGAACCCAGTGTCAGGGCGCCAGCCGGGTTGGTAATGCTGCGCGATCCGTACATGGCTGCCGGGTCGGCGGCGGCGGTCCCCTGGCCGAAGGGGGTGTTGGCGCCGCGGTTGTGCACCCGGTTGACTTCGTCGCGCATCTTGGCGGCCAGCTGGTCGAGCTGGTTTGTCATGGCCGGCAGGGTCTCGTCGCGCATTTCAATGAGCGAGCCGATCTTGCCGGTGGTGATGTCGGCGGTGATATCGGTCGTGGTGCCGTTCAGGGTGATGCCGCTGATCGTCGTCGGATAGGTTTCATTGGCCGTCATGTAGGGGGTCGTGGTGTAGGACAGGCTGCTGGCCGAGGTCCCGGACACCAGCGAGCGGCCGCTCTGGGTAAACAGGCGGATCTGCCCGGTTGAGTCGGTGAACTCCTGCAGGTCCATGTATTTGGAGATCGTCTTGACGGCGACGTCGCGGCGGTCCTGCAGGTCACCGACCGGCAGGCCCTGAACCAGGTTGTTGGCGATCTGCGCGTTCAGCTCCGCGATCACCTCCAACTCGGCATTGATGATCTCGACCGCGGCCCCGATCTCGGCGTCGGCCTGGGTCCGCAGCTCCTGGACCTGGGTACCCATATCGTTGAAATACTGCGCCATTTCGACCGCCTCGCTGACGGCGTCGAAACGGTGGGCGGCGACTTCAGGGCTGTTGGCGACGTTTTCGATGGCGGTCGCCAGGTCGGTCATCGAATTGCCGAGGGCATTGTTGTTGCCGAGCGAGCCGAACATCGCCTGCATGCGGTTCATGTAGTCGGAGGTGGTCTGCGCGGCGCCCAGCACGGTGGTCTCTTGCATCAGGTCGCGGCGCAGGAACTGGTCGATACGGCGCACGATCTGCGCGGTTTCCACGCCGACGCCGACGCCGGCGAGCACGCGGTTCTGCTGATCGTGGACCTTACGGGCATAGTCCGGCGTATTGACGTTGGCGACGTTGCCTGCGGTCACCTGCAATGCGGTCTGGTTGACCTGCAGGCCGCTGAGGGCGTTGAAGAGGGCGATGCTGAGCGACATTTTGTTCGTCTCGCTTGAGGTGCTGGGCGCCGGCCGGATCGCTTAGAGGCGCTGATCGATCTGGACGGAGACCGGTGGGTTGGCCGCCGACTTGCTGACATTGCCCTGGCGCGAATAGCCCCCGCTGTCGTTCTGATGTTCCTGGACGGCGTTGACGATGGCGGTGGCGACACGCTGGTTGGCGGAGCGGGCGGCGCTGATCGCGTGCTCGTTCTCGCTCATCACGGCATGCATGCGTTCCATCACGTCGCTCAGTTCGTCGCGCAGCACCGGGTCGATCGCGTCGGCGAAGGCCGCATTGGCACGCAGATGCTCGGTCTGTTTCTCGTAGGCCTGAACCAGGCCCAGCTTGTGGTCCTGCAACTCGCCGAAATCACGCACCCGCATGGCGCGCAGCAGTTCGACCTCGCGGCTCATCACCGCAGTCAGGTCCTCGACGATATGAATCACCTGGCGCAGCTCCTCGGCAGTCGGAGGACCCGCTTCGGGCTGAATGTCGCTCATTGCTGATTCTCCTGCATTTTCAGGATTTCGCGTTGCACCATATCGGCGATGCCGACGCCGCCCCCCTGGGCGATCGCCTTGCCGTACTCCTGCACCATCAGGGAGCGATAGATTTCCTCCCCCTGGCCGCCGCCGAACATGCCGTCGGAGTCGATGCTCTCGAACACCGGGGCCAGCATCTCCGACAGGAAAAGCGCTTCGAACTCCTGTCCCACCTGCTTGGCGCTCTGCGCCGAGACGGGGGATTTGGCCTGACTGGTCTGGGCCTGACTGGTCTGGGCCCGACTGGTCTGGGCCCGGCTGGTCTGGGCCGCGGCGAGGGTGTTGGTGACGGTCGTGTCGGTCATGATCTACAGCACCTCGATTTCGGCCTGCAGGGCGCCGGCCGCCTTGATCGCCTGCAGGATGGAGATCATGTCGCGCGGACCGATGCCCAGGGCGTTGAGGCCGTTGACCAGCTCCTGCAGGCTGATGCCGGAGGGCACCACGGCGAGGCGCTTGTCGCCGTCCTCGCTGACCTGGATGTCGGTGCGCGGTACGACCTCGGTGGTCCCGGTGTTGGAAAAGGCGTTGGGCTGGCTGACCTGGGGCGTCTCGGTAATCCGGATCGTCAGGTTGCCCTGGGCGATGGCGACGGTGCTGATCCGCACGTTCTCGCCCATCACGATAATGCCGGAGGCCTCGTCGATGATCACCCGGGCCGGCTGGTCGGTGCGCACGCGCAGCTGCTCGATATCGGTCATCAAGGACACGACGTCGCCGTTGTAGCGGGTCGGCAGGTTGATCTGCACCGTGGTCGGGTCCAGCGAGCGGGCGGAGGCTTCGCCGGTGAAATCGTTGATGACGTCGGCGACGCGGCGCGCGGTGGTCAGGTCCGGGTTGCGCAGGGCCAGCTTCACAGAGCGGAGCTGTTCCAGTTCGAAGCCCAGTTCGCGCTCGATGATGGCGCCGTTGGCGATGCGCCCGGAGGTCGGCACGCCCTTGACGATGGTCTCGGCGTTGCCCGCGGCGCTGAAGCCGGCCACGGCCACCTGGCCTTGGGCCACGGCATAGACCTCGCCGTCGGCGCCCAGCAGCGGGGTCACCAGCAGGGTGCCGCCCAACAGGCTCTCGGCATCGCCCAGGGCGGAGACCTGGATATCGATGCGGGTGCCCTGGCGGGAGAAGGGGGGCAGATCGGCGGTGATCATCACCGCGGCTATGTTGTCGCTGTCCAGGTCGGTGTCGCGGGCGTTCACGCCCATACGCTGCAGCATGCCGATCAGGCTCTCGCGGGTGAACACCGCTTTCTTCAGGTCATCGCCGGTGCCGTTGAGGCCGACCACCAGGCCGTAGCCCACCAGCAGGTTGTCGCGCACCCCCTCGAAGTCGGCGACATCCTTGATGCGCGACTGGTTCTGGGCCGACGCGCTGCCGCTTTGCAGCGCCAGGGTCAGGGCCAGGCAGAGCGCCAGCGCCAGGCCGAGACGCGAAACCACGGAACAGCGCGGCTGGCGGCGGGGGCAGGCGGTATCGAAACGGACTTTGGACATCAAGGCATTCCCAGGGGACAAGGGGATCGACTCAGGGCTTCTAATGCAGAAGTCGTGCCAACTCGCTGCCGGGCGTTTGACGGCAAAAACGGCGGATTTCCGGGCCGGGCCGCGGCCGGGTCGCCGGGCGGGCGCGGCGCAGCGGCAAAATACGGTCTCGGAGATGGGAAATTCTTGCCGGTTTTTCAGAGGTTTAACGCGTTGTTAACCGCTCAGGCGCAGTCTCGACCTTGTTGTCCCGAGCGCAGGGTAGTTTATGAAGATCGATCGTTTTTCCGGCCCGAAGGCGTCTGCGTCGCGCCGCGGCGGGCGCAGTGCCCAGGCGGGCGGTGGCTTTGCCAGTGCCCTGGCCGGCGGACCCTCGCAGTCGGCCGCGCCGTCGGGATCCTCGCCGGTCAACGCCTTGAACGCGCTGCTCTCCTTACAGGAGGTCGACGACTCGACCGAAGGGCGGGCCCGCGCGCGGCGCCGCGGTGACGAACTGCTCGATAAGTTGGAAGAATTGCGCCTGGCCCTCCTGATGGGTGAGGTGCCGCTGGACCACCTGGAGGATCTGGCCAACCTGCTGGCGCAGCGCCAGGGGAAGGTCAACGACCCGAAACTCTCTCAAATCATTAATGAAATTGAGATTCGGGCGGCTGTCGAGCTGGCCAAGCGGGGCCGCTGACCGGGCGCCGGAGGGCCGGAATCGGCCCAAGAAAAATTGATGATTCCAAGGACTTGCCGGGCTAGGCAAATTCCATATACTCCCGGCGCGTTTGGTACTCAATTACGGGACCAGGGATGACAGTCAAGCTGCCGAAGGGCTATCGTCCGGGTGAGGACGAAGAGTTCATGAATCCCGAGATGCGTGAGTATTTCCGCCAGAAGCTGTTGCTGTGGAAGGCGGATCTTCAGCGTGAATCGGGCGAGACGCTGCAGCACCTGCAGGAAGTCTCTCTGCACGAGCCGGACATTGCCGACCGGGCCTCTCTCGAAACCGACCGTTCGCTGGAGCTTCGCACCCGCGACCGGGAGCGCAAGCTGATCTCCAAGATCGACGCGGCACTCAGGCGGATCGAGGACGAGTCCTACGGCTACTGCGAGGAGACGGGGGAGCCGATTTCCCTGCGTCGCCTCGAAGCCCGGCCGATCGCCACCCTGTCGATCGAATCGCAGGAGCGGCACGAGCGCATGGAGCGCACACACCGCGACGACTGAGAGCTTCTGCGGGCCTGGCTTGGCCGCAGCGAAACCAACCTTCCGATAACCAAAGGGCCGCGTCTTTCGACGCGGCCCTTTGCCTTTTCCTGCGCAGCCTCGTGTGCGAAGCGGGGCGTGCAGGGGAGGAGAGGTCGTTTCGGCCTAGAACGGCCCGGCCCAGAACGGCCCGGCCCAGAACGGCCCAGAACGGCCCGGCTTAGAACGGCCAGAGAATATCGAAGACCTGCTGGCCGTAGCGCGGCTGCTGCAGATCGGAGATCTCGCCCTGGCCGCCGTAGGCGATGCGCGCCTCGGCGATCTGGTCGTAGCCGATGGTGTTGGTCGAGGTGATGTCCTCCGGCCGGATGATCCCGGCGACCTGCAGCTCGCGCTTTTCGTAGTTCACGCGGACCTCCTGGCGGCCGGCCAGCACCAGGTTGCCGTTCGGCAGCACCTGGGTGACCAGCGCGGCGACGCGCAGGTTGATCGATTCGTTGCGGTTGACCACGCCGGCGCCGGTGCTCGACGAATCGCTGCCCAGGTCAACCAGGTTGGTCGGATCGAATTCGTCCGGAAACAGCGAGGCGATGCTTGCCTCATAGCCGAGGAAGGCGCTGGCCGAGGAGCTTTCCCCGCTGGTGCGCGCGCGCGTCGTGGAGTTGTTGATGGCCGCATTATCGGCGATCTCGATGATTACCGTCAGGATGTCGCCGACGTTGCTGGCCCGCTGGTCCTTCAGGAAGGCGCGCGAGCCCGGGCGCCACAGCGAGTTGGGCTGGCGCTCGACCGGCAGCGGCGCCGGCATCGGCAGCGAGACCGCCTGCGGCGCGGCCAGCGGGGCCGGGCTGTCGATGGTGCTCATCTTGGGCTCCGAGCCGACGTTGGCCAGGCGGTTCATCATGTTGCAGGCGCTGAGCATGACGCCGATCAGCAGGATCAGCGCGGTGTTCCTCGCCATGGTGACGGTGGGGTGCATGGTAATCTTTCTGCTGCGGGACATCTGCCTGACTCCCTTTAGCGTTGGGCGGTGATGCTGGCGGGCACCACGATGACGGCGCCGCTGTCCAGGACCTCGGCGTTGACGACGTTGTTGGACTTGGTGTTCATGACCCGGACCACGTCGCCCTGGGAGCCGTCTTCCAGGGCGCGGCCCTGCACGGTCAGTTCCATGCGCTCGGTGCGCAGGCGGATCGTCACCAGGCTGTTCTTGGCGACCACCACCGGAGTCTCAAGATCGGTGCTGCGGACGATGTCCTGGCCGCGGATCGGCCGGCGCGGGCTCATGCCGACCAGGGTCGCGGTGTCGAGCACCGTGGTACGGGTCAGCCGGTTGGCCTGCACGCTCATCCATTCGATGTCGCGGTCGCGGATCACTTCGCCCGGCTTGACCGTGCGCCGCAGCACCGGCACCTCGATCAGTTCCATGGCGCGGCCGGTGATCGCCAGGCGTGCCTGCGGCTCGCCGCTGGCCGGGGCGACCACCTGGGCCAGGAAGCGGCCGTTGCTGGGGTCGAGGGTCAGGCGGGTGACGCGCAGGCCGCCGCCGCTGGTGCTCGGCAGGCGCAGGCGCAGATCCGGGTTGTCGAACGACAGCTGCACTTCGCCGTCCACGCCCTGATCGGCCAGGGCCTGGCGCAGTGCGGTTTCGACTTCCTCGGCGGAAATGTCGCGGCTGGAGCGCTGCAGGTTGATCCGTTCGTAGCGCGAGCGTGGTTGCCACGGCAGGGCGTGCGCCTTGGCCACGGCCAGCAGCCAGCGGGCGCCGACCTCGATCGAGACGCCGGGCTCCGGGGCGCGGGCCACCGGCGTTGCGGCCAGGCCGGGATCGCCGATGCCGTCGAACAGGTCGCCGAGGCGGACCACGTCGTCCTCCACCACCGCGCTGATGCGCAGGGTAACGAGGTCGTCGACCTGGGTCGCCGATGACGCGGAGACCGTGTCGGCCGCCGCCGGGGTTGCCCCGGCGAGGCCGAGCGGCAGGCCCAGCGCCAGCAGCATCAGGCTGAGGATCGTCTTGAGCATCATGGGGTGCATCACGAAGTCTCCCGATTACCGGAGCTGCGTTACGGTGCGCATCATCTCGTCGGAGGACTCGATGACCTTGGAATTCATCTCGTAGGCGCGCTGGGCGGTGATCAGGTTGGTGATCTCAGAGACGACGTTGACGTTGGAAGTCTCCAGCGCCCCCTGAATCATCAGGCCGAAACCGGCCGAGCCCGGGGTCGCCACCGAGGCGTTGCCGGAGGCGGCGGTTTCCATCAGCAGGTTCTGGCCGATGGCGTCCAGGCCCGCCTCGTTGGCGAAGTTCGCCAGCTCGAACTGGCCGACCAGCACCGGGGCCACCTGGCCGTCGAGATCGACGTAGACTTCGCCGCTCTCGTTCACCGAGACGGAGACCGCATCGGTCGGAATGGTAATGCCCGGCTGCACCACGTAGCCGTCGGCGGTGACGATGTCACCGTCCGGGCTGAGCTGCAGGCTGCCGGCGCGGGTGTAGGCGGTCTCGCCGCTCGGCAGCTCGACCTGCAGGAAGCCGCGCCCGTTGATCGCCAGGTCCAGCGGGTTCTCCGTCTGGAGAATGTTGCCCTGGCCGGAAATCCGGTAGACCGCCGCCGACTTCACGCCGAGGCCCAGCTGCACGCCGGTCGGCACGATGGTGCCGGCATCGGAGGAGCCGGAGCCGACGCGCCGCAGGTTCTGGTACAGCAGATCCTGGAACTCCGCCCGGTGCTGTTTGTAGCCGGTGGTGTTCATGTTGGCGATGTTGTTGGAGATGACTTCGACATTGAGCTGCTGAGCCAGCATGCCCGTCGCGCCGATATTCAGTGATCTCATCGCTCAGGTCCTCGTATTAAGCTTGGCCGCTGCCGCCGAGCGACTGAATCGCACGGCGCAGGCGCTCATGTTCGTCGTTTACCAGCTTGCCGGTGGAGCTGTAGTGCCGCACCGTCTCGATCATCTTGGTCAGCTCGAGAATGCCCTGGACGTTGGAGCCTTCGATCATGCCCTGCTCGACCTGGGCATCCTCGGCCGGCAGCGCGTCCAGTCCGTCGGCGCTGTACAGACCGTCGGCCTGCTTGACCATCGCCTGCTCGTTTTCGAAGCGCACCAGGTTCAGCCGGCCGGCCGGGCCCTGCTCGGTCGAGATGGTGCCGTCGCGGGTGATCGTCACGTCGGTGGTGTTGGCCGGCAGAGTGATCGGCGCGCCGCCCTGACCCAGGACGCGCAGGCCGCTGGGGGTGACCACCTCGCGGTTGGCGTTCAGCTGGAACACGCCGTTGCGGGTGTAGCGCGGACCGACGGGGGTCTCGATTTCGAAATAGCCGTCACCGGAAATGGCCATGTCCAGCGGGTTCGCGGTGGTCGTCATCTGGCCTTCGGTCAGATTGCGGACCAGCGAGACATCCTGGACGAAGCTCATCTTTTCGCCGGTATCCGACGTTTCCAGATATTCGACGAAAAGCATGGACTGGCCCTTGTAGGCGGGGGTGTTCATGTTCGCCATGTTGTTGGCGATCACCTCCATCTCCCGGCGCAGGACCATCTGGCGCGACAGCGCAATGTAACCGGCGTTTTCCATCTTGCGTACAGTTCCTCGTTTGGGCGGTGTTGGGCTGCCTGCCCGACGCCCTTCCTGACGCAAGTGTCATGCCAGCCGCTGGATTGAGGAATTCCAAGGGGTTGCGGGCGGTGCCGGCGGCCTGGGACGGGGGCAATGGCAGAGCTTGCCGGGCAGTTCTTGCCGTCGCCTGCGGGGCTCCGACCCGGGGCCGGGAAATTCCGGGAGAATGCGCCCCCCTCAACCAAGTCTTAACCAACGGGGCTTAGGCTCTAACTGGGCGAAAACTCACGACAAATAGGTTGATCAGGATGGCCGAACAGGCGGTAACTCAAGACCTCGGCGACATGGAGATCGAGGCAACCCCGAAGGGTGGCCTCAACGGCAAGAAGCTCGTTTTGTTCATTGTTTTGCCGGTGCTGCTGCTGCTCGGCGGGCTGGGCGGCGCGTACGTCGCGGGCCTGCTGGACCCGCTGCTGGGCAAGCACGAGGAAGCCGTGGTCGAAGAGGAGCACGCGCCGGCCGAGCCCGTCACGGTGTTCTACGACCTGCCGCAGATGCTGGTGAACCTCAACACCGGCGGCAAGAAGAACAACTACCTGAAGATCGCCATCAGCCTGGAGTTGACCAGCGAGGAGGACCGCACCGAGCTGGAGGCCCTGTTGCCGCGCGTGGTCGACAACTTCCAGGTCTATCTGCGCGAGCTGCGCGTCGAGGATCTGCGCGGATCGGCCGGTGTGCAGCGGCTGCGCGAGGAATTGCTGATGCGCGTCAATACGGCGGTCCACCCGGTCGAGGTGCGCGACGTGCTGTTCAAGGAAATGCTGGTCCAGTAGGGCCGCGACGGTCTCCGGCAACGCCGCACCGACGGTGGCCGGGAGTTTAAGAGTTCTGTGCGATCAAGGGGTTAGTGGCTGCGATGGCCGAAGCCGAAGACGATGCGATGATGGCCGAGTGGGAAGCCATGGCCGAGGAAGGCGAGGGCGAGGGCGACGGTGAGGCCGGCGCCGACGGCGGCGATGCCGCTGCCGTTCCGGCCGGCGGCGGTTCGACCCGCGTCCTCGACCAGAGCGAAATCGACAGCCTGTTGGGTGTCGCCGGCGCCGGCGCCGAGGAAGGCGAAGAATCCGGTATCCAGGCCATCCTCAATTCGGCCCTGGTGTCCTACGAGCGCCTGCCGATGCTGGAGGTGGTGTTCGACCGCCTGGTGCGCATGATGTCGACCTCTTTGCGCAATTTCACCTCCGACAACGTCGAGGTCAGCCTCGACAACATCACCTCGGCGCGCTTCGGCGACCACATGAACTCGATCCCGTTGCCCGCCATGCTTTCGGTCTTCAAGGCGGAGGAGTGGGACAACTACGGCCTGATGACGGTCGACAGCGCGCTGATCTACTCGATCGTCGACGTGCTGCTCGGCGGCCGCCGCGGCACTGCGGCGATGCGCATCGAGGGCCGCCCCTACACGACCATCGAGCGCAACCTGGTGGAGCGCATGGTCCACGTGGTGCTGGCCGACCTGTCGGCCGCCTTCGACCCGCTGTCGCCGGTGACCTTCCGATTCGACCGTCTGGAGACCAACCCGCGTTTCGCCACCATCGCCCGGCCGGCCAACGCGATCATCGTGGTGACGCTGAGGGTCGATATGGAAGACCGTGGCGGCCTGATCGAGCTGCTGATTCCCTATGCGACGCTGGAGCCGGTGCGCGAACTGCTGCTGCAGATGTTCATGGGCGAGAAGTTCGGCCGCGATTCGATCTGGGAAGGCCATCTGACCGCCGAGCTGTGGCAGACCGAGGTCAGTATCGACGCGGTGCTCGACCAGGTCGAGATGCCGCTGGGCGAGGTCCTGGGATGGATCGAGGGCAGTCAGCTGGAGCTGAACAGCACGCCCAATTCCAAGATCGAGCTGCGCTGCGGCGACGTTCAGATGTTCCGTGGCCGGATGGGCCGGCGTGGCGGCCATATCGCGGTGCAGGTCACCGACAAAATCGTGCGGGAGGGAGAATCCTGATGTCTTGGCTGCAGGACTACGGTCTTGTTTTCGATACCCTCATCTGCGTTCTGCTGGTGACGACCATCGGCTATGCCATGGCGCTGAATCGCAAGCTGAATACCTTGCGGGCTGCGCGCGGCGAACTGGAAAAGCTCTTTGCCGACTTCGCCGCCGCCACCGGCCAGGCCGAAGGCGGCCTGCAGGCGCTGAAGGACGGTTCCGCCCAGGCCTCCGACTCGCTGGCCAAGAACGTCACCGACGCCTGCCGTCTGGCCGACGAGATGGCGTTCCTGGTGAAGAAGGGCAACGAGATCGCCGACCGCCTGGAAGTGCAGGTCGCGGCGTCGCGCAAACTGAACCAGACGGCCTCGGCACTGCACCCGGCAGCCTCCCCGGCCGCGACCGCGGCTGCCGCCGCTACTGCCGCAGACCGCCTGGAGGCGGCCCTGAAGCCGCAGGCTCCGCAGGACGGGTCCTCGCCGGCGGCCCAGCAGGCGGCCGCACGCGGTATCGCCAAGCTGGCCAAGCGCAAGCTGTCGGGCGCCGATAGCGAGCTGATGCGCGCGCTGCAGGCGATCCGCTGACCCGCAACCCGGCCTTCCGCACAAGACGAGGCAGCTTTATGCGTTTCCGCTTCTTGCCGCTCCTGATTCTGGTGGCCACGCTGGGTACCGGCGTGAAGCTGGCTGGGCTGTGGTACGGCTTTGCCGTGCCGACGCCGGCCTTTGCCGCCGGCGGCCAGCCGCTGCAGACCGAGGCCGGCGACGCGGCCTCGGCCGACCCGGCGGCCGACGGAGCGCCCGCCGGCCAGGGGGCGGGTGAGGGTGCCGGCGGTCCGGTCCCCGACAGCCAGATCACCAACCTGCCGACCGACGTCTTCGAGATGACGGATGAAGAGATCCAGCTGCTTCAGAAGCTTTCCGAGCGTCGCGAGGAGCTGGAACAGCGGGCCCGCGACATCGACGAGCGGGAGGTCCTGCTGAAGGCCGCCGAACAGCGCATCGACCAGAAGATCAATGAATTAGAAGGGCTTCAGACCTCCATCGAAGCCCTGCTGGTCGAGCATGACGAGCAGACCGAGGCGCAGATGCAGAGCCTGGTCAAAATCTACGAGAGCATGAAACCGAAGGATGCCGCCCGCATCTTCGAGGAGCTCGACATGGAAGTGCTGCTCGAGGTCATCGAGCGGATGAAAGAGCGAAAAACCGCTCCGATCCTGGCACAGATGAACCCGCAGCGGGCCAAGACGGTGACTTTGGAGCTGGCGCAGCGCCGTGAGCTGCCGCTTCCCCGTCAATAGGCCTAAAGTTAGGACTTTACTCGTTTTTTTACCGACTATTAACGCCGATTGTCTAGGTTTTCGGTGTATTCACACGCGCCTCTAGCGGACGAGCTTTAATACGGGAGTTTGAGAGATGTCGTCAGTCGACATGGGCATGCAGATCCTCATCGTGGATGATTACAAGACCATGCTGCGGATCATCCGAAATCTGCTTAAGCAGCTCGGTTTCAACAATGTGGACGAAGCCACCGATGGCAGCGCCGCACTGCAGAAACTGCGCGACAAGGAATATCACCTGGTCATTTCCGACTGGAACATGGAACCGATGAGCGGCATGCAGCTGCTGACCGAAGTCCGTGCCGACACCAAGCTGAAGGACCTGCCCTTCATCATGATCACGGCCGAGAGCAAGACCGAGAACGTGATCGCGGCGAAGCAGGCCGGCGTCAGCAACTATATTGTGAAGCCCTTCAACGCGGCGACTCTGAAGACCAAGCTCGCTGCCGTTCTCGGTAACTTCTAAGCCTAGTTCACGACGCTCCCGTACGTGAGCAAGGAGGCGATCATGGCAGATGCGGCGGTCAAAGAAAAAATCGCAGAGCAACTCCAAGAGCTGCAAAAGGCTGAGGGGTCCGTCAATCCTGCGGATCTCGTCGGCATCGTCGAATCTGTTATCGACAGTATGGAAGGCGACCTGACGGCCGTCGGCCTGAAGGTCTACGCGGATATCGAAGCCCTGGCGCGCTACATCAATACCGCGCGGGCCGAGATTGCCGATCTGCGCCCGGACGACATCAACTCCGAGCACCTGCCGGCGGCCACCGACGAACTGACGGCAATCGTCGGTTCGACGGAACAGGCGACCCACACCATCTTCGAGGCGGTCGAGAACATCGAGACCCTGACCGAGAAGATGGAGCCGGAAATTGCCGAGCAGGTTTCCGCCGCTGTCACGTCGATTTTCGAGGCCTGCGGCTTCCAGGACATTACCGGCCAGCGCATCACCAAGGTGGTGACCGCGCTGCAGCAGATCGAGTCCAAGGTGGATGCCCTGCTGCAGGCCTTCGGCGATGACATCAAGGTCGACGGCGACTCCAAGGCGTCGACTAAGAAGAAGACCGCGCCGAGTGGCGCCCCGGCCCGCCCGGACGAGGACCTGTTGAATGGTCCTCAGCTGCCCGAGAACGCGATCAGCCAGGACGACATCGACGCGCTGTTCGGGTAATTCGGTCATGGCTGGAGGCGCCCTGCAACCTGGTCATGGGCAACCCGGCCCCCCCCGATCCGGTACCCCACAGTCGGGCCAGGGCCAGGGGCAGAGCAACGGCAACATCTTCGCTTTGCTCAGCCTCAACATTCTGCTGCTGGCCTTTTTTATCCTGCTGAACTCCATGGCGAGTTTCGAGGAGGAGCGCCGCGACGCCGTCGTTGATAGCGTCCGCGAAGCCTTCCAGGGGCTGGTGCCGGCGGACCGCAACCTCACCGCCGATCCGGCAGCGCTCGATATCTTCGAAGGCGCCGACGACGTCATCGACTCCTTGAACCAGTTGTTCGGCGACAACCTGCCGCTGGTCGAAAGCCAGGATGCGGCGGGCAACCGGGTCATCAAGGTCGATATGCCGGCCGGCGACCTGTTCGCCGCGCAAGGCGACGCGCTGCGTCCGGACGGGGCCGAGACGCTGCGGCTCATCGGCGCCGTGCTGGACGATCCCCGCTTCATCTCGCCCGGCTACCAGGTCGACGTGCTCTACGGCCTGCCCGGCAAAGCCAGCGGGATCGAGGGGAACCGCCCGGCACTGATGCGTGCCGGTACCGTGGTGCGCGAACTGGTGCGCCAGGGGCTGCCGCCGGCGCGGCTTTCCGCCGGACTGCTGCCGGAGCTTCCCGATCAGGTCCGCATCCTCTTCACCATCCGGCTGGAGGCGCCGCCGCCCGCCGCGGCCGATGACGCCGCCACCCCCGGCGCCCCCGCCGCCGCAGGGGACAAGTAGCCATGGCGCCCGACGGCAACAGGAGCCCGTCGCCCGCCGCGGCGCCGGCAGTCGGCTGGCAGATGCTCAGCGGTTCTCTGCTGGTCTATCGCGGCAACGGCAAGGACAAGTCGCAGGACTGGCTGTTGACCTTCACCGATCTCTCGGCGCTGATGCTGACGTTCTTCGTGCTGCTGTTTTCGATGTCGACCATCGAGACGTCGCAGTGGCAGAACCTGATCGATTCCCTCCGTCCGAATATGCAGAGCGTGCAGCAGGTGACCGTTGCCCTGCCGCAGACTGAGAAGTCCGCCGAGGCGGTGGACCGGGTGCCCGGTACCGACCTCGACTACCTGGTGGCGGTGCTGAAGGAGCAGATGGAAGGCAGCGCGGTCCTGAGCCAGGTCGGCGTCGTCAAGGATGGCGACCGGCTGGTCATTTCGGTCCCCGGCGACCTGTTGTTCGCCCCCGGCTCGATCGATCTGGGCGAAGGGGGCGGGAAGGTCGCCTTCACGTTGGGCGGCGTGCTGCGCAGCCTGCGCAACGTTATCGAGGTGGCGGGCCATGCCGATCCGGCGCCGGTGGGCAGCGCCTATCCGTCGAACTGGGAACTCTCTCTGGCGCGCGCCGCGGTGCTGTCCGGCATGCTGAGCAAGGCCGGCTATCGCGGCGACATCCTGGTGCGCGGCTACGGCGATGGCCGCTATGAAGAGGTCGACCCGGCGCTGACGCCCGAGGAACGCATGGCGCGGGCGCGCCGCGTCGACATCATCGTCCACGCTTTTGCGTCGGAGGCGCGCTGATGCGCCGGCTGCTGAACGCCCTGGCCGCTCTGATCGTCCTGTGCTGCGGGATCGGTCCGCTTGCCGCCGCCCAAACCGCCGCCGAATCCGTCGCCGTGCGGGGCGGCCTGCACGACGGCTATGGCCGCATCGTGTTCGATTGGCCGCGCGAGGTCGGTTACGAAGCGCGTATCGACGACGGTGCCCTGCGGATTACCTTCGCCGAGGCGGCGACCTTCGAAGGACCGCTGCTGCGCGAGGGCCTGGAAGGCTATACGGCACCGCCGCAGGCTTCCGGGGATGGCCTCGGCCTGGTCCTGCCGCTCAGCGGAACCTACGATCTGAAACACTTCCGCCTTGGCCCCAAGGTGGTGGTCGACCTGCAGGGGCAGGCCGCGGCGGCGCCGGTGCAGGCGAACCCGCAAGCGCCGCAGCAGGCGTCGCCGGAGCCGGCTTTGCCCGGGGTGCGGGTCCGCGGCGGCCGGCACGACGGCTTCAGCCGCCTGGTGTTCGACTGGCAGGCGCCGGTCGGCGAGGTGCTGGAGGAAGCGCCCGGCCGCGCCCGCCTGCTGTTCGACCGCCCGGCCGATTTCGATCTTTCCGGCGTGCGGCCCGACCGCCTGCCGCAGATCGCCGCCATCCGCGCCGACCGTGACAGCGTCACCGTCGACATTCCTGCCGGCAGCCGCGTGCGCCTGGATCGTGCCGGACCGAAGGTGGTGCTCGACGTGATCGCGGCGGCTCCGGCGGCAAGCGCCGAGCCGTCCAAAACCGAGCCCCCTAAAGCCGAGGGGGCCAAAGCGGCGGCTGTCAAACCGGTTGGGGTCGAGGACCTCTCGCCGCGGCCGGAGACGCCGGCGGCGGCGCCGACTTCTCTGGTGCCCAAGGCGATGGGCGGTTCCGCTGCGGCGGAGGAGCCGGTATCCGCGCCGGTTCCGGCGGTACAGGCCGCCAAGGCTTCCGCCGGTGCGGACCCCGCGCAGGCGGCGGGGAAGACATCCGCCCCGGCGATCCCCGAGGCCGAGCGCGGCACGCTGACCGTCGCCACCGAGCCCCTGCCGGACTTTCTGACCTCCCAGGCGCAAGGGCCCAAGGCGGACGCTTTCGCGCCGGTCAGTCTGACCTTCAACTGGGAACGCCCGACCGCGGCGGCGGCCTTCCGGCGCGGCGAGCACCTCTGGCTGGTGTTTGACCGCCCGGCGCCGCGCGATGCGGTGAAGCTGATTGCCGCCGGGGCGCCGCATCTGGGCGAGGTCCGGCTGCTGGAAGAAAACGGCGCGACGATCCTGCTGATCCTGGCACAGCCTACCGTGGCGCCGCGTCTCAGCCGCGACGGCAGCCGCTGGACCGTCGACCTGCGGCCGCGCAGTCCACTGCCGGAGCGCGCCCTGGCGGCGCCGGTGGTCGAGGGCGGCGACAACAAGGCCGAGGGTACCGCGCGGGTGCGCTATCCGGTGATCGGCACCGGCCGCATGCTGTGGATCACCGATCCCGATGCCGGCGACCGCCTGGTCGTGGTGCCGATTCGCGGTGCCGGCATGGGCCTGACCCTACCTTATGGCTTCCCGCAGTTCCGCAGTCTGCAGACCCATCAGGGCATCGTCCTGCAGCCGCTGACCGCAGGTATCGAGGTGGCGACGGTGCGCAACGGCGTGCTGGTGCGCGACCGCGACGGCCTGCTGGTTTCGAAGGCGGGGGAGCGGCGCAGCGCCCAGCGTGCCGCCGATCCGCGGGTCGACACTCCGGGGCTCTTCGCGCTGGACGAATGGCGGCGCGGCGGCATCGACACCTTTCAGGACAACCGCATAGCGCTGCAGCACGCCATGTCGGGCCTCGGCAAGCGTGGCCTCGGCCTGGCGCGGCTCGACCTCGCGCGTTTCTACTTTGCCCACGGCCTCGCCAGCGAAGCGCTGGGATCGATCCGCGTGATCGAAGATGAAAACCCGCGGCTGGCGCAGGATCCGGAAGTGCGCCTGATGAAGGGCGCCAGCCAGGTGATGATGCAGGACTATCGCGGCGCGGCCACCAGCCTTGCCCATCCGGCGCTGGCCGGCGAGCGCGAAGCGCTGCTGTGGCAGGCTTATCTGGCGGCCCTGGCGGAGGACTGGCAGGCGGCGGCGACGGGTTTCGCCGCCACGCTGGACCTCATGGCGCCCTATCCGCGCAATGTACGCCTGCCGCTCGGCCTCGCCGCGGCGGAAGCCTTCCTGCAGACCGGCGATCCGAAGGCGGCGTCTTTGCAGATCGCCGCGCTGCTGCGCGAAAACCTCGACGAGAACGAAATGGCGCAGGTCAAAGTCGTTCAGGGCAAGCTGCAGCTTGCCAATGGGGATCCCGACGCGGCGCGCGAACTGTGGAGCGATGCACGCGATGGGCCGTATCGGCCGTCCTCGGCGCTCGCCCGCCTGGAACTGATCGACCTCGGCATGGACGAGGGCACGCTGTCGCCCGACGCCGCCATCGAGGAATTGGAGCGGCTGCGCTTTGCCTGGCGCGGCGATCTCTTCGAGTTCACCCTGTTGCGCAAGCTGGCTGATCTCTACGTCGCCCAGAACCGCCACCGCGACGCGCTCTATGCGCTGCGGGAGGCGGTGATGAGCTTCCCGGACGGTCCGGCGGCGCGCAATTCGGCCCAGCGTATGCGCGAGATCTTCGCCGAGATCTACCAGGGCCCCGGCGATCCCGATGTGCCGCCGGTGCGGGCGCTGGCGCTGTATCAGGAATTCATGGAGCTGACCCCCAGCGGTCCGGAAGGCGACAAGATGATCGCCGGTCTGGCCGATCGCCTTGTCGAGGTCGATCTGCTGGACCGCGCCGCGGAACTGTTGGAAGGCCAGGTGCGCTACCGTCTGGAAGGTGAGGAGAAGGCCCGGGTCGGCGCCCGCCTCGCCCTGGTTCATCTGCTCGACCGCAATCCGGAGGCCACCCTGGCGGCCCTCGATATCAGCGAGGTCGAGGGCACCGAAGGGCCCATCGCCCTGCAGCGCCGCCAACTGCGCGCCCGCGCTCTGTCGGACCTCGACCGTTCGGACGAGGCCCTGCAGATGCTGGCCGGTGACGAAAGCCTGGATGCGGAACATCTGCGGGCCGACATCCACTGGCGCCAGCGCGAGTGGCCGCAGGCCGTCGATTCGCTGGCCAAGCTGATTCCGCTGCTGCCGCCGCGCCGCCCGATGACGGAGGATGAAAGCCAGTTGGTGGTCAACCTGGCGGTCGCCCTGATGCTGGCAGACGAGAAGGTCGATCTGGAAGACCTCAACCGGCGCTACGGTGCAGCGATGGCCAACGGTCCCCACGCGGACACCTTCAACCTGCTGGTCGGCGACGGGGCGAAGACGGCGGTCGGCTCGATCGCCAACGAACTGAGCAAGGTCGCGGCGGCGCAGGACTTTATGGCCAACTACCGCCAGCGCCTGAGCCAGAGCAATCTCAGCCAGTTGAATTAGACGATAATTGCCTTGAGGGAAGCGGCGCTTGCCGGCGGCGGTTCCGCCGGTGCGCGCAGGATCTCGGCCAGAGTGCCGGGGCCGCTGGCGCCGTCGATGCCGAGACAGGCGGCCTCCAGCCTGCGGGCTCGGTCGGGTCCCAGTACCGGGCCGGCCAGGTCGTGGAACTTGGCAATCAGATCGGCATCGCTGAAAGGCGCCTCCGGATCGCCGCGTGCCGCGCAGGGGTCGGAGGTCAGGCGGCGGCCGTCCTTCAGGTCGATCACCGCATGGGCCCAGCGTTCGGCGGGAAAGCGCGCGCAGTAGTCTTGTTCCTCGACCAGCACCATGGCCGCACTGAGGGCCAGCACGCCGGGGTCCGTCAGGCCCGCGCCGTCGATCTCGGCAATGCCCAGCCTGCCGTGCACCAGGGCTGCGGCGACCGGGAAGGGCAGAGAGTATTGGGCCGCGTCGGTGTCTTGCGGCAATCGCGTCGCCAGGCGCACCGCTTCGGTGAAACTGTGGATGGTCACCCCGGCGATCTGTCCCGCCGTTAGGGACTCGGCCCGGCGCAGCGACAGCACGGCCTCCACCGCCGGCTGCGCCCAGCGGCACACCGGGTAGGCCTTGATGTACTGCTCCTCGATGCGCCAGCGCTGGCCGAGGTCGGCCCAGAGGTCGGCGACGTTTTCTGCCATCACGGTCACCGCCGGCGCGCCGGTGAAGCAATCGGCGGCCAGCAGGGCCGCACCGACGCCGCTGAAGGCGCCCAGGGTCGAGCCGTCCTTCAGCATGGTCGGATGGTCGATCACCCGCATCATCGGGCTGCGCGGGCCGTAGTATTCGGCGATGCCCAGGGCGTGCTCGGTCTCCCCAGGGGAAAGACCCAGGGCGCGGGCCCCGATCGCCGCGGCGGCCAGGGCGTTCCAGGCACCGGAGGTGTGGTAGTCGGCGGCGGTGCGGTGCAGGGCGATCCCGGCGCGGGTGGCGATCTCGTACCCCAGGACGAGGCGGGTGAGGAACTCCTCGCCGTCGCAGGGCGCCATCTCGTCGCAGAAGGCGAGCAGCGCCGGCACCACGGTCACGCCGACGTGCCCTTTGGTCAGGCGGTGGCCGTCGTGGGCGTCGACCGCGTCGATGGTGCCGGCCCCGGCCATGGCGGCGCCCGGCGGCGCCACCCGGCGGCCGTCGAAGATCAGGCGCGCGCCGGTGCCCCCACCGTCCGCGCCCCCGTTGCCCGCATCCCCGTCACCGGTGCCGTGAAAGCGGGCGGCGTGGTCGCGCAGGATGCGGCTGGCCCGGGTGGTGCTGCCCGCCGCCGCCGTGCCCAGGGTATCCAACAGGGCGCGCCGGGCGGCATGGCGCGCGCTTTCGGGAATGTCGGCGTAGCGCAGCGCGTGGATGAAGCGGACGGCGGAGGTTGGCATGGCGGCACGATCCCAGGGTCTGACCTGCGCCAGCCTGCGCGACCCAGGGCCGCATGACCGTCCCAGAACCGTCTTTACCTAGCGAACGATCGACTTTCGCGGAAACGGGACCTGCAGGGACCGGCCCGGAGCGTCACACCCGGTCACACCCGGGCGCGCGCCTGCCGGCGCAGGATCATGCCGCGGCCCAGGTCCCAGCCGGCATGGACCAGCACGGCGGCCAGGACGATACCGCCGCCGAGGAAACTCGCCGCCGGCGGCAACTCGGCCAGCAGCAGCCAGGCCAGCATGATGGCAAAGGGCGTCTCCGCGCAGCCCAGCAGGCCGGATTCCGCCGCCGGAATGCGCCGGGTGCCCTCGGTCCACAGCACCGTCGCCACGGCGAAGGCGAGCCCGAACAGGACCAGCAGCACGATGTCGTGCCGCGAGACGGCCAGGGGGTCGACGACCAGCCAGCTAAAGACGAAGAGTTGCAGCCCGGCCGCGCCACCGGCCAGCACCACCGGGGCGCCGTGGAACTTGCGGATCAACACCATGTAGAGCGCGCAGCCGAAGGTCATCGCGAGCGCCAGGACGTCGCCGGTAAGGCTGCCGGCCTGGAGGCCGCCGGCGAAGACGATGGCGATGCCGCCGAGGGAGACCATGGCGGCGGCCAGGGTGCGCGGGCGGATGCGCTCACGCATCATCAGCCAGCCGAGCGCCGCCGCCAGGAACGGGGCGGTGGCGTAGATCACCGCCACGTTGCCGACATAGGTCTGCTTGAAGGCGCCGATGAAGGCGATGCTCGATACGCTGCCGACCGTCGCCAGCAACCAGCCCTGCCAGCCGAGGCGGAAGCGCCGCCGCAGGGGGATGCGGCGGCCGAGCCAGCCGGCGTAGGCGGCGATCAGCAGGCCGCCGACCAGGCCCCGCCAGCACAGGATGGTCCCGGTGTCGGCGGCGATCGCCTTGGTCAGGACGCCGGCGAGACTGAAGGCCAGGGCCGACAGGACGACCAGCGCGACGCCCAGCAGGTGGGCGCGCGGTGGGCTGACTGATTGTTGCAAAACGGAAAACTCCTGAAGGCTGACGGGCGCAGCTTACGCCGGGCCAACTGCCAGGGTTATGTCAGGAGCGAGGGGCGGCGGCGGATAAAAGCGATCAGCCTCCGGCGTCTAGCCGCCGTAGCTCTGCACCAGGCTGCCGGCGACCATGTACCAGCCGTCGACCAGCACGAAGAAGATCAGCTTGAAGGGCAGCGAGATCATCACCGGCGGCAGCATCATCATGCCCATCGACATCAGGATCGAGGCGACCACCATGTCGATGATGAGAAATGGCAGGAACAGCAGGAAGCCGATCTCGAAGGCGCGGCGCAGTTCGCTGATCATGAAGGCCGGGATCAGGGCCCGCATCGGGGTTTCGTCCGGCGCGGCCACCTCGCCGGTCCTGGCCAGGTCCATGAACAGCAGCAGGTCGTTCTCGCGCACGTGGCGCAGCATGAAGTCGCGCACCGGCGCCTGGGCGCGGTCGAAGGCCTCGAACTCGGTGATGTCCTCGGCGATCAGCGGCCCCAGCGCCTCGTCGTAGACGGCCTCCAGGGTCGGCATCATGACGAAGGCGGTGAGGAACAGCGCGAGGCTGACGATCACCGAGTTGGGCGGCGTCTGCTGCAGGCCCATGGCCGTGCGCAGAAACGACAGCACCACCACGATGCGGGTGAAGGAGGTCATCATCACCAGGATCGACGGCGCCAGGCTGAGCACCGTGATGAGGGCGATGAGCTGGACGATGCGCCCGGTGGACGTGCCGGTGGTCTCGGCACCGAGATCGAAGGTCAGGGCCTGGGCCAGGGCATCGCCCGGCACCAGCAGGGCGACGAGACAGCACAGGGTGCCGGTGGCCAGCAGGGCGGTGAGGGGAAGGCGGCGCGTCAAGACGGCTGCCTCCGCAGCTTGCCGATCAGACGGCCCATGGTGCCGCTCGTGGTGCCGGAACTGTCGGCGGCCGGCGCGGCGGCTTCGGCGGGCCGGCTGGGCGGCGCCTCGATGCCGCTCTCGATCAGCAGGTCGCCGGTAGCGCCCAATAGCACCAGGTGCTCGCGGTCGTCGCGGCGCAGCAGGACCAGCTTGCGCTTGGCGTCGATCGGGCGCACCTCGATGAGCGCGAGGCGGCGCTCGCCGCTGGCGCCCGGGGTCGCCGCCAGACGGTCGCCGAATCCCGAGCGGCGTACCAGCGCCGCCAGGCCGCCGATCAGCAGCAGGACAAAACCCAGAGTCAGAAAGAACCGGAAGTACTCGCCGAGATCCATCGATATTTCCCAATCGCCCCATCTGCCCCCGCCCGCATGTCTTCGGGGGCTTGTATGTCAGGCGGGTTCTACGGCTTGTCGGTCTTGGAGGCGGCGTAGGCGGTCAGTGCCTTGCGCCGATCGCCGGCCGCGCTCATCAGCTGGGCCAGTTCGCCGAGGCCGGCGCGCAGGTTCTCGCCCAGTTGGTTGACTTCCTCCAGCAGGCCGAACAGCCGCGGGGCCAGGCTGGAGGCCTCCTCCGGCGGCAGGGTCTCGACGCTGCGGCACAGCCATTTCACGTCCTGCTCGATCGGGGTGAGGTCGATGATGGTGCCGCGCGACAGGCCCTGGCGCGCCTTGCGCAGGCGCGCCGAAAGCGAGTGCATTTCCGATTCGAGGACGGCGGTCTGGCTCACGGTCTGGTCTCCTCATCTCCGTCCGGCCCGTTGGCGGACGCTGTGTTGTTCGGCGCGGCGCCGCCGTGGGCATCGGTGCTGTAGAGATAGCGCAGGATTTCCGCCACGCCCGCCAGGGCGGCCAGCGGGATCTCGCTGTCGACCTCGACCGCCGCCAGGATCTCCGCCAGGTCGCTGTCGCTGCGTACCTTGACGCCTCGTTCGAAGGCGATCTGCAGGATCTGCTCGGCTACCGCGCCGCGTCCGCTGGCGGTCACCCGCGGGGCGCCCCGGTGGGTGGATTCGCTGCCGCTGTCCCCAAGCCGGTCGGAGCGGCGGCCGGGGACGGCGCCGGCAACCGCCTCGGGAGTCACGTTCTCCAAGGCGATGGCCAAGGTACGTTCGGGGCTGCGCTCCGGCCGGGGCTTTTGCGTCACCGTTTGGTCCACCTTCGCGCGATCGTTCACCCAGGGCTTGCCGCTGCGTTCCCCGGCAATGCCCGGCGGGCATGCCCGGGGCGCACCGGCAGTTCACCAATGGTGACCGATCATACTTAACGAATGGTTAGAGAAGGGCCCGCCAGGAGCCCCGGATGGCATAAAAAACGCCTGCGATCAGAGGCGATTAGAAGGGCGGGGAACGGCTGGTGGAACCGTTAAGTGCCGGTGTCTTTGTCGGTATTGCCAGCGGTATTGGCATCTCCGGCGGGCGCCCCGGCGCCCTTGAGGGCCTCCGTCAGGGCCTCGTCGTCGCTCACCGCCGCGGCCCGGTTTTCCTCCTGGATCCGCTCGAAAATCTCGCGGCGTAGCACCGTGGCGTCGCTCGGGAAGGTAAATCCGAGCTTGATGGACTTGCCGCGGATATCCACGACGGTCACTTCGATATTGTCATTGATGATGACAGACTCGCCAATTTTGCGCGTCAGATAAAGCATCGCCCTCTTGGCTCCCCCAGCCCCGCGGACCGCCAGCCTCCCGACCCCGGACCTTGGTTAATATACACAATTTAGCCCTTTTTACGGATTCTTAACAAGGCAACCGTGATCATAGAGCCTACAGGCCTCTGGAAGCAGGGGGAAGTGGGGCCTTTTGCGCAGTCGATGCAGCAATCAGGAACGTTATGGACGGCAAGCCCGGAATCTTCAGCCTGCTTGGCAAACGGATGGACTGGCTGGGCCAGCGCCAACAGGTGCTGGCGCAGAACATCGCCAATGCCGACACGCCGAAATTCGTCCCTCACGACCTGAAGCCGCAGGAGTTCCGCCGCATGGTCCAGCGCCAGTACGCGCCGAGCCTGAAGCCGGTGGCGACCCAGGGCGGGCATATCCAGACCTCGAGCCTGAAGGCCGACGACCGCAGCATCGAAGAGAAGAACCCCTACGAGAGCGCGCCCTCGGGCAACGCCGTGGTCCTGGAAGAGCAACTGGTGAAGGTGGCGCAGACGCAGAACGACTACAACGCGATCACCAACCTCTACAAGAAGCAGGTCGCCATGTTCAAGATGGCCCTGCGTGGACGTCAATAGGGCGTGGACGCCAATAGGGTGCGGCCGCCAGTAGAGACCGGAACCGGATAGGACGCGAAAGCGATGGACCTGGAAAAGTCACTTAATATCTCGGCAGCCGGCATGAAGGCGCAGGGCACCCGCCTGCGCGTGATCTCGGAGAACATCGCCAACGCCAATTCCACGGCGCAGACCCCGGGCGGCGAGCCCTACCGGCGCAAGCTGGTGACCTTCGACAACGAGCTCGACCGTTCGTTGGGTGTCGAGACCGTGCGGGTCGATTCGATCGTCGCCGACCGCGGCGCCTTCCAGCGGCGCTACGAGCCGGGCCATCCGGCCGCCGACGAGGAGGGCTATGTCCTCACCCCGAACGTGAATTCGCTGATGGAGATGGCGGACCTGCGCGAAGCGCAACGCAGCTACGAGGCCAACCTGAAGGCCATCGAGTCGTCGCGCTCCATGCTGCAGAAGACGATCGACATTCTGCGCTGACGCGCGGGCGACATCCTGCGCTGACGCGCGGGCGACATCCTGCGCTGACGTGCGCAGCAGACTTGAGACTTCTTCGCGGCGCCAGGATGGCGCTGCAGACCCGCCAGGACGGCCCCCATAGGCACCCCCCGCGATCCCCGCGTTCCGTGCCTGAGGAGAGAGCCATATGACGATGAACATTACCGGGGCCGTGCAGGCCTATGATCGAATGCTGCGCCAGGGCGGTGCTTCCGGCGGCATGGAGGCGCGCGACGCCGGCGGCGCCGATTTCTCCTCCATGCTGCGCCGCGCGGCCGAGCGCGCTGCCGACACCATGCTGGAGGGCGAGAGCCAGACCATCCAGGCTGCGGCCGGCACCGCCGACCTCACCCAGGTGGTGATGGCGGTGTCCAAGGCCGAGATGACCCTGGAGACGGTGGTCACGCTGCGCGACAAGGTGGTCGCCGCCTACCAGGACATTCTGCGCATGCCGATCTGACCGCGGGGTCGGATCGCCAGGGGGGCGAACCCCCGGCGCCAGCACGTTGATAGCGGGGAAGGGGGCCCTGTGAACGGCACGGAAGCCATCGAGATCGGCCGCGAGACGATCATCGTCATGCTGAAGATCGGCGCGCCGGTCATGCTGCTGGCGCTGGCTGTCGGCCTTGCCATCGCGCTGTTTCAGGCGCTCACCTCGATCCAGGAAATGACCCTGACCTTCGTGCCGAAGATCATCGTCATCTTCGTCGGCGTGATGCTGATGCTGCCGTTCATGCTGAGCAGCCTCATGACGTTTTCCCAGGGGCTCTTCGACCGCATGATCGCCCTCGGCTAGCGGCCACGCCCGGGCGCCGACCAGGCCCGAAGGCCGGGCCCGAAGATTAGGCCCGAAGACTAGGCCCGAAGACTAGGCCCGACGACCAGGAGAGTACCAGGACACCCACGATGCTGGCCGAGCTGCTTCCCGAACAGGCTTTCTCTCTGCTGCTGGTCTTCGTGCGCCTGGGTTCCGCCCTGATGCTGATGCCGGGCTTCGGCGAGTCCTATATCTCGCCGCGCATCCGCCTGCTGATCGCGCTGACGGTGACCGTGGTCGTGCAGCCGGTCCTGCCGATCGGGGCGCTGCCGCCGCTGCCGGACAACGCGATGGCCTTGTTCCTGCTGATCTTCGGCGAGGTCTTCATCGGCTTCTTCCTCGGCTCGCTGTCGCGCATCCTGATGTCGGCGCTGTCGATCGGCGGCATGATGATCGCCACGGTGACCGGCCTCGCCAACGCGCTGACCAACGATCCGACGGCGGCCCAGCAGGGCTCCATCGCCGGTTCTTTCCTGTCGATGCTGGCCCTGATGATCATCATCTCGCTGGATCTGCACCACCAGCTGCTGCGCGGCGTGATCGAGAGCTACTCCCTGTTCGTGCCCGGCCAGCCGCTCATCATCGGCGACTTCTCGGCGATGATCACCCGGGTGGTCGCCAAGGCCTTCCTGCTCGGCTTCCAGATGGCCTCTCCTTTCATCGCGGTGGCGCTGATCTTCAACCTCGGCCTCGGGCTGCTGTCGCGCCTGATGCCGCAGATGCAGGTTTTCTTCATCGCCATCCCGCTGCAGATCGTCATCGGCATGGGTATCCTGATGATCGCCCTGCCGGCGCTGCTTGGCTGGTTCATCGGCGGCTTCCAGGACGTCATGCTGCCCTTCGCCGGTTTCCGCTAGGCCAGGGGGAGGCGGGATATGGCCGGTGAAGACGACGACTCACAAAAAACAGAAGACCCGACATCCAAACGTCTGTCCGACGCGCGCGAGAAGGGCCAGGTCCCGCGCTCCCAGGAAGTCTCGCACTGGTTCATGATCCTGGCGCTGGCGCTGGTGATCGGCATCTTCTCACCGTCGCTGAGCAGTGACCTCGGCGGCCTGCTGCGGCCCTTCATCGAACAGCCGCATCTCATTCCGCTGGACGGCAATGCCCTGCGCGACCTGCTGTCGGCGTCGGCTGTCGGCATTCTCAAGGTGTCGATGATTCCGCTGACGCTCATCATGGTGGCAGGCCTGGCCGCCGCCACCATCCAGAATGGCATCATCGTCACCACCGAACAGATTCAGCCCAAGCTCTCCAACATCGGCTTCAAGCGCGGCTTCAAGAAGATGTTCTCGATGCGCGCGCTGGCCGACTTCGCCAAAGGTCTGGCGAAGCTCGCCGTCGTCGGCGTGGTCGTCTTCATCGTGGTGTGGCCGGACCGCGACACCGTGCTGGTCATTCCGACCATGGCGGTGGAGGACATGCTGGCGCTGGTGCGTGTTGAGGCGGTCAAGGTGATCGTCGCTGTGCTGTCGGTGATGACCCTGATTACCCTGGCCGACGTGCTGTACCAGCGTTTCATGCACAACAAAGAGCTGCGCATGACGAAGCAGCAGATCAAGGACGAGCACAAGCAGTCGGAAGGCGATCCGATGATCAAGGGCCGGCTGCGCCAGCTTCGTGTCGAGCGGGCGCGCAAGCGCATGATGGCGGCGGTGCCGGAGGCCGACGTGGTGATCACCAACCCGACCCACTTCGCCGTCGCCCTGAAATACGACCAGCGGTCCATGGAAGCCCCGCGGGTGATCGCCAAGGGCGTCGACAACGTCGCCCTGCGCATCCGCGAGGTGGCCGAGGAGAACAACGTGGCCATCGTCGAAAACCCGCCGGTCGCCCGCGCGCTGCACGCCGCGGTGGAGATCGACCAGGAAATCCCGCCGGAGCATTACAAGGCCGTCGCCGAGATCATCGGCTACGTGATGCGCCTGAAAAAGGGCATGCCGAGCCGCCGTCCCCGTTAGGCCGTCCCCGTTATGTCTCCCCGTGCTATTCGCTTGGCTACGACTCCGTCTCTCCGGTTAGTCTTGTCGACGGTCCTGGCCGCATGGTTAATCTTGCTTAACCATTGGCGGCTATCTTCCGACTGATCGTGCGGCACCAAGAGGGACTGGGGAGGCCTCTCGTTTGTTCAGCCTGCTCATATTCGTCATCGGCGCTGCCCTGGGGGCGGCGGCCGGGGCGGGCATATTCTGGTTCCGGCTGCAGCGGCGGCCCAACCTCTGCGCGTCTGTCTTTGCCGCGGTGCCCAAGCCCTGGCAGGTGGTCTCGGCCGACGGCCGCACCATTCTGGCCAACCCCTCGCTGGAATCCTTTTTTGGCGGCGACGACCGGCCGATTCCCGAATTGCTGCTGGAGCAGGTCGCCGGCGATCCCGAGGCACGCCGCCAGATCGAGCAGATCGCCCAGCAGGCCCAGCGCGGGCTGCTTGGCCAGGCCGAGATCCGCGTCCCCGCCACGGCCGGCCCGGGCGGGCGCCTCAAGGAGGGCCCCAGGGACGGCCCCAGGGAAGCCAGGGATGGCTTCGACTGGCGCTTCGTCGCCGCCTATCCGCTGCCCGACCATCCGGGCTACGTCTACTGGGTGGTCGACGACATCACGCCGCGCCGCCAGATGGAACAGATCATGCGCGAGGAGCAGGAGCGCTTCGTCGACCTTCTGGAGAATGCGCCGGTCGGCTTCTACTCCGCCGATGCGGAGGGCCGCTTCCTTTTCGCCAACCACACGCTTTGCGAATGGTTGGGCGTTGCCCAGAACGATCTGGAACTGGGCCGCGTGCGCCTGCACGACGTGGTCGCCGGCGTCCCCGACGGCACGGCGCCCTACGATCCCTTCGGCCTGCCGGGCGCTTCCCAGGGCGAGGTGCTGCTGAAGGACGCCGCCGGCGAGACCTTCCGCGCCTCGATCCGCCAGGATGTGGTGGCCGGCAGCGCCGGCCGGGTGCTGCGCACCCGATCGGTGGTCCGCGACCTGTCGCGCGAGATGGCGATGGCCGCGGCCCTGGAGGAATCCGAGCACCGCTTCGAGCAGCTCTTCGCCAAGGCCCCGGCAGGCATCGCGCTGATCGATCCCAAGGGCGCCATCCAGGAATGCAACGACGCGCTCGGCCGTTTGCTGGGGCGCGAACGCCAGGCGCTGCGCTCGGTATCGCTGTTCGAGCTGGTCGCCAAGGGCGATGTCGAGGCGCTGCAGGCGGCGCTGTCGCCGCAAGCCGGCCAGCCGGGGGCCGACAAGGCGGCCGGCGGCAAGGCCCCGGCGCTGGAGGTTCATCTGGCCAGCGACGAAGGGCCGGTCTGCACCCTCTACGTGAACCGGACCGAGGGCCACGACGGCTCGCTGGCCGGCTTCGTGGTGCACTTCATCGATTCGACCGAGCAGAAGAACCTGGAGCGTCAGTTCGCCCAATCGCAGAAGATGCAGGCGGTGGGCCAGCTCGCCGGCGGCATCGCCCATGACTTCAACAACCTGCTGACGGCGATGATCGGCTTTTCCGACCTGCTGCTGCTGCGCCACCGGCCCGGCGACCAGTCCTTCGCCGACATCATGCAGATCAAGCAGAACGCCAACCGCGCCGCCAATCTGGTGCGCCAGTTGCTGGCCTTTTCGCGCCAGCAGACCCTGCAGCCGCGCCTGTTGAACCTGACCGACATCCTGGCCGAGCTGTCGCACCTGCTGCGCCGGCTGATCGGCGAGAACATCGAGCTGAAGATGAACCATGGCCGCGACCTGGGCATGATCCGGGCCGACCAGGGCCAGTTGGAGCAGGTCATCATCAACCTGGCGGTCAATGCCCGCGACGCCATGCAGGAAGGCGGCGTGCTGACCATCCGCACCGGCAACGAGAAGGTCGAGCGGCGGCGCAAGCTGAAGGACGAAACCATGCCGCCGGGCCAGTACACCGTCATCGAGGTGACGGACAGCGGCTGCGGCATTCCGCCGGAAAACCTCGATCGCATCTTCGACCCCTTCTTCTCGACCAAGGAGGTCGGTGCCGGCACCGGCCTCGGCCTGTCCACCGTCTACGGCATCGTCAAACAGACCGGCGGCTACGTCTTCGTCGACAGCACTCCGGCGGCGGGCACGACCTTTGCGATCTTCCTGCCGCAGGTCGCCGAGCAGGAAGTCGCCGCCACCCTGCAGGAGGCCGAGGTGCAAGACCACCGCGACCTGACCGGCGCCGGCACCCTGCTGCTGGTCGAGGACGAGGACGCGGTACGCGCCTTCTCGGCGCGGGCCCTGCGCAACAAGGGCTACAACGTGCTGGAGGCCAACTCGGGCGAAACCGCCCTGGAGATCCTGGCCCGCCAGGAAGACCCCATCGACCTGCTGGTGACCGACGTGGTGATGCCGCGCCTCGACGGGCCCAGCCTGGTCAAGGAGGTGCGCCAGACGCGCCCGGACCTGAAGGTGATCTTCATTTCCGGCTATGCCGAGGACAGCTTCAGGAAGCGCCTGGACGAGGATACCGGCATCCACTTCCTGCCCAAGCCCTTCAGCCTGAAGCAGCTGGCGGGCAAGGTGAAGGAAGTGCTGGGCGAGTAGCCGTCCCGGCTTCCCCGGCCGCGGGGAGAGCGGCAGGGCGATGTTGCGATGCCGCAAAAATATTAGGGCAATTTGTCTCTAATTTTAGGGAATGTTCTCATTTTGATCCTCTTTTTGCTTGCCGGAAAGAGAACAAAGCTGGTACGAATGGGCCTCGTTGCAGTCCTGCTACCCCTATGACATAAGGGAGTTCAACCCATGGCTCAGAACGCACTACGGTTGGTGGAGAAAGATACGGTGGATAAGAAGAAGGCGTTGGACGCGGCCCTGGGGCAGATCGAGCGGGCTTTCGGCAAGGGCTCTATCATGAAGCTCGGCGCCGACCAGGTGGTCGAGACCGAGGTGATCTCTACCGGCTCTCTCGGGCTCGATATCGGCCTGGGCATCGGCGGCCTGCCGCGCGGGCGCGTTGTCGAGATCTACGGCCCGGAAAGCTCCGGCAAGACGACGCTGGCCCTCCATGTGGTGGCCGAGGCCCAGAAGCTCGGCGGCACCTGCGCCTTTATCGATGCCGAGCATGCGCTCGATCCGGCCTATGCCGGCAAGTTGGGCTGCAGTGTCGAAGAATTGCTGATTTCCCAGCCGGATGCCGGCGAGCAGGCGCTGGAGATCTGCGACACCCTGGTGCGCTCCGGCGCCATCGACGTGCTGGTGGTCGATTCGGTGGCCGCGCTGGTGCCGCGGGCCGAACTGGAAGGCGAGATGGGCGATTCGCTGCCCGGCCTGCAGGCGCGCCTGATGAGCCAGGCGCTGCGCAAGCTGACCTCCTCGATCTCCAAGTCGCATACCCTGGTGATCTTCATCAACCAGATACGCATGAAGATCGGCGTCATGTTCGGCAACCCGGAGACCACCACCGGCGGCAATGCGCTGAAGTTCTATTCCTCGGTGCGCCTCGACATCCGCCGCATCGGCGCCATCAAGGACCGCGACACCGTGGTCGGCAACCAGACCCGGGTGAAGGTGGTGAAGAATAAGATGGCGCCGCCGTTCCGCGTGGTGGAATTCGACATTACCTATGGCGAGGGCATCTCCAAGACCGGCGAACTGCTCGATCTCGGTGTGCAGGCCAACATCGTCGACAAGGCCGGCGCCTGGTTCTCCTACGAGGGACAGCGCATCGGGCAGGGCCGCGAGAACGCCAAGACCTTCCTGAAAGAGAACAAGGAAATGGCCGCGGAGATCGAAAAGAAGATCCGCGCCAATGCCGGCCTGGTGTCGGCGGCGATGCTGGAAGGCGGTCCGTCCGATGATGCGGCCGGCGGCGAGGCCGCGGAAGCCTCCTGAGCCGGCCGGTGGCGCCCTGCCGGCGGCGAGCATCCTCACAGATGAGGTGAGGTTGCCGTGGCAAGGTGCCTTTGAGGCGGATAAAAAAACGGGCCCTGGAAGGGCCCGTTTTCTTTTAAAATCAATTAGCTGAAGAAGTTTTCTCGGACCTTACTGGATCGAATCGTAACCGGCGGTGAAGCCCTTCAGGGAGATCGGCAGGTCGAGGCCTTCGCCCTGGCCGTTGTCGACCGCGGCGACCACCTGGTTGCCGGCCTTGAACAAGCCGATGGTGGCGGGTTCCAGCGGCATGAAGGCGGTGCAGCCGTCGCGTCGGCAGACCTGGAAGGGGACGGTGGTGATCTCCTGGCCGTCGACGCTGACGTGCAGCCCGCGCGCCAGCGGCACGCCGAGCGGCATGGCGATGACGGCGCCGGTCTGGCGCTGCGGGCCGAAGAACCCGATGGTGATCTTCAACATCGGGCGCTGGGTATTGTTGTCAATCACCTGCTGCATGATGAAGCAGACCGCCTGCTGGCCGGCGGCCGGCGGCGAGGCGCCCGGCGGCGGCGTCGGGGTGCAGCGCTGTGTCCAGTCGCCGAATGCCTGGCCGGAGAGGCTGGGGTCTTGCGGCGCCGCGGATTGGCCCTGGGGGGCCGGCTGAGGGGTCTGGACCTGGGCCTGGGCGGCCGGGACGAAGCCCAGCGGCCCGGCCGCCAGGGCGCAGGCGGCGATGCCGGCCACGGCGAGGCAACGCACAAGCGCCCGGCCGGCCTGCGGCCGGGGGCGGGTCCGGACGGATCGGCTCGACCCGTGGCTAAGGCTTCCGCGCGGTCGGCGGAGCGTGGCTTTAAAGATTGGCATGAGGCGAAACTAACTCCTGAGGACGGGCTTGGCTAGGTTAAGTCTGTGACCCTGGCGCTGGTTCCTCACATAGGCTCCGGGGCGGCAGAATGCCAGGGTAAAGCTAGGCTGGGGCGGCGGCGAGGGGGCGGGGCGGGCGGTCCCACCGGCCTCTTGCGGGCTTGCGGAGCGCCGCCGCCGGGACGCGGCCTTTCGGTGGACAGGCCTTCTGGGGCACGCTACAACGCTCCGCTTTCGCGCGCCTTGCCCTGTGGCCGGGAGAAGAAATTAGAAGGGTTCCAGCTTGCGATGCAAGCCAAGGGATAATATCTATTTATCATGATGACCGGCAACGAAATCCGCTCCGCTTTCCTGGACTATTTTCAGCGTAACGGCCACGAGGCTGTGGCGTCGTCGCCGCTGGTGCCGCGCAACGACCCGACGCTGCTGTTCACCAACGCGGGCATGGTGCAGTTCAAGAACGTCTTCACCGGCAACGAGACCCGGCCCTACAACCGGGCGGTGACCTCGCAGAAGTGCGTGCGTGCCGGCGGCAAGCATAACGACCTGGAAAACGTCGGCTACACCGCGCGCCACCACACCTTCTTCGAGATGCTGGGGAACTTCTCCTTCGGCGACTACTTCAAGGACCGCGCCATCGAACTGGCCTGGAACCTGGTCACCAAGGAATTCGCCCTGCCCAAGGACAAGCTGCTGGTCACGGTCTATGCCGAGGACGAGCAGGCGGCCGACCTGTGGAAGAAGATCGCCGGCCTGCCGGACGAGCGGATCATCCGCATCGCCACCTCGGACAACTTCTGGGCGATGGGCGACACCGGCCCCTGCGGCCCCTGCTCGGAGATCTTCTTCGACCACGGCGCGCACATTCCCGGCGGCCCGCCGGGCAGCCCGGACGAGGACGGCGACCGCTTCATCGAGATCTGGAACCTGGTCTTCATGCAGTACGAGCAGATCGACAAGGAGACGCGGCGCGACCTGCCGCGCCCGTCGATCGACACCGGCATGGGGCTGGAGCGCATCGCCGCGGTGATGCAGGGCAAGCACGACAACTACGACACCGACCTGCTGCGCGCCATCATCGAGGCCTCGGCGGAGGCTTCCGGCCAGTCGCCCGACGGCGAGCACGCGGTGTCCCACCGGGTCATCGCCGACCACCTGCGCGCCAGTTCCTTCCTCATCGCCGACGGCGTGCTGCCGTCGAACGAGGGCCGCGGCTACGTGCTGCGCCGGATCATGCGCCGCGGCATGCGCCACGCCCACAAGCTGGGCTGCAAGGACCCGCTGATGTGGCGCCTGGTGCCGACCCTGGTCGGCATGATGGGCGGCGCTTTCCCGGAGTTGAACCGCGCGAACGCGCTGATCACCGAGACGCTGAAGCTGGAAGAGAGCCGCTTCAAGGACACCCTCGACCGCGGCCTGAAGCTGCTGGAGGAGGAGACCGACCGGCTCGGCCAGGGCCGGGCACTGCCCGGCGATGTCGCTTTCAAGCTCTACGACACCTTTGGCTTCCCGCTTGATCTGACCCAGGACATCCTGCGCGGCCAGGGCGGCAGCGTCGACACCGCCGGCTTCGACGAGGCGATGGCACGCCAGCGCGCGGCGGCCCGCAAGGCCTGGGCCGGCTCCGGCGAGGCGGCGACGGAATCGCTGTGGTTCGAGCTGCGCGAGCGCGTCGGCGCCACCGAGTTCCTCGGCTACGACGCCGAGGAGGCGGAGGGCCAGATCGTCGCCCTGGTGGTGGACGGCAAGGAAGTCCCGGAGGCCACGGCCGGCCAGGATGTCATGCTGGTCACCAACCAGACGCCGTTCTACGGCGAGTCCGGCGGCCAGCAGGGCGACCACGGCGCGGTGTTCAGCGCCGAGGGCGGCGAGATGGAGGTGCACGACACCCAGAAGAAGCTGGGCGACCTGCACGTCCACATCGGCAAGCTCACGCACGGCAGCCTGAAGCTAGGCCTGGCCGTCGAGATGCGCGTCGACGGGCGCCGCCGCGCGGCGTTGCGCGCCCACCACTCGGCGACCCACCTGCTGCACGAGGCGCTGCGCCGGCGGCTGGGCGAGCACGTGACCCAGAAGGGGTCGCTGGTGGCCGAAGACCGCCTGCGTTTCGACGTCAGCCATCCCAAACCGCTGACTCCCGAGGACATCGACGCCGTGGAGGCCGAGGTCAACGACCGCATTCGCTCCAACGCCGCGGTCGAGACCCGCTTCATGACCCCCGACGAGGCGATCGAGGCGGGGGCGCTGGCCCTGTTCGGCGAGAAGTACGGCGACGAGGTGCGCGTGCTCTCCATGGGCGGCAGCGACCCGGCCAAGGACGGCAAGGCCTATTCCACCGAGCTGTGCGGCGGCACCCACGTGCGGCGCACCGGCGACATCGGCTTCTTCAAGCTGACCGGCGAGGCGGCCCTGGCCTCCGGTGTGCGCCGCATCGAGGCGGTGGTCGGCGAAGCGGCCCGGCGTTACGTCGAACATCAGGAGCATCTGCTGAAGGATGCCGCCGCGGCCTTGAAGGTGGCGCCCGAGGCGCTGCCGGGCCGGCTGGTCTCGCTGCTCGACGAACGCAAGCGCCTGGAGCGCGACCTGACCGACCTGCGCCGCAAGCTGGCCGGCGGTGGCGGCGGCGAGAGCGGCAGCGACGACATCCGCGAGGTCGCCGGGCTGAAGTTCGCCGCCAAGGTATTGGACGGCATTCCGGCCAAGGACCTGAAGCCCCTGGCCGACGACCTGAAAAAGCGCATCGGCAGCGGTGTCGTGGTGCTGATCGCGGTGAACGACGGCAAGGCCTCGCTGGTGGTCGGCGTCACCGCGGATGTCGCCGGCAAGACCAGCGCGGTCGATCTGGTGAAGGTCGGTGCCGAGGCGCTGGGCGGCAAGGGCGGCGGCGGCCGGCCGGACATGGCCCAGGCCGGCGGCCCGGACGGCGCCGCGGCGCCCCAGGCCATCGCAGCGATCGAAGCGGCGCTGGCGGCTTCGTCGTAAGTCCTGAGCGGGGCTGGCGGCGTCTTAAGGCAGTCGGCGCGGGCGTCAGGGTCCTCTCGCGAGCGGGCTCTTTCCGGATCTGCAGAAGGGTATCGACTGCCGCCACTGGCGCGGCGGGCGGTCAGCCTTTGCGGAAGGTGGCCTCCTGCTCGGCGAATGCCGCGATTAGACCTTCATAGGAGTCGGGAGGCGGGAAGCCTTTATAGCTGTGCTGCGCGGGCGTTGATGCCCACGCCAGCTTTTCCGACGTGCAGCTCTCGATGAACGGCTCGGTCCAGCTTGGGCCGTCCAGCATCGTGGAGCGCACGTTGACGAAGAAGTCGAGGCCTTCGGGTTTCGTGAACAGCCAGCTCATGCAGGACGGGCAGAAGTATTGTTGCGATGCGCCATGCAGGCCGCCGATTGCAGGCGCGCCGCGGGTCACTCGGAAGCCCTCTGCGGGAATGGCGGCGCTGAGAGAATAGGCACTGCCCGTCATCTTCTGGCAGCCGCGACAGTGGCACGCCATCGTGATGAGGGGCGGCGCGGTCACTTCGAATTCGATTTTGCCGCAGCGGCAGCTTCCGGCCACCTGTATCGTCTGGTTCGTCATCCGATTGCCGAGCCTTCTGTTGGTTCGTTCCGGTCCCCCGCCTGCAATGTCGGCTCTCCATCCGGTTCGGACAAAAGAAAACCTCTCTCCCCGACGGGGAGAGAGGCTTTAAGAATCGCGTGCGTGGGCAATGAGAAAGATCGCGGCGGCTAGTTCTTGATGTCGGCCTCGACCTTCAGGGAGATCATCTTGTCGGGGTCGCGAACGGTGCCGCTCTGGTCGCCGCGCGGCGCCTTCTTGATCATGTCGACATACTCCATGCCTTCGATGACGCGGCCCCAGACGGTGTACTGACCGTCCAGGAATCGCGCCGGGGCGAAGGTGATGAAGAACTGGCTGTTGGCGCTGTTCGGGGCCTGGCTGCGCGCCATGCCGAGAACGCCACGCTCGAAGGGTTCGGCGGAGAATTCGGCCGCCAGGTCGGGCAGTTCGGAGCCGCCGCGCCCGGTGCCGGTCGGGTCGCCGGTCTGCGCCATGAAACCTTCCATGACACGGTGGAACACGATGCCGTCGTAGAAGCCCTGGCGCGTCAGCGTCTTGATCCGCTCGACGTGCTGGGGGGCCAGGTCCGGCAGCATCTCGATCTTCACGATGCCGTCTTTCAGTTCCATGACCAGGACATTCTCGGGATCGGCCTGGGCGCCGGCCTCGCTGGTTTGAATCGTCATGGCAAGTAATCCAATAGCAATGATAGAAAACAGGGACTTCATGCGAAGAACTCCCTTAAGGGTTTAAGTGAGGGGTTAGCCCATGGCCTTTTGCAGGTTCTCGTCCAGCTTGTCCATGAACTCGTCGGTCGTCAGCCACTTCTGATCCGGGCTGATCAGCAGCGCCAGATCCTTGGTCATGTGGCCGTCCTCGACGGGCTGGATTCAGACCTTCTCCAGCGTGTTGGCGAACGTCACCACCTCGGGGGTGCCGTCGAACTCGCCGCGGAAGTGCAGGCCGCGGGTCCAGGCGAAGATCGAGGCGATGGGGTTGGTCGAGGTCGGCTTGCCCTGCTGGTGCAGGCGGTAGTGGCGGGTCACCGTGCCGTGGGCCGCCTCGGCCTCGACGGTCTGGCCGTCCGGCGTCATCAGCACGGAGGTCATCAGGCCCAGCGAGCCGAAGCCCTGGGCCACGGTGTCGGACTGCACGTCGCCGTCGTAGTTCTTGCAGGCCCAGACGTAGCCGCCGGACCACTTCATGGCGGCGGCGACCATATCGTCGATCAGGCGGTGCTCGTAATGGATGCCCTTGGCTTCGAAGGCCTTCTTGAAGTCCTTGTCGTAGACCTCCTGGAAGATGTCTTTGAAGCGTCCGTCGTAGACCTTGAGGATGGTGTTCTTGGTCGACAGATAGACCGGCCAGCCGAGATTCAGGCCGTAGTTGAGGCAGGCGCTGGCGAAGCCGCGGATCGACTCGTCCAGGTTGTACATGCCCATGGCAACGCCGGCTTCGGGGAAATCGAAGATGTTGTAGGTGGTCGGCTCGCCGCCGTCTTCCGGCTGGAAGGTCATGGTCAGCTTGCCGGGGCCGGGCACCTTGAAGTCGGTGGCGCGGTACTGGTCGCCGAAGGCGTGGCGGCCGATGACGATCGGCTGGGTCCAGCCGGGCACCAGGCGCGGCACGTTGTCGATGATGATCGGTTGGCGGAAGATGGTGCCCCCGATGATGTTGCGCAGGGTGCCGTTGGGGGAGCGCCACATCTTCTTGAGGCCGAACTCCTCGACGCGGCCTTCGTCCGGGGTGATCGTCGCGCACTTCACGCCGACCCGGTGTTCCTTGATGGCGTTGGCGGCGTCGATGGTGATCTGGTCTTCGGTCTCGTCACGCTTCTCGACCGACAGGTCGTAGTATTTCAGGTCGACGTCAAGATAGGGGAGAATCAGGGTGTCCTTGATTTTCGCCCAGATGATCCGCGTCATCTCGTCGCCGTCGAGTTCGACGATCGGATTCTTGACCTTAATTTTCCCCATTATGTTCCTCCGGGAGAGCTGACCAGACCGGCCCAGGCTGTGAATGCCCGACCGCATTTTGCGGCGCAAGATAGCAGGCTGCGGCGGCCTTGCAAGATTGTGGGCAAGAGAGACCGGTTTAGGGGCCGGCGCGGGCCCTGCCGGCGGGGGCGGCTACATGCGCTCGATCTTGTCGGGCAGGGCCGGGCGCGGTGCGTTGGCGGCGGTCTCCAGCACCTGGTCGACCCGCTCGACCACGTGGAACAGGCCGGCGCTGCCGCCGCGCAGGTAGCCCTCGGCGGTCTGGTGTTCGATCAGACGCAGCAGGGGGTCCCAGAAGCCCTCGATGTTGACCAGGATCACCGGCTTGTCGTGCAGCTTCAGTTGGCGCCAGGTGATGATCTCGAAGGTTTCGTCCAGGGTGCCAAGGCCGCCGGGCAGGGCGCAGAAGGCGTCGGAGCGCTCGGCCATCAGTTGTTTGCGGGCGTGCATCGACTCGACGACGATGTACTCGCTGGCCCCTCGGTTGCCGACTTCCAGGTCTTCCAGGTGCTGCGGAATGATGCTGATGACGCGGCCGCCGGCCGTCTGGGCGCCTTCCGCCACCGCGCCCATCATGCCGATCCGCCCGCCGCCGTAGACGATGTCCACCGACGCGCGGGCCGCCAGGGCACCGAGTTCCCGGGCCGCCTGCAGATGGCTGGGGCGGACCTGGCTCGACGAGCCGCAATAGACGCAAAGGGCACGAATATCCATGATCACAAACTCGTTATCAGTCGTTGGCGGGATAGGATGCCGTTGAATTTACACGCGGTTTCATTAGGGTGAAGGCGCGTCACTTCTCGTGATCGCCTTTTAGCACAGGCCTGTCGTTTCCATCCAGATCAGGTCGTCTTGGGGCAATATCCGAATGCCGCTCGGATTGGCGCGCTGAGAAACGAAAATGAACTATGCCCGGGTGTTGACGGCACGGGGGCGTAAACAAGGAAGGAACGGATCACATGGAGAGCAAAAGCGTTTTCAAGGGTGCCGGGGTCAAGGCCGCCGGGTTTAAGGCCGCGGGAGTCCTGGCGGTCGCCGCCGGTGTCGTCTTCGGCGCGGTTCCCCTGGTGCAGGCCACCCAGTCGGGCACGGCGCCGGCAGGCACGGGGCAGGGCGCGCTGGTTCAACTCGCCGATGCGGCGCAGATGGCGGCGGTGAAGGAACGCCAGGAACTGATGAAGTCGATCGGCGGGAACACCAAGACGATCGCGGATTTCCTGAAAGAATCGAAGGGGACCGCTGCCGAGGCCGGGGCCGCGGCGGCCAAGATCAGTGAACTGGCCAAGTCCATTCCGGCCGCCTTCGAGGTCGACGCGAGCCTGTCGGAGATGGACGCCGTGGGCAAGAACCGCGCAAAGCCTGAGATCTGGCTCATGTGGGACGAGTTCACCGCGCACGCGAAGACGCTGGAAGAAAAGTCGGCAGCCCTGGCCGGCGCGTTCCAGAGCGGCGATTCCGGTGCGATCCAGGCCGCCTTCGGCGACATGGGCAAGAACGGCTGTGGCGGCTGTCACGAGGATTTCCGCGGGCCGAAGGTCGAGTAGGCCGGGACGGTATCCCCTTTGCTGTGCATGACTGTAAGACGGCGTTCAGGGCGGGTCGGAGGGTCCGCCCTGAGGCTGCTGGCACCTCTGCTGGCGGTCTTGGCGCTCTTGCTGCCGCTGTCGGCCCAGGGGCCGGCCCTGGGACAGGATCAGGCCCAGGCGCCCGCGCCCCAGGCCCAGCCCCAGGCCGGGGCTGACGATCCCGCCGTCCAGCGCGGCGCTTACGTGTTCCAGGCCGCCGGCTGCCTGGGCTGCCATACCGATACCAAGGGCGGTGGCCAGCCGCTGGCCGGCGGCTTGGCACTGGCGACGCCCTTCGGCACCTTCTACAGCCCCAACATCACGCCGGACCCGACGACCGGCATCGGTGCCTGGCGGTTGGAGGACTTCGTCGCCGCGCTGCGCCACGGCACCTCGCCCCAGGGCGATCCCTTCTACCCGGCGTTTCCCTATACGTCGTTCAGCGGCATGACCGATGCCGACATGGGCGACCTCTTCGCCTATCTCATGGCGCAGCCGCCGGTGACCCGGCAGAACCGCGCACACGCGCTCGGCTTTCCCTACAACCTGCGCTTCACCCTGGCGATCTGGAAGGCCCTGTTCTTCGACGCCGGGGCCTATGCGCCGGCGCCGGACAAGGATGCGGCGTGGAACCGCGGCGCCTATCTGGTGCGCCACCTCGGGCACTGCGGCGAGTGTCACAGTCCACGCGGATTCCTCGGTGCGGTCGACAGCGGGCAGGAACTGGCCGGCAACCCCGAAGGCCCTGACGGCAAGGCCGTGCCGAACCTGACCCCGGGTCCCGGCGGCCTGGCCGACTGGAGCGAATCGGACATCGCCTATGCGTTGAAAACCGGCATAACACCGGACGGCGACTTCCTCGCGGGGTCGATGGGCGAGGTAATCGAGAACAGCACGCGCCATCTCAGCGACGACGATCTGGCCGCAATTTCGAAATATCTTAAGGACTTACCGCCACATAGCACACCCTGACCGGCGCGCTGCCGGCATTGCACCGCCGCCGGCCCCGTACTAGGCTTTCCAGTCGGGGCGTGGAGGCTAGGCATTTTGAACAGGGTTCTTATCGCAATCGGTGCCGTTGTGTTGATCGCAGCGGCCCTTCTGGGCTTCTACCTGCTCGGCGGTGACGAGCCGTCGGTGGAGATCGCCGCCGACAGCATGCCGGCATCGGAAGCCGCGCCGCCGCCTGCCGCTCCCACCGCATCCGATCCCGCAGCCTCCGCAATAGCCGGCAGCGCCGACTCGGCGCCTGACGCCAGCGACCGGCCGGTGGTGCAGGTGAAGCCGCGTCCGATCCCCGCCGAAAGCGGGACCGGCACGAACCAGACCGCAAGCGGAGCCGACGAGGGCCCGGTGGACGAGGCCCCGACCTTCGATGTCGTGCGGGTCGAAAAGAGCGGCGAGACGGTCATCGCCGGCCGCGCCGTGCCGGACAGCGACGTGACGGTATCGACCGAGGACGGCACCGCCATCGGCACCACCCGGGCCGACAGCTCCGGCGCCTGGGCGATCGTCGCGGATAAGCCTTTGTCGCCCGGCAGCCACGAGATCGGCATCGCCGCGCAGGGGGCCGACGGTGCGGCCCGCCTGTCGGAGGATGTCGTGGTGGTGGTGGTGCCGGAACCGCAGGCCAAGCCGGATACCGCGGCGGACACCTCGTCGGCGACCGACAGCGCCGCCGCGCCGCAGGTCCGCCAGCAGGTGCTGGCGGTCATGACGCCGCGCGAGGGCGGGGCCAGCAAGGTACTGCCGCAGGCCGAAGAGGGCATTGCCCAGGGTAACCTGGTCCTCGACAGCGTCGATTACGACGAGGCGGGGCAGGCGGTGGTCGGTGGCCGCGCCGCGCCGGGGACCCGCATGCGGGTCTATCTCGACAACGAGCTTGCCGGCGACACCGTGGCCGGCGCCGATGGCCGCTGGAGCCATGCGCCGGAGGCGCCGGTGGCCGAGGGCATGCACGCCCTGCGGATCGATCAGGTCGACGGCGACGGCACGGTGACGGCGCGGGTGGAAACGCCGTTCTCGCGTGAGCCGGCGCGGGTCGCCGCGGCGGGCGAGGAACTCGTCATCGTACAGCCCGGCAATTCGCTGTGGCGTATTGCGCGGCGCAGCTACGGCCGTGGGCTGCAGTATTCGGTGATCTATCAGGCCAACAAGGATCAGATCCGCGATCCCGACCTGATCTACCCGGGCCAGGTGTTCGAAGTTCCCAAAATCAACTGAAGTGGCAGGCCTTGGGCGGGTCTCAGCCTTCGGCTGGGACGGCGGAGGCGGTGGGGGCGTCGGCGCCTTCTTGGATCGGCTGCGGCTGCGTGCGCCGGATGGCGACCGCTTCCCCGAGCAGATCGAGATAGGGTTTGAAGTCCAGGATCAGGGCCACCGCCGTGGCGATCACGCTGACCGGCGTCCGCGGACTGGGCGGGTTCAACTCGCCTTCCAGGACCATGTCCTGGTCCGCCGACAGCAGGATGTGGCCGCGCCGCAGCCGATCGGTCGCCGCCATCACCGTGCGGGCAAGGCGGCGGGCCTCGGGGGATTCGGCGCTGAACGGCAGCTTGCCCAGGTTGGCGCGTACGCGCAGCGGCGCCGTCTTGTGGGCCAGGTTGGCCTCGAAGGCGATGCCGCAGGCGGAAAACTGGAAATAGAGGGGGCGGTCTTCGTCGCTGCGGCGAATATGGCCGTCGTCGCCCAGCGACACGCTGCCGACTTCGAGGGGCAGCGACGATTCGCCGACCTGCTTCACGGCCGATTTGACGGCCGTCGCAGGGTCCTTGAAATCGCCTGCCTCAATGCCCTTGTCATCCAAAGGCTTAGCTCCCCTCGGGTTAATAAGGATTCTGATTAGCATGGGAGCTTTTAAGGATCGGTAAAGCGCCCTGCCGGGCGATTCCCGGCGGGCCATTTTTCGACTGCTTGGCCGGGCCTCGCGTGTTCTAGTAGGGCTTGTCCGATTCGCTGTAATTGACAGGAAAACTGCGTGTTTCGAAGCGTTATCGTGCCGATCCACCGGGCCGGGTGGCCTTTCATCGGAATTGCCCTGGCGGTGGCCGTGCTGCTCGGCCTGCTATGGGAGCCGCTGTTCTGGCTGGGCCTGCTGGGTGCCGCCTTTTGCACCTACTTCTTCCGCGATCCGCCGCGGGTGACCCCGACGCGGGCCGGTCTGGTCATCGCCCCGGCCGACGGCATGATCCAGCGGATCGAGCGCGCCGTGCCGCCGCCGGAGCTGGACCTGGGCGACGAGCCGCTGATGCGGGTGTCGATCTTCCTCAACGTCTTCAACGTGCACATCAACCGGGTGCCGCTCGACGGCACCATCACGGCGTTGTCCTATCGTCCCGGCAAGTTCCTCAATGCCGCCCTCGACAAGGCTTCGGTGGACAACGAGCGCATGTCGCTGAAGGTGACCACCTATGACGGCGTCGACCTGGGCTTCGTGCAGATCGCCGGGCTGGTGGCGCGGCGGATCATCTGCAACGTGAAGCTGGACGAGCCGGTGCGGGCCGGTCAGGTCTTCGGCCTGATCCGCTTCGGCAGCCGCATGGACATCTACCTGCCCGACGGGGTCGCCCCACTGGTGGTGCCCCATCAGACGACCATCGCCGGCGAGACGGTGATCGCCGATCTGCAGTCCGACGAGGCCGCCCGCCAGGGCGAGGAGAGGTAGAGGGGAAAGCCAGCATGGCGAATTTCCGCCGCCGCCGGGTCACGGCCCTGTCGATCAACCGGATGATCCCCAACGCGCTGACGCTGCTGGCGTTGTGCTCCGGGCTGACCGCCGTGCGTTTCGCCCTGCAGGACCGCTGGGAGGTCGCCGTGGTGGCGGTGCTGGTGGCCATGCTGTTCGACGCCCTGGACGGGCGCATCGCCCGCCTGATGGGCGCGACCAGCGAGCTTGGCGCCCAGCTCGATTCGCTGTCCGACGTGATCGCCTTCGGCGTCACGCCGGCGGTGGTGATCTATCTCTGGACGCTGTCGGACGCCGGCGGCATCGGCTGGGCCGCCTGCCTGGTCTACGCGGCCTGCTGTGCCCTGCGCCTGGCGCGCTTCAACACCGCCTTGGGGGAGGAGAACCCGACCCCGCTGGCGTCGCGCTACTTCGTCGGCGTGCCGGCGCCGGCCGCCGCGGCGCTGGCCCTGCTGCCGCTGATCATGAGCTTCGTGCTGGGCGATACCGTGCTGCGCAGCGACGCGGTAAACGCCCTGACCCTGCTGGGCGTGGCGATCCTGATGGTCAGCCGGGTGCCGACCTTCTCGGCCAAGCGGCTGAAGCTGCGCGCGCCGGCGCGGCTTTTCGTGCTGGTCGGCCTGGTGCTGTTCATCGCTCTTCTGATCAGCGAGACCTGGGTGACGGTCATGCTGATCACCCTGATCTACCTGGCCAGCATTCCCGTCTCGGTGCTGCAGCACCGCCGCGAACTGCGCAATGGCGTGCCGGAAACCCCGGACGAACCGATCCTGCCGGAAGACGAAATCTGACGTCTGCCGGCCGTTGTTCTCGGCAAGATTGAAAGTTCTTGATCGAATTCAATCCGGAATCGAGCGATTCTGCGATGGGTTGGTTCCTGCAGCATGGAAATGATAGTCTTCCTGCTATAAGCAAACTGATTGTGGATAGTGGATGAAGATTTCTGAATCCGGACAAATTCCCCACCAGCTTCTCAGGCCGTTCTTCGGCTTCTGGGACGAACGTCGTGGCCGGCGCCCCTGGCCGCGGCGGCAAGAGATCACCTTGGACGATCTGCGCCGTGCGGCGGCCAACGCCGCGTTCTGTCGCATCGAACGGCCCTATCGGGATCTCGATTCCTTGCACTTCGTCAACGTCGGTACGGCCATCGAGCAGGCAACCGGGCAGCGGCTTACCGGCATGACCGTCGGTCAGTTGCTCAGGGGCGTCGGCAGTTCGCCGGAGTTCACCTATTGCTTTTCCGAATACGGCCAGGTCGCGACGGAGGGATGCTGCACCTACAACGAAGGGAACTTCCCCTGGCCGAATCATAGCTGGCTTTCCTATCGGCGCCTGGTGATGCCGCTGGGCGAGGGCGACGAGCCCGACGCACTGTTTGTCGTCATCGATCTGAATGCCGTGGGCTTGGGGCTAACCGTTCCCCAAACGCTGCGCGCCTTCGACGGCCAGGATGCCGGCCCGGCGCAGCCCTGGAAAATGCCGGCGCTGCAGATCCTGCCGGGAACCGGCACCGCGCCGCGCGACTAGCGCGCTTCGCAGGTTCTATCTATTCCGCCGCCTCGGAAACCGGGCGGCCCGCTTTATCCTTGCCGCGCTGCTTGGCGGCGGCGTCGGCCTCGGCAGGCGCCGGCGCTGCCTTGCGGCGCCTCAGGCTGAAGCCACGCAGGTTTTCCCGCAGCATCAGCGCCGAGGGCGTCACCACCAGGGTCAGCAGGGTGGCGAAGGTCAGGCCGAAGACGATGGCGGTGGAGAGCTGACGCCACCACTGGGTCGAGGGCGCGCCGATCTGAACCGTGCGCGAGAAGAAGTCGATGTTCATGGCCAGCACCATCGGCATCAGGCCCAGGATGGTGGTCACCGTGGTCAGCATCACCGGGCGCAGGCGCTGGGCGCCGGTGCGCAGGACCGCTTCGCGGGCGGAGTCGGTGGTCTCGCGCAGCCGGTCGAAGGTATCGATCAGCACGATGTTGTTGTTCACCACGATGCCGGCCAGCGCGATGACGCCGATACCCGTCATCACGATGCCGAAGGGCTGGGAGGTCACCAGCAGGCCGATCATCACGCCGACGGTCGACATGATCACGGCGCTGAGGATCAGGCCGGCGCTGTAGAAGCTGTTGAACTGCGTCACCAGGATGATCGCCATGAGGAACAGGGCGACACCGAAGGCCTTGCCGAGGAAGGCGGACGCCTCCTTCTGCTCCTCGTCCTCGCCCTTGAACTCGATGCTGACGTGCGGATCGAAGTCCTGGGTCGCCAGCCAGGCGCGCACTTGCTTCACCTTGTCGTCGGGCAGCAGGCCGTCGGCGACGTCGGCCTTCACCGTCATGGCGCGGTTGCCGTCGGTGCGCTTCAGCAGGCCGACCTTCTGCTTCGGCACGCGGGTGACGAAGTTGGAGATCGGGACCAGGCCGGCGGAGGTCTGCATGCGGATGCGGTCGAGCTGCGCGATGGTGCGGTAGGCCGCCGGCAGGCGCACGACGATGTCGATCTCCTCGCTGCTGTCGTCCGGGCGGTAGTCGCCCAGCTTCATGCCGTTGGTGATCATCCGCACGTAGCTGCCGATCAGGCTGATGTCGGCACCGAACTTGGCGGCCTGGGCGCGGTCGACCACCAGTTCCCACTCGATGCCGGGGATCTGGGCGCCGTCCTCCAGGTCGACGAAGCCGCCCATCTCGGTCATCGCCTGGCCGATGCGCTGCACGGCCGGCTCGATGAGCGCCGGGTCGGCGGAAGAGATCTCGATCTGCACCGGCTTGCCGACCGGCGGGCCGGCTTCCTCCTTGCGGGCCTCGACGAGGACGCCGGCGAAGATCTCGCTGCGCCGGCGGATCTCGCCCAGGATCTGGTCCGCCGGGCGGCGCGTGAACCAGTCGGTGAATTCCAGGGTGATCTTGCCGATGAGGTCTTCGGCGTCATCGCCGCCGCCCTGCCCGGAAGAGGCCATGGACTCCACGGTGATGGCGTGGAACTCGCCGTGCTCGCGTTGCACCGCGAGCACCACCCGTTCGACCTGGCGCACCAGTGCGTCGCGCTCGTCGATCGAGAGGTTGCCGCGGGCGTGGAGTTGCAGCACCGCGTTGTCCGGCTCGACATCGGGGAAGAACTCGACGCCGCGGCCGAAGGTCATGTAGGAGCCCATGACCACCACCAGCGCCACAAGGGCGATGGACAGGATCTTGCCCGGATTGTCGACCGCGAAGCCGAGCACTTTCAGATAGCGCCCGGTCCAGCCTTTGATGTCGTTCAGGTCGCCGCTTTCGCCGGCAGCCATCGCTTTCATGACCTCCGGGTCGGCGCTGCCGCCCGGCTTGCCGAAGATCGACCCCAGGGTCGGCACGAAAATCAGCGCCATGAAGAGGGAGGCCGACAGGGTCGCGATGAGCGTCAGCGGCAGGAACTTCATGAACTCGCCGACCACGCCGGGCCAGAACATCAGCGGCAGGAAGGCGGCCAGGGTGGTCGCCGTGGCGGCGATGATCGGCCAGGCCATGCGCTTGCCGGCCAGGCCGTAGGCCTCCTTCTTCGGCAGGCCTTCGCTCATCTTGCGGTCGGCGTACTCGGTCACCACGATGGCGCCGTCGACCAGCATGCCGACAGCCAGGATCAAGGCGAACAGGACCACCATGTTCACGGTCATGCCGGCGATCGCCAGAACCAGGATGCCGGTCAGGAAGGAGCCGGGGATGGCAACGCCGACGAAGAGCGCCGAGCGCAGGCCGAGCGAAGCGACCACCACCACCATGACCAGCAGGATGGCGCTCAGCACGTTGTTCTGCAGGTCCAGCAGGTTGTTGCGGATGTCGGTCGACTTGTCCTGGCTGTAGGCGACGCTGACGGTCGACGGCCAGGCCTCGCGCGAGGCCTCGACGACGGCGCGGACCTGCTCGATGGTCTCGATGATGTTCTCGCCGGTGCGCTTGGAGACCTTCAGGGCCAGGGACGGCTGGCCGTTGAGGCGCGAGTAGCTGTCGGCATCCTTGAAGGTGCGGCGCAGGCTGGCGATGTCGCGGAAGCGCACCACCGCGTCGCCGTTCACCTTCACCGGCAGATTGACGATGTCCTCCATGGTCTCGAACAGGCCCGGCACCTTCACCGCAAAGCGGCCCTGGCCGGTGTCCAGGGAGCCGGCGGCGATCACCAGGTTGGACTTGGAGACCATGGTGAGAATGTCGGCGGCGTCGAGGTTGTAGCTCTCCAGCGCCAGGGGATCGATGATGACCTCCAGCAGCTCGTCGCGGTCGCCGACGATCTCCGCTTCCAGCACGCTGGAGATGCCCTCGATGCGGTCCTGCAGGTCGCGGGCGATGCGCAGCAGGGCCCGCTGCGGCGCGGTGCCGGACAGCGACACCGTCAGCACGGGAAAGAGCGACAGGTTGATCTCGTGGACCGTTGGCTCCTCGGCGTCCTGCGGCAGTTCCGCCTTGGCCAGGTCGACTTTCTCGCGCACGTCGATCAGCGCTTTGTCGGCATCGAAGCCGGCATCGAACTCCATGACCACGTTGGCGCCGCCCAGATAGGCGGTCGACTTCATTTCCTTCACGCCTTCGATGGCGCGAAGCTCCTTTTCCATCGGCTTGATCAGCAGGCGCTCGGAGTCTTCCGGCGAGATGCCCTCGTGGATCATGCTGACGTAGAGCGTCGGGATGTTGATGTCGGGCGAGTCTTCCTTGGGGATCGTCTGATAGGCGACGCTGCCGGCAACCAGGATCAGCACCAGGGCCAGGATGACGGTGCGGCTGTGGGAGATGGCGGCATCGATGATGGCGTTCACGACGAGAGCCCCTTCAGGTTCTCCTCGATGGCCGATTCCGGCACGCTGCGCACCGCGTCGCCGGCGCCGACGTATTCCTGGCCGACGGTGATCAGGGTGACCGCGTCCGGCAGGCCGGTGATCCACATGCCCTGGTTGTCGGTATCGACGATGTCGACAGGGTGGAAGACGACGTGGCCGTCGTCGCTGACGGCCTTGATGCCGATCTCGCCCTGGTCGGACAGCGTCAGCACGGCGGGGGAAACCTGGTGGGCCCGCACCTCGGTGAGGGGCAGGGCGATTTCCGCGGTCATGCCGTCCGAGATCGCGCCGTCGGGGTTCGGCACCTCCAGCTCGACCCGGAAGGTCCGCGTCGAATCATCGGCGACGGCGGAGATGTGGCGGATGTGGCCGGCCACGGTCGCCCCGGTCATCAGGCGGGCCTTGCCCGGCGCGCCGATGGTCAGGCGCTGCACGGCACGCTCGTTCACCTGGGTCACGATCAGCATCGGGTTCAGCTCGACCAGCCGGGCGATGGCATCGCCGCGGTCGACGAAGTCGCCCAGCTCGGCCAGTCCCTGATCGACGACGCCGTCGAAGGGCGCGCGGATGGTGGTATAGGCCAGCTCGACCTCGGCGATCTTCACGGCGGCCTCGGCGGCCTGCAGTTCCGCCTCGGTGGCGGCCAGTTGGGTTTCGGCGCGGAAGCCCTTCTGCGACAGTTTCTTGTCCGCCTCGTACTCGATCTTCCGCTGCGACAGCAGGGCCTTGGCCTCGGCCAGACGGGCCGGGCGGTCGCCGGCCGACAGCTTGGCGATGACTTCGCCGGCAGTCACCCGGGTGCCGTCTTCGACGGTCAGTTCGATCACCCGGCCGTCGGTTTCCGACTTGATTTCGACCAGGCGGTTGGCCTCCGTGCGCCCGCGCAGCAGGTCGATCACCGCGTGGGCTTCGGCGGTGGAGGGGCGCACGCGCACCAGCGGTGCCTCGTCCAGTTCGGTCAGGTCGACCGGCGGCTTTTGCACCGTCGGCTCGGAGCCGTTTTCACCGAGCTGCCCGGACAGGACCCAGGCCGTGGCGCCGACGGCCAGGGCGCCGGCGATGACGAAAGAGAGTTTCATCGGGGCGCGCCTGACCTGTTGCGGGGGGAGTCTTCGCGGGTCTGCATGGTCTTGTTACGCACCGGCATGGCGGTATGTGTACGCATCGCGGCTTTTTCTTTTCCCATGGCCGCTACTCGGCGACCAGCAGCGGCGCGTCGCCGATCTCGGCGATCAGCTGCGCGCGGTGGCTTTCCAGATAGTCGGCGGCGGCGCGGTAGACGGCGATCCCCATGCCCCGCACGAAGGTGGCGCCGGCCGGGGAATCGACGCGAGAGCTCTCCTCCATCCGGTCCACCATGGTGCGGTACCAGACGATCCGTTCGTCGATCAGGCGGGCGATCCGGGGCGGCGGCAGGTACTGGGCAAAGGACAGGATGAACAGGAAGTCAGAGCGCATGACGTCCGGCGCCGGCTCGGTCATCAGCGACGCGACCAGGGCGGTCTGGCCTTTCGGGGTGATCGAATAGATCTTCTTGTCCGGCCGCTTGTCCTGGGCCTGCTCACGGACACTCACCAGCCCCTCGGCGCTCAGCGCATTGAGGGCCGGGTATATCGAGCCGAAGCTGGCCTGGTGGAAGCAGCTGAAGGGACCATCCTCGAAAGCTTTCTTGATCTCGTAGCCGCTGGCATCGTCGCGCGAGAGGACGCCGAGGCAAAGGGTCTTCACATCCATGTCGGGCCTTTCGGGGGGCTGAGGGACGTTTTGTCGCCATCTAATATATCGAGACGAGATATATCAAGCCAATATAGGTGGGGCGAGGGGCCCCGGGTCCCGAAAAGGTCGCCTGTTGCCGCCGATTTCAGACAAAAATACATAAAAATCAAATATTTGCCTGGACCTAAACGAAAGGCGTAAAATGGCCTTTCTTCGCGGGAAAGGTAGAGGTGTCCCATGATTTCCGGATTTTCGGCCTCGGTGTCGGGCCTGATGGCCCAGAGCAAGCGCCTGGCGGTGTCGGCCGATAACATCGCCAACATGCACAGCCGCGGCGTCCGCAAGGATGGTCCGGTTGAACAGCCGGGCGCCTACGCCCCCAAGCAGGTGCAGGACGTCACCACCGCCGGCGGCGGGGTGCGGGCCGAGGTCCGCCCGGTGACGCCGCCTTCGGTCGAGGTCTACGCGCCGAGCCGCCCGGATGCGGATGCCGACGGCGTGGCCGCGGTGCCCAATGTGAACCTGGCCCAGGAGCTGGTCACCCAGATCCAGGCCCAGCGCGCCTACGAGGCCAACGCGGCGGCCTTCCGGACCCAGGACGAAGTGACGGACAGCCTGCTCGACATCAAGTCGTAAGGCGGCCCAGGGGCGGCCCAGGGGGCAGGGCGTTCAGGGGGCGGGGCGTTCAGGGGAGAGAGATTTGGTTGGGCTGCCGTTGCCGTGGGGCGGGCAGCAGAACGTTGGCGGCTTCCATGCTGGGAAGGCCGCCTATAGACGCACAGGACCGTCGGACCGAAACCCCGTTGGGGCTGCGGATCCGGCGATGAGACAGAAGGCACTGAGCCGGCGGGCTGCCGCGGGATCTGCCAGTGATTGGGTCTGACACCGATACGCGCCAACCCCCGACTGCCGCCACGGCGCGGTCGGGGACCACGGCGAGGGCACTCTGGAAAGGTGGGCGCGGCTGGCTTAGGCGGCGATGCCTTCGCGCCAGGCGCTGGTGGACTTGCAGGACTGGCAAACCCGCTCGCCCGGCCACGAACTCAGAAACTCGGAACTGCACATCAGGCAGGTCCGGCGCTTCTTCTCGTAGGCGCGGTCGGATTTGGGTTTGGAGTTTTTCGTGGAGTCACTCATGGCCGCGGTGATACCGGCGCACGGTTTTTATTGCAACAAAAATGTTGCACCGCAATGACGATTTTACACCTTCTGCGCTCATCACAGTAGAACGAGATGTCTTAAAATTTAGTCAAAAGAGTTAATGTTAAAGCGAAAGAATATCTTGGCGGACGTGGTCTACGACCCGGAGCCGCAGACGATCGAGCACACTGGCTTGCGCGCCCTCTACGACTATTGGGACGGACGCCGGAGCGGCGGTGGGCTGCCCGGCCGACAGGACCTGGATCCCCTGGATATCCCGGCACTTCTGCCGCATCTCATGCTGATCGACGTGGTTGCCCCGGAGTCGTTGCGGTTCCGCCTGGTCGGCACGGCTTTGGTCGGCCGCTGGGGCCGCGACACCACCGGGTTGTCTGCCGAGCATGGTTACCCGGGCGGTGATTGGGAACAAATTCTCTCCGACTACCGCTACGTAATCGGCGAACGGCGGCCCTGCCTGCGACATAATGCGGTCAGTGACAGCCAGGGCAACCGGCACGCGCACCAGCGACTCGTGCTGCCGCTGGCGCGCGATGGCAAAAGTGTCGATATGATCCTCGCCGCCGCGTTCTGGTTCGACGCGGGTTGAGTGCCCGCCCGGGCGTTCCCCCCCGGGCGTTACCCCCGGGCGTTCCCATTCCTCCCACCCCGGGCACCCCGAGGGTCGCCCGCCCGCCGGGGCATCGCGGAGACTTCTCCCCACGGCGCCGATTTGCTATCGTCATCCCCAGGACAGACATTCCGGACGGCAGCGCCCGGGAAAACTCCAGTAAGAGCCCTGCAAAAGGGGCCTGCGGAGGTCCGTCACGCGGCACCGGGCCGCACAGGGGGATGCGGCGGCACGCCGCTCAGGGGGAGGAGAGACCATGTATCGTTCGGTGATCGAGAGTGAGCAGGAAGGCAGCGAACGCCGGCGCCTGTGGCGCTGGGTCGAGGGCATCCTGGTGGCTGCGGTGGTCGTGGTCGGCGTGACCTACCTGTTTGGGTTGGTCGCTTTCTGACTTTTCGGCTGACTTTTCGGCTGATTGCCCGGCCGGTGGCCCTGCGATAAAGCCTGCGATGACGCTACGGCGGAAGAAACCGCTGCATGCTATTGTCTTGCCATGGCTCTTTCCCTCCGACAGGTCCGCTATTTCATCGCCGTGGCCGAGAACGGCTCGGTCACCGGCGCCGCCCAGCAGCTTTCCGTATCGCAGTCGACCGTCACCGAGGCGGTGAAGGGGCTGGAGGATGAACTCGGCGTCCAGCTGATCGAGCGCCAGGCGCGCGGGGTCGCGCTGTCCTATAAGGGCCAGCAGTTCCTGCGCCACGCCCACCGCATCATGGCCGAGGTCTCCGACGCCCAGAGCGCCCTGCGCAGCCAGGAGGCCCCCTTGGCGGGCACCCTGCACCTGGGGGTGACCACCCTGGTCGCCGGCTATTGCCTTTCCGATCTGCTGGCGCGCTTTCGCCGCGTCTTCCCCGCGGTCCAGGTCAATGTCGTCGAGGACACCCGCGACTACCTGGAGCACCTGCTGCTGAACGGCGAAATCGATGTGGCGGTGATCATCGTCTCCAACCTGCAGGACAACGTGGCGCTGGAAACCGAGGCGCTGCAGACCTCCAACTATCACCTGTGGATGCCCAGCGGCCACCGCCTGCTGCGCAGCGGCCCCGTCAGCCTGAAGGAACTGGCCGGCGACGCCCTTATCATGCTGTCGGTCGACGAGGTGGAGGAGGTTACCGGGCGCTACTGGCGTCAGGCCGGCGTGCGGCCCAAGGTCGCTTTCCGCACCCGTTCGGTCGAGGCAGTGCGCAGCTTGGTGGCCACCGGCGCCGGCGTCGCCGTGCTGCCCGATCTCGCCTATCGCCCGTGGTCGCTGGAAGGCGACCGCATCGAGGCGCGCGAGATCGAGGAAACCCTGCCGGAGCTGACCGTCGGCGTCGCCTGGCGCAAGGGCCTGGCGCTGCCGGGCGTGGCCGAGACCTTCATCGACCTGGCGGTCACCCAGCGGCGCGCCCGTTAAGACGATCCCCGGCCGGCGGCCTTGCCATCGGTTTTTCCGATATGTCTTTTTATCTTTTTGAATTGGCGAAAACTCTCGCCGCGTCGCTATGATTTCTGCCTGGGCGGCGGCAGATCTCCGCCATCGGCGGGCCGCGCGCCATAAAGAATCCGCAAACGGGGAGCTTTCAGGGATGGTGAAACTACTTTCGGCTGCGACCGCGATCGCAGCGGTTTTCGCTTTGCAGGGGCCGCTTGCGGCCGCGGACATGAAAACCGAAATCGGCGCCGGCGAGGGCGTTGTCGATATCGTGGCCTGGCCGGGCTACATCGAGCGCGGCGAGACCGACAAGGCTTTCGACTGGGTTACCGATTTCGAGGCCAAGACCGGTTGCCAGGTGCGCGTGAAGACCGCCGGGACCTCCGACGAGATGGTCGCGCTGATGAACGAGGGCGGCTTCGACCTGGTCACCGCCTCGGGCGATGCCAGCCTGCGCCTCATCTCCGGCAAGCGGGTGCAGCCGATCAACACCGACCTGGTGCCGAGCTGGTCGAAGGTCGATCCGCGGCTGCAGTCGGCGCGCTGGCATACGGTCGACGGCGTGCACTACGGCGTGCCCTACCAGTGGGGCTCCAACGTGCTGATGTACAACACCGAGGCCTTCAAGGGCGAAGCCCCGACCAGCTGGAAGGTGGTCTTCGAGGAGATGACCCTGCCGGACGGCGAGTCCAACAAGGGCCGCGTGCAGGCCTTCGACGGCCCGATCTACATTGCCGACGCCGCGATCTATCTGAAGGCCCACAAGCCCGAGCTGGGCATCGAGGACCCCTACGAACTGAACGAGGACCAGTACAAGGCGGCGCTCGACCTGCTGCGCGGCCAGCGTGAGCTGGTCAGCCGCTACTGGCACGACGCCTTCATCCAGATCGACGACTTCAACAACGAAGGCGTCGTCGCCTCGTCGTCCTGGCCGTTCCAGGTGAACCTGCTGGTTGCCGACAGCAAGCCGATCGCCAGCACGATTCCGGAGGAAGGGGCTACCGGCTGGGCCGATACCACCATGATGCATGCCGATGCGCCACATCCGAACTGCGCTTACATGTGGCTGGAACATTCCATCAATCCGAAGCTGCAGGGCGACCTTGCCGCGTGGTTCGGCTCGGTGCCGTCGGTGCTCGATGCCTGCACAGGTAACGAACTGCTGGGCGACGCCGGCTGCGCCACCAACGGCCTCGGCAACTTCGAGAAGATCAGCTTCTGGCGCACGCCGGTCTCCAAATGCGAGACCCAGGAAACCTGCGTGCCCTATTACCGCTGGGTGACCGACTACATCGCCGTCCTGGGCGGCCGGTAATCGCCGCAGCGCGACAGGGCGTCCTGCGAGACGCGGGGGGGGGGGGGGGGCCCGGCGCCGGGGGGGAGGGGGGGGAGTGTGATTGGATGGGAGAAAAAAAAAAAAAAAAAAGGGGGGGG
>ERZ1740062.123-NODE-123-length-60401-cov-5.096825_pt1 | contig 60401 bp, 47 predicted proteins | sample MGYA00581741_ERZ1740062 | MGnify/ENA primary metagenome ERZ1740062 (study PRJEB43018, sample SAMN04849747) | marine metagenome | isolation source: floating plastic debris | place: Pacific Ocean | collected 2008-09-01 | study: EMG produced TPA metagenomics assembly...
GAATTGGAACCAGAGTATGCCTACAATATTGAATTGGGAGTTCGAAAGAACTTTCATGACAAACTGGTGCTTCGAGGTTCTACGTTCTACACCTATCTCGTCGATGCGTTGGTCCGCCGGGATTTTTCATTTAATGGCCAGGATGAGATTTTATACAATGGAGAGCTTAGCAATGTCCAAGCCATTCAAAATGCCGCGAAGGCTTACGTCTATGGTTTTGAATTAGGTCTCAATGCCTTTTTTACAGAGCGTTGGTCCTTAGCTTCAAATTTGACTATAACTGAGGGAATTGAAGAAGAAGCCAATGGGGAAGATACTCCAGCACGACATGTAGCGCCTACTTTTGGGGACATCCATCTAATTTGGCAGAACCAGAAACTGAAGGCTGATTTTTTTGTGAATTATAATGGAGAAATCCCTTTTGATGACCTAGCCCTTTCAGAACGGAACAAGCCTTTTATCTATGAGAGCGATGCAAATGGCAATCCTTTTTCTCCCGCTTGGTACACTTTGAATTTTAGGTCTCAATATCAAATTTCGAATGCCTTAACGGGGTCACTTAGTTTGGAAAACCTAACCGACCAAAGGTATCGCACCTATTCCTCGGGAATTGTAGCGCCAGGCACAAACCTGATACTTTCCTTGGATTACGCTTTTTAAATAAAAAAAGCCCGGAAGTCCGGGCCTTTTGAGTTTTAAAAAGAAAGGATTTATTGCTTCATCTTTTCTTTGGCGTCCTCAGCAGCCTTTTTCACATCATCAGCCGCTTCATCCATTGTTTTTTTGGCGTCTTCGCCCATCTCTTTTGCTTTTTCCATGGTGTCTTCACCCATTTTCTTGATACTGTCCATGGCCTGTTCTCCCATTTCCTTGGCTTCTTCACCAGCTTCTTTGGCGGCATCCATGGCTTCGTTAGCAGTTTCTTTAAGCTCGTCTCCCGCTTCTTCCAAAGTTTCAGCGGCTTCCTCAGTGGCCTCTTTGGCCTTATCAGAAGCCTCTTTGCATGAAATGGCTCCAACAAATGTCAAGCTGAGAACCATTAGGGATAAAACAATTCGTTTCATAATAAATAAGATTAGTGTTATGGCTCTAAAATACGGATTTCGTTTCACTAACAAGATATCGGGCTTATCATCTTTAGGTTAAGGCCTTAAGGATAAAACGACATGGTTTTACTGCCGCTGTTTCAGCTAAATTCATAATTTTGCAGACTTGCAATTTTAGACGAGGAAAGAATCATGAAGTTCGCTGAATACAAAGGGTTGGATTTGCCGAAAGTCGCAGAAGGAGTTTTACAGTTCTGGAAGCAGGAGAAGATTTTCGAAAAAAGCGTCTCTACACGAGAAGGCAAAGATAGTTATGTGTTTTATGAAGGTCCCCCTTCTGCTAACGGTATGCCCGGTATTCACCACGTTATGGCGCGAACCATAAAAGATATTTTTCCACGCTACAAAACCATGAAAGGGTTCCAGGTGAAGCGAAAAGCAGGCTGGGACACCCATGGTCTTCCAATTGAATTGGGCGTTGAGAAAGAGCTTGGCATTACCAAAGAAGATATTGGAAAAACCATTTCGGTAGAAGAGTATAACGAAGCCTGTAGAAAGGCAGTGATGCGCTACACGGATGTTTGGAATGAAATGACCGAACAAGTAGGGTATTGGGTGGACATGGATGACCCCTACATCACCTACAAATCTAAATACATGGAATCGGTGTGGTGGTTGCTCAAACAGATTTACGACAAAGGGTTGTTGTATAAAGGGTATACCATTCAGCCATACTCCCCTAAAGCTGGAACAGGACTTAGTTCTCATGAATTGAATCAACCGGGAACCTATCAAGATGTAACGGATACTACGGTAACGGCACAGTTCAAAGCGATTAAAGAATCTTTGCCCGAGCCATTTCAAAAAGTGGATGGAGAAGTATTTTTCTTGGCTTGGACGACCACACCTTGGACCCTTCCATCGAATACAGCCTTGACCGTTGGTCCCAAGATTGATTATGTACTAGTGCGCAGTTTCAACCAATATACCTTTGAACCTATCCATGTAGTTCTGGCAAAGGCCTTGGTCAACAAGCAGTTCTCCGGAAAGTTTTACGAAGCTGAAAATTCATCGGATTTTGAACAGTTTGAAAAAGGGCAAAAAAAGATTCCATTTCAGGTTTTGGAAACTATAACTGGCGCTGAATTGGTTGAAAGTCGATATGAACAAATTTTGCCGTATACCCTACCGTATCAAAATCCCGAAAATGCATTTCGTGTCATTTCTGGAGATTTTGTGACGACCGAAGATGGTACTGGAATCGTGCATACGGCGCCTACTTTTGGTGCGGATGATGCCTTGGTGGCCAAACGTGCCCAACCCGAGGTGCCCCCTATGTTGGTTTTGGATGAACAAAACAATCCCGTTCCCTTGGTGGATTTACAAGGGCGTTTTCGTCCTGAATTAAAAGAATTGGCGGGGAAGTACGTCAAAAACGAATACTATCTCGATGGCGAGGCCCCCGAAAAATCCGTAGATGTTGAGTTGGCCATTGCTTTGAAAGAGCAAAATCGTGCTTTCCGAGTGGAAAAGTATTTGCACAGTTATCCCAACTGTTGGCGTACTGATAAACCCATTCTATACTATCCGTTGGATTCATGGTTCATCAAGGCTACAAAGGTCAAAGACCGAATGTTTGCATTGAACCAAACCATAAATTGGAAACCGAAGGCTACGGGTGAAGGACGTTTTGGAAACTGGTTGGCTAACGCAAATGATTGGAACCTTTCCCGCTCAAGATATTGGGGTATTCCACTACCCATCTGGCGGACCGAAGATGGAAGTGAAGAGAAAATCATTGGCTCGGTTGAGGAGTTGAAAACCGAAATGCATAAGGCCATTGCAGCTGGATTAATGACCCATGACGTCTTTGAGGATTTTGAGGTGGGGAATATGAGCGAAGCCAATTACGACAAAGTGGACCTTCACAAGAATGTGGTTGATGCGATTACCCTGGTGTCCGCTTCAGGACAACCGATGCGTCGCGAATCAGATTTGATAGATGTTTGGTTTGATAGTGGTTCTATGCCCTATGCGCAATGGCACTATCCGTTCGAAAATAAAAACTTGATTGATGATGGCGTGTCTTTCCCAGCGGATTTTATTGCCGAAGGGGTTGACCAAACCAGAGGTTGGTTTTACACCCTACATGCCATAGGCACAATGGTATTTGATTCCGTAGCATATAAAAATGTGGTCTCCAATGGTTTGGTGTTGGACAAAGACGGCAAAAAAATGTCCAAGCGATTGGGGAATGCGGTTGATCCTTTCAAAACATTGCCAGAACACGGAGCGGATGCGACGCGTTGGTATATGATTTCAAATGCCAACCCTTGGGACAATTTGAAGTTTGATATTGATGGGGTGGTTGAAGTGAAACGCAAGTTCTTCGGAACCCTCTACAATACGTATTCCTTTTTTGCCCTGTATGCCAACATTGATGGTTTTGCCTACAATGAGGCAGACACGCCCTTAAAGGAAAGACCAGAGATTGATCAATGGATTTTATCTGAATTAAATACGTTGATAGCTAAGGTTGATGAAGCATATGCGGACTATGAGGCAACGAAAGCAACCCGTTTGATTTCTGAATTCGTTCAAGAGAACTTGAGCAACTGGTACGTGCGCCTTTGCCGAAGAAGATTCTGGAAAGGGGACTACCAAAAGGACAAAATATCGGCCTACCAAACCCTGTATACCTGTTTGGTTGAGGTTGCAAAGCTATCAGCACCGGTGGCTCCCTTCTATATGGATCAACTGTATAAAGATTTGGTTGCGGTTACTGGAAAAGATGCCTTTGAAAGCGTGCACCTTGCTGATTTTCCAAAATCTGATTCTGGAATGATTCAAGCCGATTTGGAAGAAAAGATGCAAATGGCACAAAAGATTTCCTCTTTGGTGTTGTCCATCCGACAGAAAGAGAAGATAAAAGTGCGTCAGCCGCTGCAAAAGATTATGGTGCCTGTTTTGGACGAGCATCAAAAAACGGCGATTGAAGCGGTATCCGATTTAATCAAGTCCGAAGTGAACGTAAAAGAGCTTCAGTTGTTGGATGATGCTTCCGGAATTCTGATCAAGAAAATCAAGCCTAATTTCAAGGTTCTAGGACCTAAGTATGGTAAGGACATGAAGGCTATTGCAGGTGCGGTGGCAACCTTGGGACAAGAGGATATCCAAAAAATTGAACGGGAAGGCGAATTATTGATTCCTGTAGAAAATAAAAACATTAAATTACAGTTAACCGATGTAGATATCAGTTCCCAAGATATCGAAGGATGGTTGGTTGCAAGCGCTGGCCCATTGACGGTAGCCTTGGACATCACCATCGATGACGCCTTAAAACAGGAAGGTATCGCTAGGGAATTGGTAAATCGAATCCAGAATCTGAGAAAAGAATCCGGATTTGAGGTTACCGATAAAATTGATATCAAAGTGATGAAAGATGGGTTGGTCGAGGATGCAATTTCCAACAATGAGGAATACATCATGACAGAAACCTTGACTGCCGAATTGAATCTAGAGGAACATCTAGACGAAGGAGTGGACATCGCTTTTGATGACGTTAACACAAAATTGTTGATTCAAAAACATTAGGAAAATGGCAGAAGATTTAAAAGTAAGATACGCTGACAGTGATTTGGAGGAGTTCAGAACACTGATTGAAGAAAAGATAGAAAAAGCACAAAAACACCTCGAGTTGCTAAAGAGTTCTTATATGAACGATGGCAACAATGGAACTGACGATACCTCTCCAACCTTCAAAGCCTTTGAAGAAGGTTCGGAAACCATGAGCAAAGAAGCGAATACCCAATTAGCTATTCGTCAAGAAAAGTTTATCCGGGATTTGAAAAATGCTCTTTTGCGCATTGAGAACAAAACCTATGGTATCTGCCGTGTTACTGGAAAGCTTATCAATAAAGAGAGATTAAAGCTTGTACCCCATGCTACTTTGAGTATTGAGGCCAAGAACATGCAAAAGTAAGGCAGTGCCTTACTATGTTCGGAATAGCATTCCATTGATTATCCTCAGTTTGGGACTGTCCGTAACGGTATGCGCCCAAAAATTGGTGAAGAAAACCGTGGTTGACCCCGAAAACCAAGCCATAACCATTCAAGCAGACCGTTGTTTTCAAGTGGACATCTCCAATTCGGAAACCGATGAGCTAGTGGTAGCCGCTGAAATGGAAGGAGAATATGCCTCGAACCTCTTGGTTAATTTGGAGGAAAAAGGAAAAACCATTTTTATTAGTACAGGCTTCACGCCAAATTTTGAACATCCTAACGATAAACTAAGTGCTCACAAGGTTATTGCCATTGCCTTGCAAATCAAGATTCCGAAATACAAACAAGTCAATGTTTTCGGAACCGGGGCCCGAGTTTTGGTAACAGGGTTATATCGAAACCTTGGAGTAGTGCTTGCAGACGGGGAATGTATTTTGGATGATGTTGGAGAGACCGTTGAGGTTAAAACCCAAAATGGAAATATACGTGTAGTTTCCGGCAAAGGCATCTGCGAGGCTTCTAGTGATTATGGCCAGGTCGTTGGTAGTTTGGATACTATAGGAAATACGGTTTACAATCTTCATTCGAAGGAGGGCAACATCTACTTGAACAAAACAAAATAATATGGCTACTTTTGCCCATTCTTAGCTGTTGACATGAGTTTGAAGAAATCTTTACTGCTAATTGTTTTGGTACTTCTGGTAGACCAAATCAGCAAGATATACATCAAAACCAACTTTGCGCTGCAAGAGTCAGTGGAAGTGTTCAGTTGGTTCAAAATATTCTTTATTGAAAATGAAGGTGCCGCTTGGGGAACCAAATTGAGTGATCTCTTGCCCATATCAGAATCTACCGGCAAACTCATTTTAACCGTTTTTCGATTGTTTGCCATTGTCGGAATTGGATACTGGCTAAGGGACATTATTGTGAAACAATCTCCTCGCACATTGATATTGGCCGTTTCATTAATTTTTGCTGGGGCTTTTGGCAATATTATAGACTCGGTATTCTATGGTGTCATTTTCGATGATAGCTATGGTCAGGTAGCACAAATGTTTGCTGACGAACCCTACGGAAAGTTGTTTTATGGTAAAGTAGTGGATATGCTCTATTTCCCAATGATAGATACAACCTGGCCAGATTGGGTGCCAAAATTGGGAGGAAATCGTTTCCGTTTTTTCGAGCCTGTTTTTAATGTCGCTGACACGGCGATAAGTACTGGGGTTGGTATTTTAATCGTCTTCAACAAAAAAGCCTTTCCAAAAAACGAGGAGGCTTAACGTTCAAAGTGATATACGGTTTTTGGGGTAACGCAATAATGCAATGGTACGTCATTGGGATGAACATCCGGAATAGGTTCGGTTTCTGCTTCGAAGAAAGAAAGTCCCACAAAAATGGAATCTTCGCGACACTGGGCTAAAAAAGTATCATAAAATCCCTTACCATAACCAACCCGATTACCCAGCTTGTCGAAAGCTATAAGGGGTACAAAAACGACGTCAATTTGGTTTTCATTCACTTCATAACCATTAACAGGTTCGGGTATATGCCATTGGTTCGTTTTAAGGCGGGTGTTATCGGTAAGTAGATAATGGCGTAGGGTGTTCGGCCCGGTAACTTTAGGAACCACAATGTCCTTGTCTTTGCCGTGCAACAAAGTTAACAAGGGTTCAGTATCGATTTCGCGGTTTTGCGGAATACTAAGGAAGGTATGAAAACAAAAAAAATCCCAAATAGGGATTGACTGTAATTGATTTACTATTGAAATACTTTTCTCAACAACATCTGCTTCACCTAGTTGGTTTCGAAGTTGTTTGTATTTCTTTCTAAGTTCATGTTTCAACACCTAAAATGTTGAAGGGTTTGGGGGAAGGCTCAGGGAATCCGTGATTACTTTTTAGTAGCCACAGAGAAAAAAATCTTGAAAAAAAGCATCAAGATTACATACATTCCAAGAACCATTATATAATTCTCCATTCTGATAGTTACATTGGTAGATTAAAATTACGTAAATAAATTGGTAAAACGCCATGAAATGCACTTTTTATCGGTGAAAAGCACTTTTTTTAGCAACAGTTTAACAGAAAACAATAAGTTTTTAAGCTAAATCTGCTTACGTGAAGTACATCTTTTTCCTTTGTATTTTAACGATTGGTGAAATCAAATCGGACATCGACATGCATCAAACCGCCGTTTGTTAATTTTGAACCAAAAGACTTCAGAATCCTGCTAACTTTGTAGTAATTGCAGTTCTTCTTATGGCCCAACCTTCCATAAACGTACAAATACAAACTTTGCCCTCCCAACCTGGAGTTTATCAGTTCTTTGATGATGATGGCAAATACTTGTATGTAGGGAAAGCCAAAAACCTCAAAAAAAGGGTAAGTTCTTATTTCACCAAAAACCATGAATACGGTAAGACTCGGGTGATGGTGAAGAAAATTCATAGCATTCGTCATATTGTGGTGGCTACGGAATCGGATGCGCTTTTGTTGGAGAATAACCTTATTAAGGAGCATCAGCCCCGTTATAATGTGTTGCTCAAAGACGATAAATCGTACCCTTGGATTTGCATCAAAAATGAACGATTTCCTAGAATCTTTCCTACGCGAAAGCTCATAAGGGATGGTTCGGAATACTATGGCCCATACACCAGCATGAAAACGGTCCGTACGCTTTTAGATCTGGTGAAAAGCATTTACCCGCTTCGCACCTGTAATTATGATTTGTCTGAAGAAAAAATTGAAGCAGGAAAGTATAAAGTGTGTTTGGAATATCACTTGAAGAATTGCAAAGGCCCTTGTGTGGGCTATCAGGATGAGGCTGAATATCATGCCCAAATCACGAATATTCGTGACATTATCAAGGGAAATTTTAAAGCTTCGGTTGCCCATTTAAAAGCCAAGATGCAAGAAAAGGCGGAAAACATGGAATTTGAGGAAGCCCAACAAATCAAGGACCGAATTGGAATCTTGGAAAACTATCAAGTCAAATCCACAGTGGTGAATCCCAAAATCACCAACGTTGATGTGTTCACTATTCTTTCGGATGAGACTCATGCCTACGTGAATTTTTTGCAGCTTTCCCATGGTTCGATAACCCGTTCGCACACCATGGAAATCAAAAAACGTTTGGATGAAACCGATGAAGAGCTATTGGCCTTGGCCATTACAGAACTACGGCAACGATTCGAATCCGATTCCAAGGAAATTTACTTGCCCTTTCCCGTTTTGGTTGATAGTGAGTTGAGGATTACCATACCGAAACTTGGAGATAAAAAAAGAATCATGGAATTGTCGGAGCGAAATGCTCGTTTTTTCCGACAAGACCGCTTTAAGCAGATTAAGATTATTGACCCTGACCGGCATACCAAACGGTTGATGGGTCAAATGAAATCAGATTTGAGATTATCTGAAGAGCCTAGACACATTGAGTGTTTTGATAACTCCAACATTCAAGGGAGCAATCCCGTGGCGGCCTGTGTAGTTTTTAAAGAGGGTAAACCCTCTAAAAAAGACTACCGCCACTTCAATATCAAAACGGTTGAAGGTCCAGATGACTTTGCCAGTATGGAAGAGGTAGTGTTTCGACGGTATCGAAGATTGTTGGAAGAAGCCACTCCGTTACCCCAACTAATAGTAATTGATGGTGGAAAAGGACAACTATCCGCAGCCTTGAAAAGTCTTGATGTTTTGGGACTTCGCGGTAAAATCGCCATTTTGGGTATTGCAAAACGATTGGAAGAAATCTATTTTCCTAATGACCCCATTCCTTTGTATTTGGACAAAAAATCTGAGACCCTAAAAATCATTCAACAACTTCGAAACGAAGCCCACAGGTTTGGAATTACCCATCACCGTAACAAAAGAAGCAAAGGAGCACTTTTGTCTTCGCTTACAGATATTGATGGCATTGGCGAAAAAACAGCCAACGAGCTTTTGAAAGCGTTTAAATCCGTAAAGCGGATTAAAGAAGCGCCGGTTGAAAGTTTGGCGAAAACGGTAGGAATGGTGAAAGCAAAAAAGATTTATGAAACATTCCACTCGTAAACGGTTCCAATACCAATATATATTCAGTGTGCTTTTTTGCTTTTTATGGGGGGGTACAGGACCGTTGTGGGCACAAGACCAAGATGTAAAAGTGGGTTTGGTGCTCAGTGGTGGTGGGGCCAAAGGTCTTGCGCATGTTGGTGCCATAAAGGTAATTGAAGAGTCCGGAGTTAAAATCGATTATATCGGGGGCAGCAGCATGGGGGCCATTGTGGGCGCCTTGTATGCCTCTGGCTATTCCGCCAAGGAATTGGATTCCATTTTCAGAAATACCGATTTCTCAGCTTTAATCCAAGATAACTTCCCCAGAAGCTCCAAAACGTTTTATGATAAGGATGATGCCGAACGGTACGCCTTAAGTCTTCCTTTTGATAACTTCAGTGTCTCTTTTCCGCAAGGGATATCAGGCGGACAAACGATTTACAATGAATTGGTAAGATTGCTTTTTCACGTAAAAGACGTCAATAACTTTCAAAACCTGCCCATTCCTTTTTTATGTATTGCCACCAATGTGGAAACAGGAGAAGAGGTCTTGCTGGACCGGGGATACCTTCCAGAAGCGATTATGGCCAGTGGTACATTTCCGTCCTTATTTGAACCCTCTGAAGTGGATGGCCAAATATTGATTGACGGGGGAGTGGTAAACAATTATCCGATTGACCAAGTGCGTGAAATGGGGGCCGATATTATCATAGGAAGTGATGTGCAACATGGCTTGGTGGATAGAGAATCCCTGACCTCAGCCACGGAAATTTTGTTACAAATCAACAACTATCGAACGGTTCGGGATATGGAGAAGAAATCGCAGCAGACCGATATCTACATCCGACCCGATATTGATGGGTTTACGGTAATTGATTTTGAACGGAGTTTGGACATCATGGAAACCGGAAAAGTTGCGGCAGAAAGCAAAATAGAAGATTTAAAAGCCTTGGCCGCACAACAAAATAAACAGGGCGAAATTATCAGTGACAATGTTACGGTTATGGATTCGCTCACCATTAATCGTTTGATTATCAGAGGAAACGACCGATATACACGAGGGTTCATTAAAGGAAAACTTCGCTTTGACCTTGGGGAGGCCATTTCATTTGAGGATTTTAAACAGGGCATCACCAATCTTTCAGCTACCGGAAACTTCAAAGCGATACGCTATGAGCTCATTTCTAATGGATTGGGAACTGATTTGATTTTGAAATTGAAAGAAAACGACACCAAGATGTTCATCAAAATGGCAGCACACTATGATGATTTGTACAAAAGTGCAGCCATGATAAACCTCACCAAAAAGAACTTGCTTTGGAACGATGATGTTGCTTCATTCGATTTTATTTTAGGAGACCATATCCGATACAACTTCCAATACTATGTTGACAAAGGTTCGTATTGGAGCTTTGGGGTCAATTCAAATTTCAACACCTTTGATGAGCAGGTTGATTTTAACCTCATTCGTTCAAATTTTGATGTGCCGGATGACCCTAATATTAGGGAAATCAACCTTGATGTAACCGACCTGACCAATCAAGTGTATTTACAAACAGTACTGCGAGAAGAGTTCGCCGTTTCCCTAGGTGTTGAACATAAGCTTTTACGTTATAGCACCACTACCTTGAATGATTTTGCTAGGGATATTGAAACCAGTTTTGTGCCTACGGGTAGTGACCGCACCTTTTTTGAAGATTCCAATTACTTCAATGCTTTTGGTACGGCAACTTTGGATACCTATGATGACAAGTACTTTCCTTCCCGTGGACTGTATTTCAACGGAGATTTCCATGTCTATCTATTTTCTTCAGATTTTAATGACAATTTCAAGGAATTTTCTATTGCCAAAGGAAGACTTGGAACAGCTATTTCCGTGTTTGATTGGTTGAGTTTGAATCTGGAAGCAGAAGGCGGTGCAAAATTTGGAACATCCAATGTGACCTCTTTTGATTTTGTTCTGGGAGGATACGGTAACGATTTGATAAACAATTTTGTCCCCTTCTTTGGATACGATTTTTTAAGTCTTCCAGGGAACAGCTTCGTAAAAGCGTTTGCTCGCACCGATATTGAGTTTGCGCGCAAAAACCACTTTTTATTTGCAGCGAACTACGCCAATGTGGACGACGACTTGTTTCGTACGGGAGATTGGTTTACCGCGCCTACCTTTTCTGGCTACGGTGTGGGTTATGGGTATGAATCCTTCCTTGGGCCGGTACAGGTATACTATTCTTGGGCTCCAGAAAGTGGAAACGATCATATTTTCTTCAGTGTCGGCTTTTGGTTCTAAATGCGATAAAGTAAATAATAACCCGATTTGTCAAAGAATAGTAAAGGTTAGTTAAAGTACGTTAAAAACTTATTTTCCTACAAAACCTTAAAGTATCTTTACAAAACATAAGGGGTGGTTCCCTTATCACTTTAAGTATTGGTTTTTCATAATTTAAAGTTTGGTTGGTTATTTAGGAAAAGCCCAGTTGATACTGGGCTTTTTTTGTGGCACAATATTTTGGAACAGCTTTTGTTTAAGTAATTGTAAACAACGAATACAAGAAATTGAATCTTAGTAACTTTACAATAAGAATAAGCGCTATGAAGAAAATATGTATCCTACTTTGCATCGTGCTGTCAACATCTGCTTTTGCCCAAAAGCGGAATCCCGCCTATAAATCGGGAGAATGGCTCAAATTCAGAATTCATTATGGGTTCCTGAACGCTAGCTATGCTACCCTACACCTAAGCACTGATAAAATAGATAGTATTCCTGTATACCACGTTGTTGGCAGGGGACAGACCACAGGTTTTGCCAGCATTTTCTTCAAAGTAGATGATACTTTCGAAAGTTACTTTGACCGATATGACGGTAAACCCTATCGGTTCATTCGTAAAACCAACGAAGGCGGATATACCAAGGATATTGAAATAGACTTCAATTACGCAGATGATAAGGCCGTTCTAACAGATAACAAAAGCGGTAATGTCCAGGATTTTTCGGTGAATACCAATATTCAAGATCTGCTTTCGGCGGCGTACCATTTAAGAAATCGTTACGAAATTGATGATTTTGAAGTAGGGCAGTCCATTAATATGGATATGCTATTCGATGATGATGGTATTTTTAAGTTTAAGCTCAAGTTTTTGGGGAAAGAAGTCATTCGAACCAAATTTGGCAAAGTAGAATGCCTTAAATTTAGGCCCTTGGTTCAGTCTGGGCGCGTGTTCAAGGAAAAAGAAAGTTTAACCCTTTGGGTTTCCAACGACCTAAACAAAATACCAGTTCGAATTAAAGCAGACTTGGCGGTAGGTTCTCTTAAAGCCGATTTGGATGCTTTCAATGGACTACGCAACCAGTTTAAGATTATCATGAACTGAGACTAAGCGTCTTTTACCTATGGATGAACATATTGAGTCCCAGATAAACAAACTTGAAGAAAAATTCAAAGACTCGGGACAAGACCTAAGCTCTTATTTAGACGGGCTGCTCTATCAACGGTATCTAACCTATTGGGACTACATACACCTCGATACCCTGTTAAGTCTTCAGGTACCAAGAACCCATTTTCCAGACGAAGAGATTTTCATCATCTATCATCAGATTACAGAATTATATTTCAAGTTGATACTTCATGAACAAAAGCAAATCGTGGAGGATAAATCCAATGATTTGGGCTTTTTTCAGGAAAAGGTAAACCGCATCAATAGTTATTTCAAGGCTCTGATTTCTTCCTTTAGTATTATGATTAAAGGAATGCAACGCGAACAATTTCTGCGCTATCGTATGGCCTTGCTCCCTGCAAGCGGTTTTCAATCGGCGCAGTATCGTATGATGGAGATATATGCCACACCTCTGTATCATTTGGTGCATCATACAGAACGCGATACCTATTCTGAAGAAAATAGTATTGAAGAGCTTTTTGAACATATTTACTGGAAAAAAGGGGCAACCGATGTCCGCACAGGCGACAAAACCTTAACCCTGAAACAGTTTGAATTTCGCTATACACCAAGACTGCTTCGTATTTCAAACCAAGTAAAAAACCAGACGCTATACCACAAGTTTTTGCAATTGTCAAAAACGGACCAAGCGAATGAAGGTTTGTTGGAGGCAATGCGGTTGCTAGACGTGAACGCCAACGTAAATTGGCCCTTAATGCATATGGGTTCGGCCTATCGTTATTTGGCCAAAGACAAGCAAGAAGTTGACGCCACTGGAGGTACTAATTGGAAGACCTATTTACCTCCAAGTTTCCAGAATATTATTTTTTTCCCAAATTTGCACTCAGAAGAAGAACGGAACAATTGGGGCAAGCAGTGGGTCGACCATGTTTTCAACCCCGATAAAAATAAGTTGTAGCGAATGAAATATTGGGGCATCTGTATGGCATTGGCCATATCTATCCAGCTTACGGGTTGTAAAGAAACACCCAAAACCGAAACCCTTGAAATAGCCCAAATACCCGTAGAACCTGTCATCCAAAAGGTATATGGGTTCAACAAAGAAGACTTCACTATTGTTCACGATACCGTTAAAAACGGAGATAGTTTTGGTCAGTTGATGCTGCAAAACCATGTGGACTATCCTAAAATCGTAAAGATATCCGAAGAGTACAAAGACAGCTTCGACGTAAAACGCATCAAAGTTGGAAGACCCTACACCATTCTAAAGTCTAAAGATTCTTTGGAAAAGGCGGAAATCTTTATCTACGAAAACGATAAAATCAATTTCACGGTGGTGGATTTAAGGGATTCTGTTACCGCCTACAAAAGCAAAAAGAAAGTCACCTACAAGCAACGTGAAGTTGCTGGGGAAATCCAAGGTTCACTATCCATGAGTCTTGATAGTTTGGGCGTGGATTACTTGGTGACGATTGATTTATCTGAAATTTATGCGTGGACGATTGATTTCTTCCGTTTGGAGAAAGGCGACCGCTTTAAGATATTGTTTAAAGAACGTTACATCAACGATTCCATTTATGCAGGGGTTGAGCCTATTGAGGCGGCATTGTTCGAACATAAAGGCAAACAGATTTATGCGTTTCCCTTTGTAACCGATTCCTTGAATCAAGTATCTGACTTTTTTGATTTGGACGGAAACAATTTGCGAAGCACCTTTTTAAAGGCGCCCATCAAATTTGGATATCGCCTCTCTTCGCGTTTTAACCTAAAACGTCGTATCGCTTACTACGGATACAAAGTACGACCCCACCGTGGGACAGACTATGCCGCTCCTATCGGAACACCTATTGTCGCTACTGCCGATGGTACTGTGACAGAATCCACCAGAAGAGGTGGTAACGGAAAGTACGTCAAAATCAAGCATAACGGTATGTATAGCACCCAATACCTACATATGAGAAAGCAGGCGGTACGCCGTGGCGATTTCGTGCGTCAGGGAGATGTTATTGGTTGGGTAGGTATGACTGGAAATACGGGTGGCCCCCATGTTTGTTATCGTTTCTGGAAGAATGGAGTTCAAGTGGACCCACTTCGTGAAAAACTACCTTCGGCTGAACCGCTAGCGGACTCCCTTAGACCTCGCTTCAACGAATTTATAAAACCTATCAAACAGCAACTGGACTGTATCGAATTTCCAAAACGCGATAAGCCAAAAACGGACAATCTTTTAACCCTCAACTAACGCCATGGCCCTTCCCAAATTCAACCCAATCGAAACCGAAAGCTGGCAAAAACTACAACAACATTTTAATGAAATCCAAAATCAGCACCTAACCGAATGGTTTAAAGCTGATGCAAAACGTGCAGAAAAGCTTAGTCTGGTCTGGAACGATTTTTTGGTGGATTTCTCTAAGAATAGGATTACTCCAAAAACCTTGGAACTGCTTCTGGATTTGGCCAAGGAGGTAAAGCTCGAAGAAGCGATGTCGGCTTATTTTGATGGAGAAATCATTAACGAAACCGAACAAAGAGCTGTACTGCACACGGCGCTGAGGGCCAATACAGAAAGTACAATTCTGGTGGATGGCGAAAATGTTGTTCCAGGTGTTCAGGACGTACTAACTAAAATGAAAAGCTTCTCCAACGCGGTGCTCGACGGAGAAATCAGCGGCCACACAGGAAAAAACTTTACCGACGTAGTCAATATAGGTATTGGCGGTTCCGATTTGGGGCCTGTGATGGTGACCGAAGCCTTACAATACTATAAATCCCATCTTAAGGTACACTTTGTAAGCAATGTAGATGGCGATCATGTACAAGAAGTGCTGAAAGGCTTAAACCGTGAAACTACCCTATTCGTGGTAGTATCTAAATCGTTCTCAACCCAAGAAACCTTGACCAACGCTGAGACGATTAAAAAATGGTTTTTGCAAAACGCTTCGCAAGAAGATGTTGCCAAACACTTCGTTGCAGTTTCCACCAACTTGGCCAAAATTCAAGAATTTGGAATTGATGAGGACAATGTTTTCCCAATGTCGGATTGGGTGGGAGGACGATTTTCGCTTTGGAGTTCGGTAGGACTTTCCATTTGCTTGGCGGTTGGTTTTGACAACTTCAAACAGCTTTTGGAAGGTGCCCAAGCTATGGATGAGCATTTTAAGACTAGCAGTTTAGACAAAAACATCCCTGCAATATTATGGCTGCTGACCGTTTGGTACAACAACTTCTTTGGTTCCCAAACCGATGCTGTGATTCCTTATACTCAATACCTAAGTCGTTTTCCAGCCTATCTTCAACAAGGTATTATGGAGAGTAATGGAAAAAGTGTTGACCGCGCTGGGAATCCTGTCACTTATCAAACTGGTAATATCGTTTGGGGTGAACCCGGAACGAATTCCCAACACGCTTTCTTTCAATTAATTCATCAAGGAACTAAGCTCATCCCCGCAGATTTTATCGGGTTTAAAAAATCCCTTCACAGCGAAACCGACCATCACAACAAGTTAATGGCCAACTTTTTCGCACAGACGGAAGCTTTGATGAATGGGAAATCAGGGCATGAAGTTCGGGAAGAGCTTTCGAGCCAGGGTCTTTCGGAAGCAGAGATGGATGCACTAGCCCCCTTTAAGGTTTTTGAGGGGAACAACCCTACACCCAGTATTCTAATTAAAAAATTGACCCCATTCAACTTGGGGGCTTTGATAGCCCTTTATGAACACCGCATTTTTGTGCAGGGCGTGGTTTGGAATATTTTCAGTTACGACCAATGGGGGGTAGAATTGGGCAAACAATTGGCCAAAACCATCCTTTCAGATATTGAAAGTTCCGAAATTGGCAATCACGATGGTTCTACAATGCTTCTTCTTCAAAATTTCAAGGGCTAATTTGTCATATTGAGAATTGTTAATTTTAGTTGATAACAATTTGTTTATCAAGCTTTTTCATGTGTTAACATATCGTTAACTTGACGTGGGTTTTTTAACATTCCCTTAATAAGGGAGTGTTAAAAATGACACACTTTTGCAGGGCTATTTAAACAAATTAAACTTGAAAATGAGAAAATTTTACTTGGCTTTAGTGGCGGTTTTAGCATCCACTATGGCATTTGCACAAGGGGTTACCACATCCTCCATGGGGGGTAAGATAACCGACACGGCTGGAGAACCCTTAGCGGGTGCCAGCATTGTAGCCATTCACGTTCCCACTGGAACTACGTATGGTGCGGCAACGGATTTCGATGGTTTCTACAGAATCTCTGGTATGAGGTCAGGAGGACCTTACAAGATTACCATTTCCTATGTCGGATTCAATGATGATATCAAAGAGGGCGTGTTCCTTAACTTGGGTTCAACGGAAAGAATCAGTACGCAACTACAAGAATCTGCCACGGCACTTGACGAAGTAGTGGTAACCGCGGTTTCAAGTGGAGTATTTGGGGCGAATAAGACTGGTGCGGAAACCAACATTTCGCAACGCCAAGTAGCAACAACCCCAGCAGCCTCAAGGTCCATTGCGGATTTTGTGCGATTGACGCCTCAAGCCCAGCTGACCGAGGGAGATGATGGTTTTTCTATATCACTAGCTGGTCAGAATAACCGATACAATGCAATTTATGTGGATGGAGCGGTAAACAATGACGTCTTCGGACTTGCAGGTTCAGGAACCAATGGTGGTCAAACTGGAGTTAATCCGCTATCCGTTGACGCGATTGAAACATTTCAGATTAACATTGCTCCTTTTGATGTGAGACAATCTGGTTTCTCTGGAGGTTCCATTAACGCTATTACACGTTCAGGTTCCAACGAGTTTCAAGGCTCGGCCTATTACTTCACTAGAAACGAAGCGATTTCAGGTAAAACACCTGGTGCGCTTTTGAATGAGGGTGATGAAAGAGAAAAGCTTGCTGAATTTTCTGCGAACACTTACGGTGTTCGATTAGGTGGGCCACTTATCAAGGATAAACTGTTCTTTTTCGTAAACTACGAGAAAGGTGAAACCGAGATTCCCCAACCTTTTATCTTCAGCAATTACACAGGTCGTTCTACTCAAGCGGAGCTCGCAGGTTTATCAAGTTTCTTGCAAAGTAGCTTCGGTTATGATGCTGGAATTTTTGATAACAATACCAGAACGCTTGAGAGTAATACACTTGTTGCGAAGTTGGATTGGAACATCAATGAGAATCACCAGCTTTCTTTAAGACATAGTTATGTAGGGGCTGAAAACCTCGAAGCTAGAACCTCTGGAAACCGGGAAATTGGTTTTCTTAATGGTTCAGAATTCTTTGAGTCCAATACCAACTCTACAGCATTGGAATTGAACTCAAGATTCGGAAACAAATTCAGTAATAACTTGGTAATTGGGTATACCGCCGTTCGTGATGATAGAGACCCACTCGGTGCCGAATTCCCATCGGTTGAGATTCAAGATGGTGATGGAGATATCTTCTTCGGAGCGGAACCTTTCTCAACAGCCAACTTGTTGAATACGGATTACCTTACTATTACAAACAACTTCAACATCTATGCCGGTAGACATACCGTTACCGTTGGGGCGAACCTTGAATTTGCTGAGGTGAAAAACTTATTCTTCGCCTTTAACTTTGGTTCTTATGTTTTTGAAGACCAGTTTGACGATGACGGAAACTTGTTGTCTACAGGTTTAAATCAATTCTTGACGAATCAAATAGCTAATGAATATAGCCATGGATACTCTTTGGTAGGAGACCGAACTGTAGGGGATGAGTCTGCTGGTTCAGCTGACTTTAAAACAGAACAATATGGTTTTTATGTTCAAGATGAAATTGACGTAAGCGATAATTTCAGAGTAAGCTTGGGTGCGCGTATTGACATCCCTGTTTGGAAGGATGGACCCGTTAACGAAGAGTTCAATACTACCACAGTTGGATTACTTGAAGCAGCTGGTAAAGACCTTCAAGGTGCCCGAGTTGGACAACAAATCAGCAATGCTGTATTCTCTCCTAGATTAGGATTCAACTGGGACGTGAATGGCGATCGTACCACACAGATTCGTGGTGGATTAGGGGTATTTACTTCTCGTCTACCATTGGTATGGCCTGGGGGTACCTACAACAACAATGGTGTAACCGGTGGTTTCGCATTTGATGCCACTTTCTTTGGCCCTGGCGCAGGACAGTTATTTGAGCCAGACGTGAACAATCAGTTCAAGTCTGTTGAGCCGGGTACTGGCGGATTGGGTGGGAACAGCGATTTGGTTGCTGCCGATTTCAAATTACCTCAAGTAATGAAGTACAACATCGCGGTTGACCAAAAACTTCCTTGGTGGGGATTGATTGCTTCTGCAGAATTTCTTTACACTGATGTGATTCAAGATATCTATTACGAGAACTTGAACCTACGTGGCCCTGTCAGGTTCTACGATGGAGCAGATAATCGCCCCGTCTACAACAGAGGTGACGAGATTGATGATACCTACGGGCGTATTATTTTGGCTTCGAACACTGGTGCTGGTGATGCAACAAACGTTACCTTCACATTAACCAAGCCTTATGAAAATGGGTTTGCAGGTTCTATTTCCTATACCTACGGAGAGTCTAGCAAGATTTTTGACGGAACCTCTTCACAGAATAGCTCGCAATGGAGAAACATCCAGACCGTTAATGGTAAAAACTCTCGTTTGCCTGTAACACGTTCTGACTTTGCTTTGGGAAGCAGAATTGTAGCAAGTACTTCTTACAGATTGAATTGGAACGAAAACTTGGCTACTACGCTATCCTTGTTCTATCAAGGTTTCCAAGGATCTCCGTACAGCTTTATTTATAATGAAGGACGTGACATCTTAAATGATGATTCAAGAGATAATGCATTGATTTATGTGCCAAGAGATGCTAGTGAGATTGTGTTTGCCAACCTTACCGATGCTGATGGTAACCTAGTCGCTACTCCTGAGGAGCAATGGCAAGCCTTTGACACGTTTATCAGCAACGATGATTACCTAAGTACAAGAAGAGGGGGTTATGCAGAGCGTAATGCTTCACGAGGACCTTGGAGTCATATCGTTGACTTGAAACTTCTGCAAGATTTCAAAATCAAGTTTGGAAATACAAAACACACGTTCCAACTATCTGCGGACATCTTTAACTTCACCAACTTGTTGAACAAGGATTGGGGAAGACTTAAGTTCGTAAACAACGGGGAAGCGAGTCCATTGACTACAATTTCCAATGGAGACACCCCTACATTCAACCTTAATACAGGAACTGTAGGATTGGATGGTACGCCAAACTTTGTTGAGTTTGACGACGAGGGAATCCAGTCATCTAGATGGCAGGCCCAAATCGGTATACGTTATATCTTCAATTAAGAATAACCACCACGATAATGAAGAGACCCCGCCAATTGGCGGGGTTTTTTATTGCCAAAAATCCCTATTTTTAAAGCTCAAACCACTTACCTGATGGAAATCTTAAGAAATCTACACTCTTATTTGGCTTATATCGTTTTGGCCGTATTGGTATTTGCCGTCTTCAATGCTATCACCGGATGGTTGGGCAAAAGGCAGTTCACCATGCACAAGGACTTAAGAATAAGCCTATTCGCCCTTATTTTCAGTCATATTCAGTTGTTGATTGGCCTAATCTTGTACTTTGTTTCCGAGAGTGGTTTAAAAGCCTTGCAAACCTTGGGCATGTCGGGTTTGAATGCCGCCGCACGCCTTTTGGCTGTGGAGCATCCTTTCACCAATATCATAGCCATTGTTTTGATTACCATTGGCTGTTCCATACATAAAAAGTCCGATGACAGCACAGGCAAATTCAAGCGCATTGCCATTGGTTATGGTTTGGGACTACTACTCATCTTGAGCCGCATCCCCTGGGGGCAGTGGTTTAATTAGAAACCTTTTTCAACAAATACATATAAATCGGAAAATGGTCGCTGTAGCCACCGGCGTAGCGCCCACCCGCATACGTACGAAAGGGATATCCCTTGTACCTTCCTTTTCGGGTAATCAAAAATTTGGGTTTCCAAACCCCTGCTTTCCAAAAAGAGAGGGTTTCCTTTGATTCCGAAATAAGATTTTGGGTTATATAAAACTGGTCAAACAAGTGCCAACTATCCCAATGTGCTAAACTACCCACTCCCTTTTTATACAAGGCATCCATGGGATTATAAAGTTGATGTAAACTGTCGGGCCGTTTCAGGTTCCCAGTTTTCAGGGTTTTCTTTAAGCTAGTATCAAAAGGGTCATCATTAAAATCACCCATACCCACGATTTTGGCTTGAGGCTCCAAGGTCAAAAGTGAATCGGTTATGCGTTTGTTCAAAAGTGCAGCTCGAATACGTTTGGGATTGGAAATAACCGCTCCCCCTCTTCTTGAGGGCCAGTGGTTCACAATAAAGTAGAATAGTTCTCCATCCAAATAACCCCCAACTACAAGTTGGTCGCGGGTGTATTGACGGGTACCGTCATCTTCAAATAGGAGCAGGCGCCTACTTTGAAAAGAAGTAGGGGTAAAACTTTCTTCGCGACATAAAAGCGCTACATCGATTCCACGTTTGTCAGGAGAATCATAATGAATGATATCGTAGCCCAAACGCTGGAGTTCAGGATGCGCTACCAAATCCTCCAGTACCTTGCGATTTTCAACTTCACAAATGCCAATTACATCGGGTATAACAGGACTTCCCTTTGGGGTTTTGAAACTGCGAAGAACTTTTGAGATGTGGTCAAGTTTGGTTTCATACCGGTTTTGTGTCCAATGGTACCGACCTTCTGGTGTTCTGTCATCATCCCAAACTAATGAGTCATTTGTGGTATCAAATAAGTTCTCCACATTATAGAAGACTATGGTACGAAGTGAAAAACGTTCTGACGATTGTGCAAATCCTCGGGTACAACAAATCAGTAAAAGCAGTGTTAAGTAGGTTCTCATGAAATAAAATTTGGGATGGAAAAATAAAAATGATTATTTTTCGCCCCATAAAGAAAGACAATAACCTCAGTCTTTACAAAAAATTCGTACAATGAGGTTATTGTTACTCTCCTTTTTCCTTTTTACTTCTCTGTTTGCAATGGGTCAGAATCCAGTGGAATTGACCGGACTGCTTTTGGATGCTGCAACCAAGTTCCCGTTGGAAAATGTAAAGGTTCAAATAGAAGGAGAAGTTACGGAAACCTACTCTGATAATGCAGGCTTCTTCACGCTTAAAATACCTAAAGGATTTGATGGGATTCTAAATTTTTCAAAGAAGGATTATCAAATCAAACGGATTCCGCTTGACGTTGTCGAGAATGATTTGGCTTTTGGAAATATTTTTCTTGAGAAAGATGTTACTCAAGAACTCACGGACAATCTGATCACTTTGACAGATGCTGAACTATTGGATGAGAATGAGGCGGATGTTTTTTCAGGGGGCTTGTTGCAGGCGAGTAGAGATATCTTTTTAAGAAGAGCTGCGTTTGATTTTGGACAAGCTTTCTTTAAGGTAAGGGGTTATGATTCGCGTTACAGCCGTGTTTTTTTGAATGGGATTCCGATGAACCAGCTTTTTAATGGGCGACCTCAGTGGAGTCAATGGGGAGGGTTGAATGATGTCATGCGCAATCAAACTTACACCCATGGAATCACCCATAACCCTGCAGGAATCAATCAACTTTTAGGAGGGACCACAATCGATACCAGACCTTCCCAGATGCGAGAGGGAATACGAATCTCTTCATCCTTATCCAACCGAACGTATACGGGTAGAGCTATGGCTACTTATGTGGCGGAAAATTCCAAAGGGAATCTGGCCTATGCTGTTTCAGGCTCGCGCCGCTGGGCGCAAGAGGGTTTTATTTCTGGAACGCCTTACGACGCTTGGGCTTTTTTTGGTGCATTGGAGTACAAACTAAATCCCACAAATAGTTTCCTTTTAACCAGTATCCTATCGAAAAACCGAAGGGGACGCTCTTCCGCCATTTCGGAAGAAGTTTTTGACATGATGGGTGGTCGCTACAATCCCAATTGGGGCTTTCAAGATGGTGAAGTTCGAAACGCCAGGGAAAACCGACTTTTCAAACCCATATTGATGTTGAATCATTGGTTTACTTCTGAAAAGGTCTCTGTTAGCTCCGGATTGATGTATCAGTTTGGAAAAGACGCCAGAAGCCGACTTGGGTATTACAACGCACCAAATCCAGACCCAACGTATTATCGATATTTACCCAGTTTTCAAATTAATAGCCCAATAGGTGCAAATTTTATCGCCGCGGATAAAGCGGAAGAGGGGTTTTCGGAACAAGCCCAAATCGATTGGCAACGTTTATACCAAGCCAATCAAAACAGCGCATCAGGTCTGGCGGCGTACCTTTTGTATGATGATGTTTCTGAAGACCGTATTATGGCCTTCAATACCATGTTTGAGTTGCAACTGATTCCTAAAACCAACATTTCCGGTGGATTACGATATCGACGCGAAAACACCCAAAACTATGCTTTGATTCAAGATTTGTTAGGGGCCACGTTTCATGAAGACATTGACGTGTTTTCAGAAACCCGAAATGACTTGAATGGAACCTTGCAAAAGGGAGAAGGCGATAGATTCAACTACCATTATGATATGGTTTCTTCAAGATTTGATACGTTTCTCCAGGGGCAGTATACCGGGAAGAACTGGATGGGATTCCTTGGTTTGGGCTTGAGCAGTTTGAGCAGTCAAAGAACCGGGCGGTTTCAGAATGAAAGATTCTTATCGAATTCGGTTGGGGCCGGCGAAAAGATTGGGATTTCTTCAATTTCAATGAAAGGTGGTGGACGCTATTTTCTCACGGGGCGTCATTTTTTCGAAGCGAATTTGGGGCAACTTCAGGCGCCTCCTGCTTTACAAAACCTTTACATCAATCCAAGGGAGAACCAACTACAAATAGACCAACCGCAGCCTGAAAATATCACAACGGTTGACCTAGGCTATCATTTTCGGTTGCCAAAACTTACGGGTAGGATAACGGCTTACTACACACGTTTTCAAAACGGTACGGATATCAACTTCTTCTTTGTAGATTCTGGTTTGGGTTCAGATTTTGTGCAGGAAACGGTTACAGATTTAGACCAACTGCATAAAGGGTTTGAGCTTGGAATTGAATATGCTTTTTCACCCACTACTACATTTTCCTTAGCAGCCAATTTAGGAGAATATGTATATGCCAATGCCCCCGAAATCGAAATCAATTTTGACCCCAGCGGAGATCCCGAAACCTTAATTGATGCCTCAGGAAACAAAAACTTGGGTATTGCAGATTTAAAAGGCCTACGAGTTAGCCAAGGCCCACAAACGGCCATTGCTTTAGGAACTACTTACCGAGACCCCAAATACTGGTGGGTAGGAGTGACAGCAAACTACCTGGAGAACAATTTTGCATCGTTTTCGACCATTAATCGAACCAATAGTTTCGTGCTAGACCCCGAAACAGGCTTGCCTTTTGCCGCCGCGACACCGGAAAATGTGAACAACTTATTGGAGCAAAAAGCATTGGAAGCCATCCATTTATTGAATCTCGTCGGTGGAAAATCATGGTACCTAAAAAAGAAATATGTTAGTGTTTTTATGAGTGTCAACAATCTTTTTGATACGGTTTTTCGCAGTGGCGGATTCGAGCAGAGTCGCAATGGCAATTACGCTCAATTAGCGGCAGATAACCTTAGCGGTTCTCCTTCTTTTGGACCGAAATATTGGTATGGCTTCGGAAGAACGTATTTCTTGAATCTGGCCGTTAGTTTCTAACTCATTATCCATCAATATGAAAACATTTCGTTTGACCTACTTACTGATAACCCTGCTGAACTTTTCCTGTAAAAACAACTACGATTTTGACACGCTTTCCTCACCTTGCCCAGCTTCATTGGAAGTCAATATGAGTCTTAGTGAGCTGGCGGAACGGTTTGAAGGGGAGCTTTTTCAAATTCAAGAAGATTGGATTGTAGAGGGTTATGTGATTTCTTCTGACAAAGCGGGTAATTTTTTTAACGTACTTCATATTCAAGACCATCCGTCAGAACCCACCATAGGTGCGGTTTTGGAAATTGACCAACGGGAATCACATCTCTTCTATCCGGTGGGTAGCAGGGTCGGAATCAAACTAAAAGGTCTTTACATGAATAAAAATGATAGCCTTCTGGAATTCGGAGGCGCTTTTACTGCTTTTGGTTCGTTGTCAGTAGGTCGAATTCCCTCTTCTGCCGTACCCTTGCAAGTATTTGCATTGTGTGACGAGCCTACTGATTTGTTGCCCACCCCAGTTAATCTGCAAACCTTGGGTCAGCAACCTTCTGGAACCTTGATTCAGCTGCAAGAGATTGAGATGGCCGACGCAGAGATTGGAAATACATTTGCTATTGAAACCGAGGATACCGAGCGAATCTTGCAAGATTGTGAAGAAACACAGACCATTTTATTGAATAGCGGGTACTCCGATTTTCAAAATGAATTTTTGCCTTCGGGTAGGGGAACACTAACCGGTATTCTTCTGAAGGATGGAGAAGATATTCAAATTGTAATTCGTGATTTGGGTGATATTGAGTTCACAGAAGAACGTTGTCCAGAGATTATCACGGAGTTTACATCCGAAAATATCTTCATTTCTGAACTCGCTGACCCCGACAACAATGCGAAAGCAAGGTTTGTAGAGTTGTATAATTCAGCTGATGACCCCTTGGATTTAAACCTTTGGACTTTAAGACGGTACACCAATGACAACCTAGAAGTCAGTTCAGAGATTGATTTGTCCGGATATATTTTGGACGGGAAAAGTACTTTGGTGATTTCGCCCAATGCTGGGGAATTTGAATTGGCATATGGTTTTCCTCCGGACTTGGGTGTTTCCACAAACAGTCCTGCCGATTCAAATGGCGATGACAACTTAGAATTAATTGACCCTTTTGGAAAGGTCATTGACGCATTCGGAATCATCGGTGAAGATGGTTCGGGAACCAATCATGAATTTGAAGACGGTCGGGCCTTTCGAAAACCAGAAGTAGTCAAAGGAAACCCGGTGTATACCGTCGAGGAATGGATTCTATACAATGATACCGGCGAATCAGGAACGATTAAAGAACCCAAAATAGCACCACAAGATTTTACGCCGGGGGATAGAAATTGATGGACATTTTTTTCAAAAGTAGTAGAGATATAGAGAAAAGGTTGGCAACTCGTAAAGGCGATGTTAGTAGTCATAAGAACGAAACGTGTGTCTTTTGATTTTGAATAAAACTTTCAGGGAATCTAATATTGGATAGGTAAGTGCAATTGTAGTAGTAGTTTATAATACTTGCCCTAGATTCACAACTTTAAGTTTTCTAAAGAGTTGTTAGTTAACCAATTCGAGGGCCTGTTCCAAAAACTCATCTCTACCTGCCGTTACACCATCTATTGTCTTCGAAAGAAATACATCTGGGATGACACCGATGATATGATGTTGAGCACCATTATGTTTAACAACCTTTATCCCTGTCCAGTTTATGCTAATATTTCCTTCAAGTTCGAAAGTGTTGATATTACCATTTGTTCCTGCAGTGGGCTGGCCTATGATTTTTCCAAGCTTGTAGTCTTTGATAAAAGCCAAGTAACTTTCAGCAGAACTTATTGCGCTACCATCGGTAATGAAAACGATTTGCTTGTCTCCTAAATAAGGAGATGCAGTTGGCAGGGACCATCCAAACTTTTCGAAACCCTGGATGTTTTTTCTATCCGGAAAAATACAATTTGGAATTTGCATCCAAGAAACTGAAGTATCCTTCTCTTTGAGAAAATACGAAATCAATTTATGGTTTACATTGGGGTAACCTCTGAGGTCACAAATAATAGCTTTGGATTTCTGTAATTCCGGTAACAATCTTGAAATGGTGTCCATTTCGATAAGCGTTAGATTTAGGTAATAGGTACTATCCCCAATCTTTTCATAAGCGGACTGACGCGGTGGTTCGTTGTAGACCAGGCTTTCCCTTTTTAAGGAGATTTCCCTTCCACCTACTTTTACAACCATACTGGTTTTCCATTCACCTAACAGACTTTTTGTTTTGGCTTTGTGGTCTAGCCAACCCTTAGTTCCTGCTGATATCCGCGATTCTACCTCGTTAAAATAGGCTTTGGAAGGAACCCCATCAATATGTGTGACAACATCGCCAATTTTCAGGGGTATATTATGGTCTAGTACATTGGTGATGATTAAATTATCTTCCACCCATTCCCAGGTAATTCGAGGTGCATAAATCTTGCTGAGAGACGGAAAGTTGATATAAACATGCCCATCTCTCAATGAGGCGGTGAATTTTTCTAAAGTAACATAATGATCGTATTCAGTGCTATCAGTCAAACTTCTTGAGAGGGCATTTGTAAGTTCGTTTTCCCAGTTGACATCTACCACATCCATATAAGGATAGAAATGCTGGAATACATTGTAAGTGTTGATGATGTTACCCAGTCGAACATTTAGGTCTTTGGTACTACCGGGCATGGAATCGACCTTTTGTCGAAATCTTTGTAAGCGTATGGAATCCACTTTGGGAAAAGTTCCGTTGTCGTTCCTGTAAAGAGCAATCGGTACTTGGCAAAAGATGGAATTCCCGATTTCCTCATTTACCATTTCTCCAAAAACAGGGGCGGCATCAAATATTTTCTTGTTGATTTCGAGGGCTGGTTCCTCATAAAAAAAACGAGCAAATCTGTTTGTGTGCGCAGAAGTGTCTTTTGAAATCTCCAAGGTATACCCTGAACCTCTAGCAAACCAAGTTTCAGTACTTTTTGAAGCACTCGTTTGAGCTTTTTCAAAATCACCGTTATGAACTGGAATTGCCTCCCATTTATTTCCGTTCCAATAATCTAGCTTTACATTATCTAAGAGCAAGGAGGTATTCCCTTTAAGGGCTACGCCAATTTCTAGACGTTCCATTTCATCTCCGGAGTCATATATAATTTCATATGGACTCCAAAGACTACCCTTGATATTGCCCTTTTCCAAAATGGTGCTTCCATCGGCATTGATGGCGGCCAGACGCAGATATGCGGATACTTTTGCTGTATCGGCCAGTTTGGCCATTGCTCTTAGACGTAGTTTGGTGTTTCGGTATTCCTTGGCGTTCAATATTTTTACCATTGTACCATGGTTTCTACCTATCTCAATTTTTGCTGGACTGTTTACACGCATACTGGCGTACGGATATCCTGGATACGACTTCATGCCGATACTTACTCCTCTATGCTGCCAAAAAGTGAGTTGGTACCCCATAAGGTTTTTGGGCCTTATTTTGGATAGCTCATTACCATTGATCCTTTTGCTTGAAAAGGTCACGGAAGGTGCGATTGGTCCAAAAAGTTGCTTTAACTCATCTAACAGTTCCGCATCTGTATTGCAATCTATCACTTTGGATACCCCATAAGAGGCAAACTTTTTCCAATCTATATTAGACGCTTCATCACTTGGATGGAAATATTTGACAAATCCGTAAACACGTGCAAAAGTCTTAAGATTTTCAATCTTACGTGGGGTGTCCAACGGTTTTGACTCAGAAGAACATGCCATTAGCACCAAGAGAGCCATAACAAAATATTTGGTTCTGCTCCTCACCTTTCAAATAGTCCGTTAATTATATAGAAATCAAAGCGATGTTTTACCATTACATTTTTCCATTGTGTTCAATAGCAATGGACGATGTCGGAAGCTATGGTTAAAACACGTTAGAAATACTTGTGAATTTGAAGAGAAAAACAATCAACATGGTACCCATGAGGCTAACAAGAACGATAGTCCACGACTCATTCATAAAAGACGAGTATAAACCTTACGAATAAATATAAATTTAAGAAATTTCTCTCGAATGTTATTATGCTACTTTCATAATGAAAAACGCATACTATACATAAGTTCAGTACCAATCCTTTTTTTGATTGTAACTAATAAGCAAGCTAATAGATAGAAGTTAAGACTATTGTTCTGACATTTCTGAAACTAAACTACTTATAACCTTACTCAATAAGTCCTTCTCTTTCCTTTTAAAAATGTTGACTATGAAAATTGGTTGATTTTTGCCTCGGTAACAGTATAGCAAACTGTACTCATGCTTTTTGTTCAAAGTACACCCTAAATCAACTTTAAATATGTTATTCACCGCTGTAAATTTTTTACCCATTCGAGGTTCACGGGAAATTTTTTCAATCATAGATTCGATGTAATCAGAATCATATTTGCCTTTTACTTTGTTTTGAAAAGTTATGCTGGTAATTGTGGTGTGCATTGTGTTGAAGTTTACTTAAATACATTGGTTGATTAAGCCATGCTTTTTTGAACTTTAAAATTCAGATTCTGGAATTCCCAATTAAGTATTTCTTGTTTTAAATCTTTAACTGTTCAAAACCCGTTTAAGATTATAAATTCCCCAGACCATCATGAAAAACTCCAATAACATACCTACTGTATATTGAATGGAAACGCCATCGACAATCAAGCTTATTATTCTTCCGAAAGCCAAACCTCCCATAAAGATGACATTACACAGGGTTGCACCTTTCCAATATTTAGGTTGTTTTAGCGCCCATATCCAATAACAGGCAAAAGCAATATACAACCCCATAATTCCTCTGAAGATGTTTTTAAGCTCAAGATTTTCTAATCTAAAATCAAAGAATATTGGGAGTAAAGTTTTTGGAGCTCCACCATAAACAATGGCAGCAAAAATTACTACTACGGCGGAAATACCTAAATGTAACTTTATCGATTTTGTATCCAAATTATGATGGCTTATTCAAATTTTAGTTTTACCCCGGATAATTTATCGGGTTTCAAAGAAAGTTCAATCCCTGTCTTAGGCTATTTAAGGTAGTATTAAATTCTTTAATGCTACTCGTATTGGTAACCTCTTTATTTAATTGAAGAATGAAGTATTTGGGATTTTCCTGGTAATAAGGCCCCCAAAAAATAGTATGGAAAAGACTTAGAACAGAGCAGATAACATCTCTTGTAGTCTGAACAAACTAACTCCTATTTAGGACGAACAAGAAATCAAGGCCAAATGGAAACAAAATCCTCTTCCGTAATGATAATATGGTCGAGCAGTTCCATTCCTAAAATAACAGCTGCCTTGGCCAAATTTTCCGTTAGGGCTATATCCGCTTCGCTGGCTACAAGATTGCCTGAAGGATGATTATGGCAGCATATGATTTTCAAACACTTTTTGGACACAGCTAGACTTAGAACTTCAGCTGGAGCTAATATATTCCTGTTCTGTGTACCGATGGTAACCAATTCGATATACTCAATATCGTTCGCACGGTTTAGACCTATTGTCCAAAAATATTCCTTCGCCCGATGGTGTTTGTTTTGGCGGAGAAGCACCTTTTGCATGATACGTGCAATATCTCCAGCCTCGGAGACATTTTTGTTTTCATCTTTTGGTAGTCTAACGGTCACTTAGGTATACAACAAATTAGCCCACAAAAGGTAAGATATTCTTGTGCGCTACAGTTAAAAAAGAAAGAAAAAAGATTAGAAAGGCTTAAACTTAAACTTCTGCCCACCTACAGAGGCATCGGCCATAAAACCAGCCTTGGGCATCGCAAATACCGCTACGCCATCCTTGTATTTGGCATTGGCCGCCACACCAGATTTTAGAGCGACTGCCGAAGCTTCCGCTGCAAACTCAAAGGTACCTTGGGTAAAGCGCTCCAAATCCACATAGGTTTCAAAAAAGATGACTTCAATAATGGCCTGGCCCCCTGCTTGGAAACCAACATTCAGTTTCTTTAGGTTGGCCATACCTATCATTTCACCACCATCATACACCACTCCGTTGCCTGCGGCCCCACCAATAATGAAACCACCTTTACCGACATTGGGAAATAAAACATATCCCGCAGATTTTTCAAAAAAGCTATCCAAACCAACATTGGCATCCAACAGGGTTTGTTTGGCTTTCTCGGCATCATCAATAATTTTTTGGTCTTTCGCGGTTTGGGCGTTTAGGTTAAACAATCCAACCGAAAAAAGTAGGGCAATAAGGGAAAACGTAGTCTTCATAAAAGGGAATTTAACAGCTCCAAAAGTAACTAAATAACTTGGCGACCGAGCAAGGGTGCTCCTAATATATTGTTAATCCGAATGTTGTCTTTTCGATTAAAACAGAGGAAGGATAGAAAAATCCTATGTGTTGATAAATTCAAGTTGTACGAAAAGTAAGCATAACGGCCACATTTCACTAGTTTTGTTGAGGTTGCAATCTGAAAACGTATGAAAGCACAAGAAGAACTTTTTTTCACTGAAATCAAGAATGGAAATGCAAAAGCCCTTGCAAAGATGTTTGAAGCGGATGCCTCACTTTTGCAAGCGAAAGATGGACGCGGTTCCACACCTTTAATTCTTGCCGCCTACTATAATCACCTTGAGGTGGTGAAGCTTTTGTTGGAACAGGGTGCTGAAGTTGATGCGGTAGATGGTTCGGGCAATACGGCCCTGATGGGCGTCGCTTTTAAGGGCTATGAAGAGGTTGTTGCCCAACTTTTGGATGCTGGTGCGGCGGTAGATACGGTAAATGTGATGGGTGCTACTGCTTTGATTTATGCGGCTACCTTCAAACATGTAAAGATTACCAAAATGCTTCTGGAAAAGGGAGCAAATACACAGATAAAAGATGCTCGCGGTAACACAGCGCTCGACCATGCCAAACTGCAAGAAATGCCAGAATTGGTAGCACTTTTGGAAAAACACGCGTAGGCCCTAATATGGAGGACAAAGAAATCCTAAACCAAATCAAGCGCTTGAATGCTTTGGCGGATATGGGCTTGGTGTATGCCGAAAACGGATTTGACAAGGAGCGTTATGAGGAACTCAAGTTTATTAGCCAAAACTTGATGGCGCATGTAGGCAAGGTACAAATCAATGACCTAGCTCCCCTACTAATGCCTCCGAAGGACTATCCCACACCAAAAGTGGATGTGAGAGGATTCGTTTTGAATGAAAAAAAGGAGGTGTTGATGGCTCGGGAGCAAGTTGACCAAAAATGGACGATTCCCGGAGGTTGGGCCGATATTGGGAGCACGCCTTCGGAAATCGCAGTAAAAGAGGTTTTTGAGGAAACCGGGATGCAATGCAAAGCCGTTCGCTTGCTCGGGGTTTGGGACAAACAGGTACATCCCCATCCACCTGAACCCTATTACATTTACAAACTGATGTTCCATTGTGAGTTGGTGGGTGGAACCTTAACGCCTGGTTTCGATATGATGGAAGCCGGTTTCTTTCCCTTGGATGCTTTACCACCACTATCCGAAGAGCGTATTTTGAAATCACAAATTGAGCAGCTTTACCATATGGTGGAGCACGATGTTCAAGACGTCTATTTTGATTGAAACGATGCAAGAAGACCTTAGAGTAGCCTTGGTACAAACCCATCTGCATTGGGAAAACCCCATAGCAAACCGGCAGTACTTGCAAGAAAGGTTTCAGGAGCTTAAAACGCCCGTTGACCTTATTGTTCTTCCTGAGATGTTTAGCACAGGCTTTACGATGACTCCCCAAAATATTGATGAGGTTGAAGCGGAACAAACGCTGTTTTGGATGCAAGAAATGGCCAAAAAATACAAATCCGTTGTGGGTGGGAGTCAAGGGTTTACTGAAGAGGGAAGGTACTTCAATAGGTTATTTTGCGTAATTTCAGACGGGTTTTTCGGGGAATATGATAAGCGCCATACATTCACCCTTGCGGGCGAGGACCGGGTATATGAAAAAGGTGAAACAAGGCTTCAGCTTGAAGTAAACGGGTTCACCATTTGTCCCTTGATATGTTATGATTTACGATTTCCGGTTTGGTCTCGAAATGTAGCCGATTATGATGTTTTGCTTTATGTCGCGAACTGGCCTAGTCCTAGAATTTCAGCTTGGGATACGCTTCTGAAAGCGCGCGCCATTGAAAACATGGCCTATTGTATTGGGGTAAATCGTATTGGATTGGACGAAGAAGGCCACTCGTATCCCGGGCACTCTGCCGTTTACGATGTGTTGGGAAATCAAATTGCGTTTTCTCAAAAAGAGGAGGTCGTTACGGTGAGTTTGAGCAAATCCCATATCACGAAATATCGGGATAAACTCAAATTCCTTGATGATAGGGATTCTTTTATTGTGAAATGATAAAGTTCTGTTCTAACTCCCAGTTTGCGCGAACTTCAATTTTGTCAGGATAATAGCTAATCCGTTCGGGCTGTAATCCTTTCAAGTAGTTTCCGGTATCCCAAATACCATTGCCATTGGTATCAAAAATCACTCGAATTACATATTGACTAGGGTCAAGGTTGTTGAATTCCAACACGCCTGGTTCTTTTGAAATGATTTCCCGTTGTATTTCTCCTTTTTCATTAGCGAGCTGAACTACTACAGGGTATACCACTTCGCCACTCAAGAACAATCTTAAATTCCCATAGTCGGCATAGCTTCCCGTGGATAATGAAAAGGAAAGGGAATCACTTTCCATACCGAAAAAGTCCGTTATGGTACCGGGCAGCATCTCAAAACCATATTGCTGGTTAGGCTCCACAGGAAAACTAAAGTCAATTTTGTTGCCAAGGGTGTCTTTTTGGAATTCATACTTCCCAGGAAGGCTATCGTTGATAGTGAAGGAGATTTTGCTGGTATCAAAACCAACAATTGGTGTATTGGCCAAAAGACTGAACGAATCCTCAAAACCTAGTTTACCTCTCAAATTGGAGGATACCAAAAGCGAATCCAAAGGTAGTTTTCTCGTTTTCACAGTAAAGGTGTCCAATTTGTCCAATTTCTCGTTTTTCACAAGGAACAGAATGGAGTCCACATCCGTGGGTGTCAACCAATAGTTCAAGGTGTCCTTCTCCCTATCCTTTAAAATCCTGGTTTGTACTGAATCGGGTAAGGGAAGTAGAGTTTCAATGGCAACGTCTTCGAAATCCCCTTGAAAACCAAATAGCACTCGGTTCTTCGCCACATAGCTGGGCACGGAAGCACTGTAATTGGGAATTTCTGTGAATAAGTTCAACAAGTAGACAGAGTCGGTTGGAATGGTAATGGTATCGGATAAAAAGCCAATTTTATCTTGACGCTGGTCAAAAAGGTTGTTTTTATTGACATCCTTAATAGCAAATAGCTTGTATTGACCTGCCTTTAGGTTTTTAAGCTCAAATATGGGGAGGCTATCCAGCGTATTCGTAATATAGTTCGGAGGCCTTTGATAAATTACGCTATCAGTATAAGCGCTATCAAGCGCGTACAACATAACAGACACAAATTCATCAGCCTTTCTGTTGAATGCATCTTTGACGGCTCCGGCAACGGATAGGGAATCAATGTAATCCCCGGTGGAAAAAACATAGGTCAAAAAACTGTTGGGGTTTCCTTCATTGTTGTCGACTATACTCTGCCCAAAGTTGATGGTATAGGTAGTATTTTCAAGCAGTGTATCCTTGATGACTACCTCCACATATTTACTTGCCCCACTTTGTGGACTAATAATTGGCTTGTACTGTAATGGGGGAGATACCACCAATTGATTTTGAACGTCTTCCAACTTGATAAACTCGTCAAAATATAGCCGAATCCGCTTGGCTTCAAAGTTGATGGTGTAGTTTTCAGGTTCCGTTTTGGTAACTTTTGGAGGAGTAACATCTTTTTCACCTCCTGAAGGGGCACCCCTTCTTGCACAATGCCAAAGTGCAGTGGTCATCAAGACCAGAAATAAAAGTGCTAAAAATCGACGTACGTACTGCATAAGTGACCTCAAACGGAGCAAAGAAACAACTAATTTGTATGCTTCAGGTTTCGATATATGAAAAATTTAACCCTTGGGTACAACGGCCAAGCTGGCCACCGAAACGTTAACCCCTTTTAGGGTTTGTAATGCTTGCACACAAGCTTCAATAGTGGCCCCAGTGGTTATGACATCATCTACCAATAAAATGTGCTTTGGCAAAACGTCAGGTTTCTCGCCCAAGGTAAAAGCGTCCTGACTATTCTGCCACCGAAGTTCCCGGTCTTTTTTGGTTTGTGAACGAATGTTTTTCGTTTTTTTCAGAACGTTTTCAGAGAAGGGAATATCCAATTCATGGGCCAATTGTTTGGCAAAAGGCGTTACCTGGTTATACCCTCTCTTTCGAAGTTTTTTGGGATGAATGGGTACCGGAACTACCAAATCAAAAGGATTGTTACCATTTTCTTTTATTTGAGCCCCAAACCATGTCCCAAAATGGGAACCAATCTTTTTCTGATTGCGATATTTTAAAAAATGCAACAGGTTTTTGGTAACACCTTGTTTGGAAAAATAGAGAAAAGCAGCCCCCTTTTTCACCTTTGAACGGCCATAAAAAAGACGGTCTACGGAGTTCTCTTCCTTGAAGTTATAGTCGGTGAGTGGTAAATCATGTCGACAAACGGTACACAAGACGTTTTCTCCTCCCGATAATCGCGCGTTACATCCAAAACATACTGGTGGCAATAGTATGTTATTAATCTCGTTTATTATCTTAGCCAACCGTTTATACACCATAAACTGTATTTAGCTGGAGCAGCTATAACCCCATGGACGCCCAAGATAATAATTTCAACTACAAGATTATTTTTGCTGCCCTTCTGGCTGTCATTGTGGGTATTCTCATTGCATTTTATTACAGCTACGCCCAATCCAAAAATCAAATGGTTTTTCTCGAGCAAGAGAAATCTTTATTGGTCAAAGATTTGACCTTAATGAAGGCTGAGGTGGACCGCTTATCGGGACTGAATGAAGTCAACGAAATTGAATTGCTAACTTCCCGATTCAAAGTGCAACAATTATTGGATTCGGTAGGAAGGTTGAATTTCAGCCTGACCAAACTAAAAGAAACGCGAAAAGAGTTGCGTACACTTGAAATCACGTTTGATAGTTTAAAACTGAAAAACAACTTCTTGCGCTACAACAATAGATTATTGGCCGACCGATATGAAGAAACGCGCAGACAGCTCACCGAAGCCAAAGGTCGCGCAACCGATTTTGAACGTTCGGAATCGGTTTTACGAGAAGCGAACAGAGAATTGAGTAGGGAGTTGAAAATAAAAAGCTATCTAAAGCTGCAGAATGCAGAGGGTAACGGATTTCGTTTACGAGCCGGTAGACCATTAAAAACGAATAAGGCATCAACCATTGAAAAGTTAAGAGGATGTGTTACCGTTTTGAGTGACCCTTCTGAAAAAGGTAACGTCCGCGTGCTATACCTTCAATTCTTAGGCCCGGATATGAAGGTCATTGAGGATAATGCATCTACTATCAGCGTTGGGGGGAATACTTACAGCAAAAAAGTTGAAATTGTCTATACCGGAAAAGAAATCAGCATTTGTGATGCGATTACCGTTCCCGAAAACTCATTGGTAGAGGGAATCTACACCCTTAACGTCTACGAAGACGAAAGACTTTTGGCCTCGACTGAATTTCAGTTGAAATAACTACACATTTTTGGGTAAAATTCTATTTTTGCCCAATGGCGAATCAAGACGATATTTTCAAGAAAGTTATTTCCCATGCTAAGGAATATGGGTACATATTTCAATCTAGCGAAATCTATGATGGCCTAAGTGCTGTTTACGACTATGGGCAGAACGGGGTAGAACTCAAAAAGAACATCCGAGAGTACTGGTGGAAAGCCATGGTACAACTCAATGACAATATTGTTGGGATTGATGCCGCCATTTTGATGCATCCTACCACTTGGAAGGCATCTGGACACGTTGATGCCTTCAACGACCCCTTAATTGATAACAAAGATTCCAAAAAAAGATATCGTGCTGACGTTTTGGTAGAAGACCATGTAGCCAAAATTGAAGGAAAAATTGAAAAGGAAGTCAAAAAAGCTGCAAAACGCTTTGGCGATAGTTTTGATAAGGACCAATTCCTATCCACTAATCCGCGGGTGTTGGACTATCAATCAAAAGCAGATTCCATTCTCAAACGCCTTGGCAAATCTTTAGAAAACGAAGACCTAGCGGATGTCAAAGCCCTCATTGAGGAATTGGAGATTGTTTGCCCGGTTTCCGGTTCAAAGAATTGGACGGATGTGAAGCAATTTAACTTGATGTTTGGCACCAAGCTAGGCGCTTCCGCAGATACGGCCACAGATTTGTATTTAAGACCGGAGACCGCGCAGGGTATTTTCGTCAATTTCTTGAATGTTCAAAAAACAGGGCGGATGAAAATTCCTTTTGGGATTGCGCAAACCGGTAAAGCGTTTCGAAATGAAATTGTAGCACGACAATTTATTTTCCGTATGCGGGAGTTCGAGCAAATGGAAATGCAATACTTCATCAAACCTGGCACCCAAAAAGAATGGTATGAAACCTGGAAGGAGAAGCGGATGAATTGGCACCTTTCACTGGGAATGGGCGAGGATAACTATCGTTTCCACGACCACGAAAAACTGGCGCATTATGCTGATGCCGCTGCCGATATTGAATTCAGGTTTCCATTTGGTTTCAAAGAGTTGGAAGGCATTCACTCTCGAACGGATTTTGATTTGGCCAACCATGAAAAATATTCCGGAAAGAAGCTTCAATATTTTGATCCTGAACTGAATGAAAGCTACGTCCCATATGTTTTGGAAACTTCGATTGGTTTGGATAGAATGTTCCTAGCAGTTTTTTCCAATTCCCTTGAAGAAGAACAATTGGAAAACAATACGTCACGGGTAGTCCTCAAACTACCAGCCGTGTTGGCTCCAACCAAGGTTGCCGTGTTGCCCCTTTTACGGAAAGATGGCCTTCCAGAAATAGCCCAGAAGTTGGTGGACGAATTGAAATGGAATTTCAGTGTGGTGTATGATGAAAAAGATGCTGTAGGACGCCGTTACCGCCGTCAAGATGCCGTGGGGACTCCTTTTTGTGTTACCATAGACCATCAAACGTTAGAAGATGAAACCGTGACGATTCGCCATCGTGATTCTATGGAACAGGAGCGAATTCCACTAACTGAGGTTGCAAGCACAGTCTCCAAAGCGGTAGACCTAAAAGAGTGGCTCCAGAAGCTTTAATCCAGAATAAATGCTGCCAACAATTCGGTTAATCCAGCAGCGAGGGGTAAATTCGGATTAGAATAGGTTTGCAGGTTGGGTAAGTAGGCTTCATCCGCAATTTTAAGGATATGGTTCATTCCCTCAATCACCTCCATTTGGGCTTTAGGATTCCCTTCGGAAAGCAATTTTGCTTCAGAAAGCTCAAGTTGAATATCGGTTGTTCCGTGAACAAGCAATATCGGAACCTGTAACTTGGCAATTTCGACTTTAGGGTCATACTTTATCCACGAAATCATATAGGGTTGAACACTTGGTCTGAAAATGGAAAATAAGGCCATGGGGACCTCTTCCACAGTTTCTCCTTGTTCCAGTTTCTCAAAAATGGGCAATGCCTCTTCCAAAAGTGAGGGAGATTGCTTTTCAAGTTGTTCTTTTAGTAAAGCGGAGGCATTTTGCCCAGCTCCCGCCAATGAGATGAATTGGTCCACTTTCATTTGCTGGCAGGCTAGCATTCCGAGTAAAGAACCTTCGCTATGTCCAACAAGGACTAGCTTGGAGAATCGGGTATAGGATTGCAATTTTTTAAGCCACCCAATAGCATCGTTTGCATAGTCTTCAAAACGCAAGTCCTGCTCATTAAAGTTTTGAAGGGCACTTTTCCCGACACCCCTTTTATCATAGCGCAGACTGGCTATGCCTTTTTCGGCAAGTCCTTCTGCCAGTAACTTAAGATGATTATTGGTCATCATCATATTGTTGCCGTTTCTGTCGGTCGGTCCAGAACCAGCATCGATAAGCGCTATGGGAACCTTTTTATCCGTTTTGGGGATTAGAAGCGTCCCTTTTACGGAGCCATTTTCAATCTCGAGTGAAAGAGCTTCTTCTTGATGTTGTGCATGAACTAAAGCTGTTGAAGTGCATAACAAAAGGAAAAAACAATAGAATAGATTTTTGGTTCGTGGCATTTTACAAATAGAGGTTAGCGAAGCTGATTTTTTTAAATATACTGCTTTAGGGAATTTGGTGTTATGTCCAATGACGGATGTTTTTATGATAAGCATTGGATTTACAATGGGTTGAGTGTAAGAAATCCCTGTAAGTAGGTACTAAAACCAGTTTCTTCACGTTTACATATTGCCTTCGTAAGACCCAAATTTTTGAAGATGCGCAAACCACACCTATTACTTTGCATATTTTTTTGTTTCAGTCTTGTCTCTGCACAGCAAGAATCCTTCGATTATTTTACACCTCCTGAGGATAGTTCTGAGGCGGAAATATTGACCATTTTGGATAGTTTGAAACAAAGACTTACCCATGACTACTACAAGAATAATTATGTAGATGTTCTGAAGTATGGGGATTTGGGATTTAAGCTTGCAGAGCGCATTAAGAACTTGGAATGGGAAGTTGAAATCGCGAAGTATACTGGAAGTGCCTTGGTTAAAATGAAGGATACACTGCGGGCACAGAAGACCTTCACCGAATCTTTGCAAAAGGCTCAAATCATTAATGATTCCATTTTGATTGCCGATACCTTCAACAACTTGGGCAACTTTAACAATGAAATAGGGACTGATGAAAAGGCCATAGAATACTACAACGAGGCGGTCAAAATTTATAAGGCCAAACAAAACATTACACGGGTTTTCGTTATAAACTTTAACCTGAGTGACATCTATTTGGACCAAAAGAATGTCGAAAAGTCTAGACGGCATGTAAAAGTGCTAGAAAAATACATTGATTCAGTTGAGATACCGCTTCTTAAAGCGGGATACCTTTTATCGCAGGGAAAGCTTGCGTTGTTGGAAGGCAATTATGACCGCGCCATTGTCTTTCTTACGGAAAATATTGAGCTATCCAAAAACTCGGATTACACCGATGGTATCATTCAAGGCTACGAACATCTATTGGAAGCATACGCTCAAAAAGGGGATTACAAACAAGCGCATTTTACCCGTCAAGAGTTGGATGTTTATGCCGATAAAAAACAAGAAATAGAGAAAGCAACGGCAATCAATGAGGTTATTGCTCGAATGAACGTCAACCAGTACAAACAGGACTTAAAGGCAAAGGAGCTGGAAAACGAAGTCAATCGCCAAAATGCAAACCGAAATAAGATTATTGTTTACATCACCTTGGGGGCGACTTTGGCCGTGTCCATTTTTGCTTTTGCCCTATTATTATTTTTCAAAAGGAGAAAAGCCTTAGTCAAGAGCTTACAAGAAAGCAATACCCAATACCTTAAGGCCAAGAAGAAAGCAGAAGAGCTTTCGGAAGTAAAGACCAACTTTTTGTCCGCTATCAGTCATGAGTTGCGAACACCTTTATATGGTATTATTGGTATTTCTTCCATTTTGCAACAAGACAAATCCCTCGGAAAATTTAAGGAAGACATCACGTCCCTAAAATTCTCAGCAGACTACCTATTGGCGTTAATCAATGATTTGCTTTTTCTGAACAAGTTGGATGCGCTGAAAAACAGAAAGCTAGAACAAAAGCCTTTTCAACTACGTGAACTTGTAGTGAACATTATCAATTCGTTGGAGTTCATGCGCTCGAAAAACAATAATGTTTTCGAAGTAAAAATTGCTGATGAGGTCCCAAACTTTTTAAAGGGGGATTATGTAAAGCTTTCGCAAATCTTGATTAATCTTATCAGTAATGCCTGTAAGTTTACTGAAGAAGGAACCATCACCATTGACATTCAACCTGAAGAAGTTTCCAACAAGACCATCAAACTGAATTTTAGAATTGCTGATAACGGTTTGGGGATTTCAGAGGAAAAACAACGGATTATTTTTGACGAGTTCACTCAGGACAAAAAATCCAACGACTTTCAAGGTACAGGCTTGGGGCTTGCCATCGTAAAAAGATTATTGGATTTGCATGATGCACCCATTGGGTTAAAGAGTGAAAAGAACGTTGGAACGGAATTTACGTTTACCATCGTTTACGACATTGCTCAAAAAACCGAAGTTGAAGTTGTTCAGAAAAAGGAAAAAGTCAACCGAAATGTAGAAGGCAGTCACATCCTTATCGTTGATGACAATCGCATCAATCGCCTAGTAACCCGTAAGATTTTGGAAGGGAACAAGTTTACCTGTTCCATGGCCGAAAACGGACAAGAAGCCCTCAACATCATAGAAAACGAAGTTTTTGATATGATTCTCATGGACGTAAATATGCCCGTAATGAATGGTTTCGAGGCAACTAAGGCCATTAGAACCTTCAACAAGGCAGTACCCATTATTGCCCTAACAGCCACAGACCCGACCAAATCCTTTGAAGACCTTCGCCAAATTGGATTCACGGATTTGATTATTAAACCCTATGATACGACAGACTTTTTGGAGGTCATCAAAAAGAACTTTAATTCTACCGTTATTGTTTAAAAGGTCTTGGCTTATCATAAGTGTAAGCAATAACCCCCATAGTCAATCTTAATATCCGCATAACGCAAATAGATCAGGGGTAGTGTAAATTTATTGGGGATAGAATTATTTTTATCTCAATAAGTACCTAAAAACACTATTAACATGGATCATATGCACAACGGTGCTGGCGACGCAAGCCAGTGTCCTTTTCTCAACGGTGACTTGAAACAAGCTGCCGGTGGAGGCACCACGAACCGCGATTGGTGGCCTAATGCACTGAACTTGAACATTCTTCGTCAACATTCCAATCTGGCTGACCCCATGGATGAAGATTTCAACTACGCTGAAGAATTCAAAACTTTGGATTTGGATGCTGTCAAAAAAGATTTGACCGACCTTATGACTGATAGTAAGGATTGGTGGCCTGCCGATTACGGACACTATGGCCCCTTCTTTATTCGTATGGCATGGCACGCCGCAGGAACGTATCGTATTTCCGACGGTCGCGGTGGAGGCGGCACAGGAGCACAACGCTTCGCCCCATTGAACAGCTGGCCTGACAATGCCAACTTGGATAAGGCTAGATTGTTGCTTTGGCCCATCAAGCAGAAATATGGGAAAAAGATTTCTTGGGCGGACTTGTTGATTCTTGCGGGGAATGTCGCTCACGAATCCATGGGCTTGCCAATGTATGGTTTTGCCGGTGGTCGTGAAGATATTTGGCAACCTGAAGAAGATATTTATTGGGGTTCTGAAGCTGAATGGTTGGGGAACAAAGACCGATACAATGAAAAAGGAGAATTAGAACAGCAAATGGGCGCTGCTCACATGGGCTTGATTTATGTGAATCCTGAAGGTCCGAATGCAAATCCTGACCCGTTAGCGGCTGCGCACGATATCCGTGAAACATTTGGCCGTATGGCAATGAACGATTACGAAACTGTAGCCTTGATTGCCGGCGGACATACTTTTGGAAAAACTCACGGCGCTGCAAGTGATGCTGAATTCTTGGAGGCAGAACCAGCAGGTGCCCCTATCGAATTGCAAAGTTTGGGTTGGAAGAGCAATTTTGGTTCTGGTAAAGGGTCTGATACGATTACTTCAGGTCTTGAAGGTGCATGGACGGATACCCCTATTAAATGGAGCCACAAATATTTGGAGAACCTGTATCAACATGAATGGGAATTGACCAAGAGTCCAGCTGGGGCATGGCAATTCCAACCGAAGGATGGGGCTGCAGCAGGCACTGTGCCAGATGCGCACGACCCAGATAAAAAACACGCGCCTATTATGTTGGTGACAGATATGTCGCTAAGAATGGACCCTGAGTATGAAAAGATTTCCAAGCACTTCTTGGAAAATCCAGAAGAATTTAAGGAAGCCTATCAGCAAGCATGGTTCAAGTTGACCCACCGTGATATGGGACCAATTGATAGATATTTGGGTGCAGAGGTCCCTGCTGAACCTTCCATTTGGATGGACCCTGTTCCGGCAGTAGACCATGAATTGATTGCTGATGGGGACATTGCTACCCTCAAAGAAAAAATCTTAGGTTCCGGATTGTCTATTTCCCAATTGGTATCAACCGCTTGGGCATCCGCTTCTACGTTTAGAGGCTCTGATTTTAGAGGAGGAGCAAATGGCGCAAGAGTTCGTTTGGCACCACAAAAAGATTGGGAAGTCAACAACCCAGCGCAGTTAAACAAAGTGTTAGAGACCTTGGAAGGTATTAAAGCTGATTTTGGCAAAACGGTTTCCTTGGCAGATTTGATTGTTCTTGGGGGATGTGCTGCGATTGAAAAAGCTGCTAAAGATGCGGGTCATGATATCAGTGTTCCATTTACGCCAGGTCGTACCGATGCTTCTGCTGAAAATACGGATTCAGAATCTTTTGATTGTCTTGAGCCAATGGCAGATGGTTTCAGAAGCTATCTTGGTGGAAAGTTCTCTGTAACTTCTGAAGAGTTATTGGTAGACAAAGCACAGTTGATGACTTTGACCGTTCCAGAAATGACAGCTCTTGTGGGAGGTATGCGCGTGTTGGATACCAACTTTGATAAATCCCATAATGGGGTATTCACGCACAATCCAGAAACCTTGACCAATGATTTCTTCGTGAACTTGTTGGACATGAATACAGAATGGAAGGCCATCCAAGATGAAGAAGTTTTTGAAGGAAGAGACCGAGCTACTGGCGATTTAAAATGGACCGCCACCCGAGTGGATTTGATTTTTGGTTCGAACACCGAACTAAGAGCGATTGCTGAGGTGTATGGTGCTTCTGACGCTAAAGAAAAGTTTGTAATGGATTTCGTCAAAGCCTGGGACAAGGTGATGAACTTGGACCGTTTTGACTTAAACTAATACCTAATATGGCTTTTGAAGAACGCTCCGCTTGTCGGGGCGTTTTTTTTATAAATCATATTGCAGTCGAAGCCCGGCGTACCAATTTCGTCCCTCTCCTGGATAAAAGAATCGTGGAGCATTGCCTCCGAACCCTACTGCGTTTATCAAAACAGATTGGGCATAGTTGGTGTCAAAAACATTGTTGACACCGAGGTTTAAACCGGCATTCAGATTTGGTAACACATCAAATGCGTAGCGGACATTGCACCGAAATACGTTGAAGGATTCACTTTGCAACGTACTGGCATCATTCAATGGGATGTCGTCCACATATTGATGGTTGAACGCAAATCGAAACCCTTTGTCGTTACCTAATAACACACCCGATTGGATTCTATTTTTCGGAACACCCGTTAAAGCATTTCCAGAAAAATCATCATCGCCATCAACAAACTCTACAAAAGAATGGTCGTTTAAAGTGTAACTCAGATAAGGAGCGGCCCAGAAGTTTTGTGCTAACTTAAAACGATATCGCACATCAAGTTCCCAACCTTGATGTCGGGTTTCTCCCGCATTGATGCCTATGAATTGGTCTTCTGCCGTTCTTCTCGATACCAGCAAGTCTTCAATATTCATACGATACAAAACGGAAGTGATACAAAGACGATTATCAAAAAATGAAAAACGACCTCCTATCTCATAACTCGTACCGTTTTCCTGTGCAATTTCAGGATTAATCACACCATCTGGGGTTAGTGTTTCTTCCAAACCAGGGTTCGAAAAGCCGCGCGCCACATGGGCAAAAAGCATTCCCTTGTTTAGGGTGTACCTCGCTCCAAAACTGGGTAGAAAAATGGAATCAAACCCTCTTTCTGCAGAGGTATTTGCTTCACCTTGGTTGAACAAATCCCGAAAATCAAATTGGGTTTGGTTCCAAGCCAATCCTGCTTGGAGGGTAAATCGTTCCCCCAAAGGAAGAACGTATTGTCCAAAAACATTCCACAAATCCCGGAACTCCTTATTTCTAGAAAGTCTTTCGCCTTGAAGGCTGCCATTGCCATCGTTATCCCGAAACTGATTCCTGAATGTGCTCCAATGGTATTCATCTTTATATAGTTCAGTTCCAAAGCTGAATTCCCCGGGTCCCAACGTTCCCTTGAAGATAGAACGAATCCCAAATCCGGAGGTATATTCATCCAAAATATTAAACGGGCGCGGTTCGTAGCGGTCTAAATAGGTATAGAATACGCTTGTGGTGTTTTGAAAGTTTGGGCTAAAGTCATACGTGTGTGAAAGCCCGGTGAGCGTATAGCGATTGTCTTCAAATCCTCGTGCTGCCAGCCAATTTGCTGCTGCCAATCTTGGGTTTTCTCGAAAATCTGTTTCATTTAAAGAACTTGGAATGCCTGCATTGTAATCGATATGATTCACCAAAAGGTCAAGTTTTGACTTAGGCGAAATCCGAATGGCAGAGGTCAACAAAACACCATCGCGGTCAAAGCTGTTATTTTGGCGAAAACCATCCGTGCTGAAATGGTTATAGCTCAGACTTATATTAAAGTTGCGTTCGGAATGCCGAAACGAAACATTGTTTTTCACTTGATTGAAAGACCCAACTGTAAATCGATTGCTTAAAAAAGTTTTCCCTACTTGGGGTGGCCTTGTGGAAAGTACAATAGCGCCGCCAAGGTTCGTGCCCAGTGTGACGCCTTTCGGTCCTTTGACGACTTCAATATTTCCCAGATTCTCAAAATCAAAGGCCTCAATAGTTGAGACGCCCGTACCGTTGGTGATGGGAATGCCATTGAAATATATTCGAAGTTTATCGGTACTAAATGGGGTTCTAGCCCCTACACCACGAATCGTAATACGGTTGGTGTTCAATGCTCCGGACAACAAATAAACACCAGAAACTTGGTTCAGTCCAGAGGCAAAATCAGCAGGGCCGAATTGTTCTAATTCGGCGATGCCGATTTCAGAAGAAGGAGTAATACCAGATGCTTTTTTTTGGATGAGATTCTCCAAAAGAATGACTTCATCCAAGTTGGTAATGGAATCTGTCGGTGACACCTGTGCCTGATTGATTCCGTATGCTAACAGTAGAACAAGTAGTTGAAAATTAAGGAAAGAGGTTTTCAAGAAGACTAGTCTTTTTTGAGGGTTATGGTTTTACCTTCTTTCGCACTTTTTCGTGCGGCATCCAATATTTCCATGACCACCATATTGTTTTCCAAGGCGGAAAGGTCACTGGGGTTCAACTTCAATTTGCCTTTTACTACGGAAGCCAAAAGGGAAAAAGGGTCATTTAAGGGCGCTGGCCTTTCTTTCAAATCGAAGACTTCTTCGCTAAATCCATCATAACCTTCCGCTACCCGCAAACGTAATTGATTGCGATTGTCTGCGAACAAGGCCCCGGTCAACCCATACAGTTCCATATCTTTTCTACCAATGGGCCAATTCCAGGAAGCTTGGATAATCGCTTGACTGCTTGGATATTGGAGTAAAATAATCGCGTCATCATCTACTTTGGGGTTGTTCTCCGCTTGCAGTTGTTGGGTGATGGCCGTGACTGAAATAGGTCTTTCGCCCTCCATCAACCAAGTCATTAAATTGGCACCGTAACACCCAAAGTCCATGATGGCCCCACCACCATTTTCTTTGGGGTCGAACAACCAATCTAAGAATTCTTGGTCAATGCCAAGCTTGGCCGGCCCTCGATGCCCATCCCGGACAATTACTTTTCGAAGCGCTCCAATACTTCCATCCTCCAATAATGCTTTCGCTTTATGGTTCGTAGGATACCATGTCGTTTCGTAATTGGTCAGCAAATGAGTGTTGTGTTTTTTGGCCAAAGCTTTCATTTTTTCAGCATGTTTCAGGCTAACAGCTAGTGGCTTTTCCACCATCACATGAATACCTTTTGGCGCGCAGGTTTCAACAACCTCAAGGTGTTCGTAGATGCTTCCGAAGGCAGTTATTGCTTCCGGTTGGGTTTGCTGAATCATTTCTTCTAGGGAGTCATACACCAAATCCATGGAAAGCCCATGTTGTTTAATATATCGCGTGGCCAATTCGCGATTGGGTTCAGCTATGCCTACAATTTCAATATCACCAATAGCGTCCCTTCCCAAAATCCAATGTACATGGGTATGGGTGAGACCTGCGACCCCTACTTTAAGTGGAGCTTCTTGTGCAAAAGCGGATAATGGTGTCATGGATATCAGGCAAAAAAGAAGAAACAAAATACGGTGCATTCGTATGAGAATAGATGGATTAGCCGTAAAAGTATGTAAATGATAGGGTATTCTTTCTGATAATACTAGTAGAGAAAGGTTTAAAACCGAAATCCGATAGAAAGTCCGCCACGGTACATGAATGCATCTTGAAAACGCTCAGGATTAATGTTTCGACCAAAGCCGCCAAAAATTTCTAAGGTAAACTTTTCGCTACGGGTGGCCCATTTGCTTCCGCCACCCAATCCTAATGCGACAGTATTGTATTCATTATCGGGCAAAGGGTTTTCTGGGTTTTGTTCTTCTTCTCCGGAATAATATTGAGCAAAAGCTTCCGCAAAAAAACCGGCACGGTGCTTGTACCCAAAATAGGCTCGGAAATTTCCACTGATACCAAAATTCCCATTGAAGTCTGTTGCATCATCATCGAAATAAACGGTGCCTCCAATACTGGTATCTTCGGAAATGTAGTGTTCATAGGACCCTTCGATTGAGGTTGTGGCTAAAAACAAACCAATGTTGAATTTGACTTCATGGTTCAAACGAAAGGTAGGATAAGCTTGTGCCAATAAGGCACTTGAGGTGAAAAGAAGGAAAACAACAAGGAGCTTTTTCATAAAAGATTCGCTTTAAACAAAGGTAACTTTATTCTCAACGGATATTTTACCACCCTTATTACAATGCCTATTTTTAGTGAAAATTTATCATATGACCATAGCATCCTATAATGTGAACGGAATACGTGCCGCAATGAACAAGGGTTTTGTGGAATGGTTACAAGCCGTGAATCCTGACGTTATCTGTTTGCAGGAAATCAAGGCCATGGAAGAACAGGTTGATATAGCGGCATTGGAAGCCATCGGCTACACCCATAATTATTGGTTTAGCGCACAGAAGAAAGGCTACAGTGGAGTAGCATTGCTTTGCAAAAACGCACCTGACCATGTTGAAGTGGGTACTGGAATTGATTATATGGATTTTGAAGGACGAAATATCCGTGCTGATTTTGGAGATATTTCCGTGATGAGTATGTACTTGCCTTCGGGTACAAATCTGGACCGGCTTGAACACAAGCTAAAGTATATGGCAGACTTTCAGGAATACGCGAATGATTTGCGAAAGGAACGTCCCAATCTTATTGTCTGCGGCGATTATAATATTTGTCATGAAGCCATTGATATCCATGACCCAGTTCGAAACAAAAATGTATCTGGATTTCTTCCCGTAGAACGGGAATGGATTGGAAATTTCATCAAAAGTGGATTCATTGACAGTTTTCGTCATTTCAATTCTGAACCCCACAATTATACTTGGTGGAGTTATCGCGCCAATGCACGCGCAAACAATAAAGGCTGGCGTTTGGACTATGGTATGGTTTCAGATACCTTAAAAGACCGTTTGAAAAGGTCAGTGATTTTGAACGAAGCCAAACACAGCGACCATTGTCCCATTCTTTTGGAAATTGAAAAATAACCCAGCGGTAAAGCACTAAACCACCGAAACCCTTACTTTTGGGGTTTGCTATTTTTGACCACATGAAATACACTCGCATTCCGCATACCGATATCCGTATCAGCAAAATATGTTTGGGCACTATGACCTACGGAAGACAAAATTCCGAAGAAGAAGGTCATGCACAAATGGATTACGCTTTGGATCAAGGGATAAACTTTTTTGATACTGCCGAGTTGTATCCCATTCCGGCCAAGAAAGAATTGTACGCTGTGACCGAGGAAATCATCGGAACCTGGTTCAAAAAAACAGGGAATCGAGATAAAGTGGTTTTGGCCACTAAAATTGCGGGGCGTGCAGAGTTCACGAAGCACATCAGAACTACAGGTTTTACCAAGGATTCTCTGATTGGCGCGGTAGACGGGAGTTTGAAGCGCTTGCAAACCGACTATATCGATTTGTATCAATTACATTGGCCCGAACGAAACACCAATTACTTCGGCCAAAGAGGATATGATTCCCATGCAGTAGACCTTTGGGAAGATAACATCCATCAAGTCTTGGAAACTTTAAGGGATTTGGTTAGCGAAGGAAAAATTAGGCATGTTGGACTTTCCAACGAATCTCCTTGGGGAACCATGCGGTTTTTGGAAGAAAGCAAGGTGCACCAAAGCCTTCCGCGCATGCGTACCATACAAAATCCGTTTAGTCTGTTGAATCGCTTATTTGAGGTAGGATTATCTGAAATTTCGCAACGCGAAGGTTGTGGTCTTTTGGCGTATTCACCGCTTGGATTTGGGGTGCTAAGCGGAAAGTACCTTGGCGAAATACAACCTAGAAAAGGAAGAATAACCCTTTTTCCTGGGTATAAGCGTTATAGCGGAGAGAATTCGGTGACTGCTACCCGTAGGTACCAAGAATTGGCACAAGCACATGGATTATCCTTAGCGCAAATGGCGTTAGCCTTTGTGAATACACGACCTTTTCTAACGAGTAACATCATAGGAGCAACCACTATGGACCAGCTCAAGGAAAACATTGGAAGTATTGATATTTCCCTCTCGGATGAGGTTTTGGAAGGAATTGAAGCCATTCACGCAGATATTCCGAATCCAGCACCTTAAGGCTTTACCCAAAAAGATGCTCGGCGACCTCTTCAGTTTTGGAGACGACTATAATTTGAATTCCTGATTTTTTGATTCCAATAGTATTGTTTTGAGAAACAAAGATTTTGGAGAATCCCAGCTTCTCCGCTTCCAAAATACGTTGGTCTATGCGTTGTACCGGTCGGATTTCTCCTGACAAGCCCACTTCCGCAGCAAAGCAAACACCCTTTTCAATAGGGATATCAGCGTTACTTGATAAGATGGAAGCCATTACTGCCAAATCCGTAGCGGGATCATCAACCGAAATGCCTCCTGTGATATTGAGAAACACATCTTTGGCGGCTAGTTTGAATCCTGCTCTTTTCTCCAAAACGGCCAAAAGCATGTTTAAACGTTTGGCATTAAAACCTGTGGTAGAACGTTGTGGTGTACCATACACCGCGCTGCTCACCAAGGCCTGGATTTCAATCAGCAATGGACGCATACCTTCCACGGTAGCCGCGATTGCCGTTCCGCTTAAGTCCCCATCATTTTTTGACAACAGTACTTCTGAAGGATTATTTACTTCACGCAGGCCGATTCCTTGCATTTCATAAATTCCCAACTCGGCGGTGGAGCCAAAACGGTTCTTCAGGGCCCTCAAAATGCGATATACATAATTCCGGTCTCCTTCGAATTGTAGCACAGTATCCACCATATGCTCCAGAATTTTCGGTCCGGCAATGTTTCCGTCTTTGGTAATGTGGCCGACCAATATCACCGGGGTATGGGTCTCTTTGGCAAACCGTATCAATTCCGAAGTACACTGTCGAATTTGGGAAATACTACCCGCGGCAGCCTCAATTAAATCGGAATGAAGGGTTTGGATACTATCAATAACCACCAAATTGGGTTTGGTTTTTTCGATATGTCGAAAAAGGGCCTGCGTTTTGGTTTCAGTCAGGATAAAACACTGTTCAGAAGCCTTGCTCATTCGGTCGGCCCGCATTTTGATTTGTCTCGCACTTTCCTCTCCGGAAATATACAAGACCGGAAAATCAACATGCAGCGCAATTTGAAGCAAGAGGGTGCTTTTTCCAATTCCAGGTTCCCCTCCCAAAAGTGTTACGGAACCAGGTACGATGCCACCACCCAAAACACGGTCGAACTCTTGGTTGTGAGTGCTAAACCGTGGTTCGTTTTCTCCTTTTATTTGTGAAAGGGGTACAGGTGAAGGACTTTTTCTGGATCTTGGCGCACTGCTGTCCCACGAGGGAGCATCTGCCTTTTGTACGACTTCCTCAACAATGGTATTCCATTGTTTGCAAGAGGTGCATTGCCCTACCCACTTGGGGTATTGCGCTCCACAGTTTTGACAAAAAAAAGTTGTTTTGGTTTTGGCCATTCCCCCAAATTAGATGCTAAATATAGCACAAAGGGGACAAAATTAGATGGGTAATTAATACCCGAAATCCGCTTTTAGAGCATCTATTTTTTCCAAAGCCATATCCTTGGTCAAAAAGTCGATTTCATCCAATTGGAAGGCCTTTTCGAAAGCTTTGAACGCCTTTTTGGGTTCTCCAAGCTCTTCGTAATACTCACCTTCAAAATAAAAGCCCATCATAGTGTCGGGGAACTCATCTTTGCACAATTCGGATAATGGCTTCAATGATTCAAAATCATCTTTTTTCAAACTGCCGGCATAGATGGCCATGATGTCATTGAGTTCAGTGGGTTTTTTGTACCCAAGTAGGTTCTCAATGGTTTCGTAGCGGGCAGTTAAATAATCGAAAACCGGTTCATCCGAAGTGAGGATTTCTGTTTTGTACTCCTTTGGGCTAATAGGACGAAATGCTTTGAAAACATTATCAAACGCTTTGCTGATGCCATAGGTGGCGATAGAAAGATGGTCTGCTTCATCATATTCATCGAAGAAATAATGAAAGGTTTCTTTGCTGATAGAGGAAAGAGCACTGTTTAATTGCAAAATTCGCTGACGGTCTTCGCTTTTGTCCTTTTCAACAATAAGATTATAGAAAATTTCCTGATTCAAATCTGAAAAACGAGAAGGTAATCTGCTTTCCATTTCAGTAGCCAGCACTGGAGAAACGATTACATATGAACTAAACAATGACTTGTTTTTGAACAAAAAATAGTTTCCGAAGTTCCCGGTGATGTCATAGCCGATAAACATTTTGAAAGGAGCAATGCTATAAGAGGTCTCGAGATAAGGGATTAGCTCCATGCCTAAAAATTCGTAAAAAGCAGCGCCTTTTTCCGTGGGGAGACCAGAGGTTTGGTCAAAATCGCAATCATCCCAGCGCAGGTCGTTCTCACTTTGGTGAACCCCAACCACAATTGCTTCTGGCATGCGGCCGTGTCGACTGTATAATTTGGAATTGGCCACGGTGATGTCAAACAAATACTCTGCGTCGAGCACAACAATGAGTGCATACTGTTTCTCCTCACTGTAGTCTTCGGGAAAATAATAGGATACATCCCTTCTTTCCTGCAATTTGAAGGATTCAAAAATTTCTTGTTTGACTTGTCCATATGTCGCTAGGGAAAAGATTCCCAGACATACGAGTAGAATTCGTTTCATTTGGTTAAGCTTTTATTATGTAGGGACTTAGCTGCTTTTGTTCAATAACGGTAATACCATAAAAGATATTGCCCCAAAAACAACGACCATGAGGGTTTGAGAAATCCACATGATCCAGCCAAAAGCATCCCCTGAAACGGAACCTACTCCATAAATACCGAGTGCGGCACTCACTGCAATTGGGTACAGACCAATACCACCATTTGTTGCACTAATGGCAAAAGCCCCTGCAATAAAAGCAACCAAAATAGGACCAAGTCCGAGAGATGCGGTTTCAGGAAGGGTATATTTTATGACCCAGAACATCCCCACATAGGCCAACCAGATAAATAAGGTATGACCTATAAAAGACCATTTTTTTTCCATTTTGAAGATGCTCAGAATGCCTTGCAGCAGGCCAGTCAAAAATGCTCTCAGCTTTTGAACCAACTTTGAATTTGACTTTTTGATGATTCTCAAGAAAATAACCAAACCAATCACACCCACTACGGCAACGCTAAGCATAGCTACCATGTTCAGGCCTTTGGTTTTGGCAATATCCAGAATCACATCGGTTTGAAGAATTAAGGTTAAGATGATAACCAATAGCAACATGATTAGGTCAATAACCCTTTCAGTGACTATGGTCCCAAACCCTTTTTCGAAGGGAACTTTCTCGTATTTGGTCAATGCTGTTGCCCGCAACACCTCTCCAGAACGGGGAATACCCAAATTGGCGAAATAAGCAATCAAAACAATAAAAAGATTGTTGCTTATTTTAGGTTGATATCCCAAGGGTTGAAGTAAATAATTCCAACGAATGGCTCGTGAAAGATGACTCAAAATACCAAGCAAAAGTGAGATAGCCACCCAAAAAGGGTCTACATTTTTAATGTAAAAAACGATTTGTTCTCTTTCCTCAGCACTGGTGGAAAAATAAGAATAGCCTACCAATCCCAAACCCAACAACATGGGAATGGCAATGTTCAGTGCTTTTTTTAAGGAAGGATTCAAGCTATTTCAATAGGTTGGTCGCTTCTTCGGGGAAAACCAGGGAAGGATTGAAGGTTTTGGCTTCTTCGATATCCATCCAGGCATAGGTAATCAGTATCAAAATGTCACCAACGGCAACTTTTCGGGCAGCTGCTCCATTCAAAGTTATTTCCCCAGAATTTCGAGGACCAGGAATGGCGTAGGTTTCCAACCGCTCACCATTATTGTTGTTCACGATTTGAACTTTTTCACCTCGGATAATGTTGGCGGCATCCATTAAATCTTCATCAATGGTGATGCTTCCAATATAGTTTAGGTCTGCTCCAGTAACTTTTACCCGATGTATCTTCGATTTTACAACTTCTATCTGCATGGCGCAAAATTAGTCAATTGAGTCTTAGATTGTCAATGAGCCGAACTTCATCAGCATAAACCGCGATAAAAGCTCGGTATTTTAGATTCTTCAAATGTTTTTGGGAAGGGGTCAAAGTCAATTCATCAACGATATCAAAATATTCCAAATCAAATGTTTCGTTATTTTGAAACGTTTTTTTGACCCATTCCGTAATATCATTTGCACTTTCCGTGCCAAATTTAGATTTGGCAGTTTGAAGACAGTTATGTATGATTCCCGCTGCTTTACGGGTATTGTCAGTGAGGCGTTGGTTTCTTGAACTCATAGCCAATCCATTGGATTCCCGCTCTATTGGGCAACCAATGATTTCAACTGGAAGTTTTTGCAATTCCACCAACTTTCGAATAATTTGAAGCTGCTGGAAATCCTTCTCGCCAAAATAAGCACTATGGGGTGCTACTGCTCTTAGTAAAAGTTCAACGATAGTACCTACACCATTGAAATGGCCAGGTCTAAAGGCACCTTCCATCACCTTGTCCAAACCATCGAATTCATATTCCTGGGATTTGGGTTGGTCGCCGTAAATCGCTTCAACCGTAGGAGCGAAAACAACAATTTCCGAAGAAACTGTATCCAAAAGTTTCAAGTCACTTTCCAAGCCCCTAGGGTATTTTTCTAGGTCTTCAGCGCTGTTGAATTGAGTAGGATTCACGAAAATACTAACCACTACAGTGTCATTCTCTGCCAGGCATTTTTTGACCAAAGCCAAATGACCATCGTGCAAAGCGCCCATGGTGGGAACAAGGCCTATGGAAAGGGATGCATCCCGCTGTTGGGCGAGATGTTCGGAAAGCTGTTGTCTGGTTTGAAAAATAGGCATGAACTGCACAAAGGCGTGCAAAAATACTATAAATACTGGTAATCAGCATAATTTTTGTACTTTTGCAGCTACGTTTTTTCGATAAACAAAATTTGAGTGCATGAATGGTAAAAAGATATTGTTCGTATCTTCTGAACTAGTACCTTACCTCCCCGAGAATCCAGTTTCCTTAATGTCATACGAAGCCCCCAGAATGGTCAACAGTAATGGTGGGCAAATCCGTATTTTCATGCCCCGCTACGGCAACATTAATGAAAGAAGGCATCAGTTGCATGAGGTCATCCGGTTGTCGGGAATGAACTTGGTTATCAACGATATGGATATGCCTTTAATAATTAAGGTAGCATCTATTCCCAGAGAGCGCATTCAGGTATACTTTATTGATAACGAGGAATATTTCAAGCGCAAAGCCACCTTCCGCGATGCAGATGGCAACTTGTTTCCAGACAATGATGAACGCGCGATATTTTTTGCCAAAGGCGTTGTTGAAACGGTTAAGAAATTGAATTGGTCTCCTGACATTATACATGTGCATGGTTGGATGGCGTCCCTTTTGCCATTATATCTCAGAACCTATTACACCGACGAACCTTTGTTTGCCGATAGCAAAATCGTAACCTCAGTGTACGAAACTGGTTTTGAAGGTGCCCTAGACGCAGAAATGTCAGGTAAAATCAAATTTGATGGTATCTCCGAAGATAGTGTGGAAGCATTGTCTACTCCGGACTATAATAATTTGTTAAAGGTAGCTATTGATCATTCGGACGCGGTTATTTTAGCCTCTGAAACGGTTCCGGAGGATTTAAAAAGTCATGTTGACAGTCTTTCCAAGCCCGTTTTGGATTACGTTTCTCCGCAAGAAGCAGAGGAAGCCTATACCAATTTCTATAACACGGAAGTCCTAAAATAAATAAATCGATGAAGGGTATGAGAGGGATGAAAATCTCGGTTTTGGCCGTGGTTTTGGCCTTGATGGCATGGTCTTGTGATGAAGAGTTAAGAACTATTGGTGAGGGCGTAATAGGAGGAGAACCTTTTACCACCGGTAGCTTGGAATACGATGTTTTTGTATATAACAAGGGGTTGGAAGCGACTCAAACCAACCGACTTCCTCTATATCAATTAGGAACTTTCAATGACCCCATATACGGTAGCCGAACCGCTCGCATTGTCACTCAGGTGGCTTTCCAGGGTGCCTCAGGTAATCCAACCTTTGGCCAGTTGACACAAACACAGGAGGACGAAGCAGATAGTGATGAAGACCCAAATACCATTCAAGAAAATGAAACTGTTGAAAGGGTCTTTTTATACATACCTTATCAATTACCCCCTTCTTCTGTTAGAGACAACGATGGCGATGGCGTAGAAGCGGGATTTGATTTGGATGATGATGACCCTGATTCTGATTCCGATGGTGATGGAGTGGTTGATAATGATGAAAGAATCATTGGCTCAGACCCTTTGGATCCAAACGAGGACGGTACTGGTGACGATTTTGTACCCAATACTTTCCCCCGTAGTTTGGTTTTAGATAGTATTTACGGAGCAACTACCGTACAACAAGGCCCTATTAATCTAAAGGTTACTACTTCCAACTTCTTTTTGAGGGATTTGGACCCAGACACTGATTTTCGCGAATCGCAACAATATTTTTCAAATCAGGATTTTTCTGCCTTTGAAGGGGAAACACTTTTTGACGGTACTTTTGAAATCAGTAATGAAGAATTTATCTTCTTTACTGCAGATGAAGATGATCCAGATACCGCGATAGATGAAACGCAAGAAGTGAGCTCGAGATTAATCCCAGGTATTCGGGTAGAATTGGATCGGGATTTCTTTCAAACCAACTTTATCGATAAAGAAGGCCAGTCTGAGCTCTTGAGCCAATCCAATTTTAGTAATTTCATTCGTGGTTTGCAGATTTCTATTCCTGATACGGAAATCATGTTTTTGTTGGATTTGACGCAAGCCAATATTTCTGTGGAGTATAGTTATCAAGACTACATTACTACTACACAAGAAGTAGAAACCGTTGAGAGCAGCTTTACTTTGCGACTGTTTCATATCGTGAGTGGAAATTCCATTGGAAATGCTGTAAATACATATACAAGTGATGCCTTTCCGGCCGACATCACAAGTCAATTGGATACAGGAGAGAATGCCTCTCGTATATTTTTAAAAGGAGGTGCTGGCGCTATATCAGAAGTATTGCTGTTCTCAGAAGAAGAAGATACTGACACGCGCGGACGCAATTTTATTGAAGAAATCCGAGCCAACAATTGGATTATCAATGAAGCCAATTTGGTGTTTTATGTAGACCGAGATGCTTTGTTGGCTGCAGGCGGTAGTGTAATTGAACCTCCAAGGTTGTATCTCTACAATGCCGAAACCAATAGACCCTTATATAACTCCGCGAATGAAATCAACGATAGTGAAGAACCGCTAGGTCTTTTCTTGAGTTATGATGGCATACTGGAAAAGGAGGGTGGTCTTGGGCTCAAATATACAGTGCGTATTACCGACCATTTGAACAATATCGTCTTACGGGATTCGGTGAATGCCAGACTGGGACTTTCTTTGACCTCAAACATTTCCATAATTGCTGACGCAAAGGCAGTTGGCACGGTAGATACTGAGATAGACTTACCGATTATGAGCAATGTGAATCCCTTTGGAACCATTTTGATTGGCAACAACGTTCCTGCTTCAGAGGAGAACCAAAAGCTCAAGCTCGAAATTTTCTATACCGAGTCCAACTAGCATACCTTTTATAGATTTTTTACGTTAAACAACTTAACGGGGTTTTTAGATAAAACTACCCTATTACCTTTGCACTAAGGAAACGAACAAGCAAAATCAAAATTTATGTGTGGAATTGTTGGGTATATCGGCAGTCGTGAAGCCTATCCAATCATTATGAAAGGACTTCAGCGTTTGGAATATCGAGGGTATGATAGCGCTGGTATCGCCCTATACTGCGATGAAGATATCAAGGTTTCCAAGACCAAGGGAAAAGTAGAAGATTTAAGAAAGAAAGCCGAGTCGGAGAACAACCAAAACGGAACTTTAGGCCTTGGCCATACACGATGGGCAACCCATGGGGTACCAAATGACACCAACTCCCATCCGCACTATTCCAACTCTAGCAATCTGGTTATTATCCATAATGGAATTATAGAAAACTATGAGTCCATCAAAAAGGCCTTGATGGGTCGCGGATACGAATTCAAGACTGATACGGATACCGAAGTATTGGTGAATTTGATTGAGGAGGTTAAGGAAAAGGAACAAGTTAAGCTGGGAAAGGCGGTTCAAATTGCGTTGAATCAGGTGGTAGGGGCTTATGCCATAGCCGTTTTTGATAGAACCAAACCCGATGAAATCGTGGTTGCCAAATTGGGAAGCCCATTGGCTATCGGAATTGGTGAAAATGAATATTTCATCGCATCGGATGCTTCTCCTTTTATAGAATACACCAATAACGCCGTTTACTTGGAAGATGAGGAAATGGCCATTATTCGGTTAGGGAAAGAAATCAAACTTCGGAAAATAAAGGATGATGCCATAGCGTATCCCAATATTCTTGAACTTCAATTGAATCTTGAGGAAATTGAGAAGGGAGGCTACGACCATTTTATGCTGAAAGAGATTTATGAGCAGCCTCGGGCTATTCTCGACACCTATCGCGGAAGGTTATTGGCAGACCAAGGGATTGTTCGCATGGCAGGCATTGACCAAAATTTGGAAAAGTTCCTAAATGCCAATCGAATCATTATTGTAGCCTGCGGAACATCGTGGCATGCAGGACTTGTAGCCGAATATATTTTTGAAGACATGGCGCGTATTCCCGTAGAAGTGGAGTATGCATCCGAATTTAGATACCGAAATCCTGTCATCACCGAAAATGACGTATTGATTGCTATCTCACAATCTGGCGAAACTGCCGATACCTTAGCAGCTATTAAACTGGCGAAGGAGAAAGGTGCTTTTGTTTTTGGAGTATGCAACGTGGTAGGATCATCCATTGCACGCGAAACCCATGCTGGCGCCTATACGCATGCGGGCCCAGAAATTGGTGTGGCTTCAACAAAGGCCTTTACGACCCAGATTACCGTATTGACTTTGATTGCATTGAAGTTGGCCAGTGAGAAAGGGATTTTCTCGGCTTCAAAGTTTCATGAAATCCTAACGTAATTGGAAAATATTCCAGCGAAAGTAGAAACCACATTACAATCCAATGATTTGGTTGCCCATATTTCGGATATATATAAGGACTCCACCAATTGTTTGTATTTGGGGAGGGGATACAATTTCCCAGTAGCCTTGGAAGGGGCGTTGAAGCTTAAGGAAATCAGTTACATTCATGCTGAGGGGTATCCAGCTGCAGAAATGAAGCACGGCCCTATTGCTTTGATTGATGAACAAATGCCCGTGGTGGTGATTGCTACCAAAAAAGGCCACTATGAAAAAGTAGTGAGCAATATCCAAGAAATCAAATCTCGAAACGGACGCATTATCGCTGTGGTTACTGAAGGAGATGAAGTGGTAAAAGAACTTGCGGACCACGTGGTTGAGGTTCCAGAGACTTTGGAATGTTTGACTCCTTTATTGACGACAATTCCTTTACAACTGTTATCATATCATATCGCGGTCATGCGAGATTGTAATGTAGATCAGCCTAGAAACTTGGCGAAGTCGGTTACTGTAGAGTGACCTTAAACAAAAGAAAATCATTGAAAAAGGCGTCCATTTGGACGTCTTTTTTGTTAAAAATGTATTTTTTGACCAATTTATTTAAGGAAAAAGTATTATGCATGCATAATTTTTGCTGCTTTACTATAATTGAACAGAAAAAAAATGTAACTTCCCCCGCAAAGTTTTACCAACTTTTAAAACTAATTTAACTCAAATTCAATCCTAATGAAAAAGCTGTTCATGATTGCCCTATCTCTAGTCGGGGCCATGTCTTACGCACAAACCACGGTTACAGGTAAAGTAGTGGATTATAATGACCAACCTGTAATTGGTGCAAACGTAGTATTGATTGGAAAAGCTGAAGGAACGACGTCTGATTTTGATGGAAACTTCGTTTTCAATACTTCTGAAACACCACCGTTTCAACTCCGGATAACCAGTGTTGGATACTCTGAGGCTACAGTCGATGTTACCGCCAACAATCAAAGCCTCACCATAACTCTGGAAGAAGCTTCGACTATGCTAGATGAAATTGTTATCTCAGCGTCGCGAACGCCAGAACGGATTTTTGAATCTCCTGTATCGGTAGAGCGTTTTGGAATTAGGGAAATTGCCAATACCACAGCGGAATCGTTTTATGGCGGTTTGCAAAACTTGAAAGGGGTAGATATCAATACCAATAGTTTAACGTTCCAATCTATCAATACCAGAGGTTTTGCCACTTTTGCGAATGTAAGGTTCATGCAGCTAGTAGATGGAATGGACAATACCGCTCCAGGTTTGAACTTCGTGTTGGGTAACTTGGTGGGTATGAACGAACTCGACGTGCAAAGTGTTGAAATTTTGCCTGGTGCTTCTTCCGCACTTTACGGGGCAGGTGCATTTAACGGTATCTTGTTCATGCGAAGTAAAAATCCTTTTGATTTTCAAGGAATTAGTTCTTATGTAAAAACGGGGCTAACGTCTCAAGAGGCGGCTGGCGATAACCCTTATTATGATGTGGGGATTAGAGCAGCTCATGCATTCAGCGATAAGTTTGCGATGAAGGCCAGTTTTTCTTATCAGCAAGGTGAAGATTGGCATGCGGTAAGAACTGATGATGTCAATAATCCAGGTGCTACAAGAAGCAATACAGACTATGATGGTCTAAACGTATACGGGGATGAGGTTTCCATACCGATTGACTTTAATGCAGCTGCGGCAGGAGTAGGCTTGCCTAGTACTGAATTTGGTTCTGCAGTAGTTTCCAGAACAGGATATAATGAAAATGAATTAATGGATTACGATGCACAAAGCGTGAAAGCGGACTGGGCATTGCATTACCGTCCTTTTGGAAACGATTTGGAACTAATTTATAATGGTCGAATCGGTAGAGGTACTACAATTTACCAAGGGATTAACCGATACTACGTAGACGGTTTCAAAATGCAGCAACATAGGTTGGAATTAAAGAATGACAATTTCTTTGTTAGAGCATACATTGTAGCTGAGAATTCTGGGAACGCGTACGATACAAGATTTGCCGCCATCAATACCAACAGACGTTGGAAAGGAGATACCCAGTGGTTCACTGAATATGTAGGAGCTTATATTCCAGCATTTATTGCGGGGAGACAAGGGCAAGGGTTATCTATAGAAGATGCGCAGGTGGCAGCCCATGCAGCGGCACGAACGGCGGCTGATACAGGTCGATTGGTTCCAGGCACTCCAGAATTTCAAAGTGCCTTTAACTCGGTTATCTCTGATGGTGACTTGACTACGGGTGCACGTTTCATCGATAATACAAAGTTCCGTCACGCGAATGGAAATTATAACATCGCCCATTTAATTGATGACTGGGCTGATATTCAAGTGGGAGGTTCTTTCAGAGAGTACGAATTGAACTCTCAGGGCACCATCTTTACCGATATCGACGGACCTATCACCTATAGCGTGTA
>ERZ1740062.124-NODE-124-length-59836-cov-7.499021_pt1 | contig 59836 bp, 54 predicted proteins | sample MGYA00581741_ERZ1740062 | MGnify/ENA primary metagenome ERZ1740062 (study PRJEB43018, sample SAMN04849747) | marine metagenome | isolation source: floating plastic debris | place: Pacific Ocean | collected 2008-09-01 | study: EMG produced TPA metagenomics assembly...
GTCGTCGCCGGCACCTCCTAAGACGCCGGCCTTCTCGGCCTCCAGGCGGGCGCGCAGGCTGCGGTTGGCGGCGACGCCGCCAGCTACCACCAGCGGGGCCACCACCAGCGGGCCGGGCCCCTGCGCGAACGGGCCGTATTCCGTTTTGAAGACGTCCAGCGCCCTGGCGCAACGGTCGGCCAGCACGTCGCCGACGGCGGCCTGGAATGACGCGGCGAGATCGGCCCGGGTGGCGTCGTCGCCGGCACCTCCTAAGACGCCGGCCTTCTCGGCGGCCTGGCGCACCGCGGTCTTCAGGCCGGAAAACGAGAAATCGAGGCCCGGACGTCCCTGCATCGGGCGCGGCAGGGCGAAGGCCTCCGGATTGCCGCCGGCCGCCGCCTGCTCCACCGCCGGGCCGCCGGGATAGCCGAGCCCCAGCAGCTTGGCGGTCTTGTCGAAGGCCTCGCCCACCGCGTCGTCGATGGTGCCGCCCAGGCGGCGGTAGCGGCCGACGCCCTCGACGGCCAGGATCTGGCAATGTCCGCCGGAGACCAGCAGCAGCAGGTAGGGAAAATCGAACCGGTCGCTGAGCCGGGCGGAAAGCGCATGGCCTTCCAGGTGGTTCACCGCCAGGAAGGGCTTGTCCCAGGCCAGGGCGATGGCCTTGGCCGTCATCACGCCGACGAAGACGCCACCGATCAGGCCGGGGCCGGCGGTGGCGGCGATGCCGTCCAGGTCCGCGTAGCCCAGCCCGGCCTCGGCCATGGCCTCTTCGACCAGGCGGTCGATGTGGTCCAGGTGGCTGCGCGCGGCGATCTCCGGCACCACGCCGCCGTAGGGGCGGTGCTCATCGAGCTGGGAAAGCACCAGATTCGCGAGAATCTCGCCATCGCCCGTCACCACCGCCGCGGCGGTCTCGTCGCAGGAGGTTTCGATCCCCAGAACGGTCAGGGTGCCCCGGCCTTTGGGGGGGGCTTTGGCGCCGTCTTTCGGGTCGGCTTTGGGGCCGGCTTTTGGGGTGGCTGTCGTCATGGCGCCGGACCTTACTGCCTCGCCCGGCACTTGGCTACGCCGGCGCGCGGCGGTTTCATTCCGCCGGCGCATGATCTAATTCTTAGCGCCATGAACACGAATGCGAACACGAACGCGAACACCACGCCGCTTCTGCGCCTGGGCACCCGGGGCTCGCCGCTGGCCCTGGCCCAGGCCCATGAAACGCGCCGCCGCCTGGCCGCGGCCCATCCCGAGCTGGCCGGCGAAGACGCCGTCGCCATCGTCGTCATCAAGACCACCGGCGACCTCATCCAGGACCGCGCCCTGTCGGAGATCGGCGGCAAGGGCCTCTTCACCAAGGAAATCGAGGAGGCGCTGCTCGATGGCACCATCGACGCGGCGGTGCACTCCATGAAGGACGTGCCGACCTGGCTGCCCGACGGCCTGGTGGTCGAGCACCTGTTGCCGCGCGAGGATCCGCGCGACGCCTTCTTCTCGCCCCACGGCCCGCGTCTGGCCGACCTGCCCCGGGGCGCGGTGGTCGGCACCGCCTCGCTGCGCCGCCAGTCCCAGGTGCTCGCCAGGCGCCCGGACCTGAAGGTGGTGACCTTCCGCGGCAACGTGGCGACCCGCCTGCGCAAGCTGGCCGACGGCGAGGTCGATGCGACGCTGCTGGCCGTCGCCGGCCTGAACCGCCTCGGTGAAGCGGACAAGATCACCGCGGCCCTGGAACCGGAGGAGATGCTGCCGGCGGTCGGCCAGGGTGCGGTCGGGCTGGAAATCCGCGCCGACGATGCGAAGACCCGCGCCTGGCTGGACGCCATCGCCTGTTCCGAAACCACCATCCGGGTGACCGCCGAGCGCGCGTTGCTGGCCGAACTCGACGGCTCCTGCAAGACGCCGATCGCCGGTCTCGCGGAGATGAACGGCGCTTCCCTGCGCCTGCGCGGCCTGGTCGCCCTGCCGGACGGCAGCATCGCCCACAGCGCCGAGGTGACCGGCGCGCCCGGCGACGCCGCGGCGTTGGGCAAGGGGCTCGGTGAGGACCTGAAGGTGGCGGGCGGCACCGCCTTCTTCGCCGCCATCACCGGCCACTGAGTCCGCCCCGGGCGATGCGCATTCTCGTCACCCGCCCGCGCGAGGATGCCGCCGGGCTGGTGGCGGACCTGGAAGCGCGCGGCCACGCCGTTGTGCTGGAACCGCTGCTCACCATCGTACCGCGGGACGGCGTCGACTCGCGCGACAGCGTCGACTGGCCGCAAGGCCATGAAGACGCCCAGGCCCTGCTGGTCACCAGCGCCAACGGCCTGCGCGCCTTCGCCCGTCTCGACACCCGCCGCGCGCTGCCGGTCTATGCCGTCGGCGATGCCAGCGCGGCGGCGGCCCGCGACCTCGGGTTCCGGCACGTCGTCTCGGCGGCAGGGAACGTCGAGGCCCTGGCGGCGTTGGTACAGGGGAAACTTGACCCTGCCGGCGGTCCGCTGCTGCACCCGGCGGCGGGCCAACGGGCCGGCGACCTGCAGGGGGCGCTGGGCGCGGCCGGCTTCACGGTGCTGCGGGCGGTGCTCTATGATGCCGTGCCGCTGGCGGCGCTGACCCCCGCCTGTGCCGAGGCTTTCGCCGATGGATCGATTGATGCGGCCACATTTTTCTCGCCCCGTACGGCGACCGGCTTTGTTAGCCTGATCCGGGCGGCGGGACTGACGGCGGCCTGCCGGCAAGTGACGGCGGTCTGCCTCAGCGACGCGGTGGCGGCGGCACTCTCCGGGATTGCCTGGCGACGCGTCGTGGTGGCGCAGCGGCCCGATCAGGCGGCGCTCCTGGCGGTGATTGACGCCCAGGCGGGAGACGACACGTAAGGACGGGTGCATTTTAGCGCTGCAACGTACGCCCATGAGGCGTACAAAGGTAACGTACGAACACCGGCGACTCGAACCGCCGGGCAAAGCGAACCAGGGGAAGGTTTTCGGCAGGGCGCGATGACGACATCCAACACCTCAGATGGCCATGGCCCGGAGGGCAGCGGCTCAGGCACCAGTGGTACCGGCGGTGGCAGCGGTGGCAGCGGTCAAGGCAACCCGCAATCGCCCGCACAACCGACTGAAGCGCCGGCGCTGACGATCATCGACGCTTTCGGCGGCATCCGGCCGATGGCCAAGACGCTGGGCCTGGCCGTGTCGACGGTGCAGGGCTGGAAGGAACGCAGCGCGATCCCCGCCAACCGCCACGACCAGATCCGCGCCGCCGCGCGCAAGCACAACATCACCCTCGACGGGGAAATGCTGCGCGCTTCCGCCGCTGAGGGCGCGCCGACCCAGCCACCGGTCATCGAAGGCGCCGCGGCCCCCGGAAAGCCAGGGGACAAACCAGGCGACAAACCGTTCGGCGCCCCGCGCAGCTCCGCTGCTTCGGAGGCAGGCCCTGCGAAACCGGCTGCCGCCAGGCCCGAGGGAAAAATGCCCAACTCAAGAGATGCCGACTCAAGAAGTGCCGACCCGAAAACCGCCGCCCCGAAAACTGCCGACCCGAAAAGTGCCGATGCGAAACCCGCTGCCGCGCCGCGACGCCATGCCGGCTTCCTGCCGGGTCTCGGCCTCGGCGTCTTGCTGGCCGCTGCCGTTGCCGGTGCCACGATTTACACCCAGCCCTACTGGGCGCCGTTGCTGAACGGCGGCGCCTCGGCCGGGGGCGGTTCGGCTGCCGGCGACACCGTCGCCGCGGCATTGAGCGACCTGGACCAGCGCGTCGCCGATCTGCAGGCGGCGCAGCCGGCGGACAACACGGCGGCGCTGTCGGGCCTCAACGAACGCCTGGCGACCTTGGAAGCGGCGCTGTCGCAGGGTGACGGACAGGACCCGAGCACCCGCGCCGCGGTCGGCTCCCTGAACGCCCAGCTGGCCCGCCAGACCGACCGCCTCGCGGCGCTGGAGCAGGATGTCGCCACGGTGCGCGATCTCGCCGGTGCGCCCTCGGCGGAGGTCACCGACCGTCTCAGCAGCGAGGCCCAGCGGCTCGACGAAATGCTGGCCGCGCAGAGCGAACTGGCCCAGCGCCTCGCCACGGCGGAGGCCGATCTCGACGCGACCCTGGCGGCGCGCGAGGCGGCGCCGGGCAGCCAGGAAACCCTGCTGCTGCTGGCCACGCTGCAGTTGCGCGACGCGCTGCAGGGCTCCGGTCCCTATGCCCAGCCGCTCGCCATGCTGAAGAACCTGGCCAGCCAGGATGCCGCGGTAGGCCCGATCATCGCCCCGCTGGAACGCCGCGCTTCGGCCGGCCTGCCCAGCCTGCGCGATCTGCAGGCCGGTTTCCCGGCGGTCGCCCGCCGCATCGCCGCCATCGAAGTCGGCCAGGAAGGCGAGGGCTGGCCTGCCGGCGTGCTGCGCCGGCTTTCCGAGGCGGTGAACCTCAGGCCGGTCGGCCTGGTCGAGGGCGACGCGCCGACGGCGGTGGCTGCCCGCGCCGAGGTGAAGCTGAACGACGGCGACCTCACCGGGGCGCTGGCTGAGATCGACACCCTGCAGGGTGCGGCCGCCGAAGCGGCGGCAAGCTGGCGTGCCGATGCCGAGGCGCGCCTGGCCGCGAACCGCGCGGTGAACGACCTGGGTGTGCTGGTGTCGCAGCGCTTCTCCGGCATGGCCGGCGGCTGAGCGATGCGCAAAGCGATCGTCTTCGCGGTTCTCGCCGCCGCCGCCATCTTCGCCGCCTACTGGATGGCGCTGCATCCGGGCAACGTCACCATCGACTGGCTGGGCTACCGCATGGAGCCGCCGATCGGCGTGCTGGTGCTGGCGGTGCTGGTCTTTGCCATCATCGTCACCCTGCTGTACCGGGTGATCCGCGCGATTCTGGGGACGCCGCGGCGCATCGGCCGCGCCCTGGAGGCCAGCCGGCGTAAGCGCGGCTACAAGGCCTTGAGCCAGGGCATGGTCGCGGTTGCCGCCGGCGACGCGCAGGAGGCGGCGCGCTGGTCGCGCCGCGCCGACGACCTGCTGGAGGATCCGCCGATTACGCTGCTGCTCTCCGCCCAGGCGGCGCAGCTGAACGGCGACGAGAAAGCGGCGGAGAAATACTTCAACGCCATGCTGGAAAAGCCGGAGACGCGCTTCCTCGGCCTGCGCGGCCTGCTGATGCAGGCGCTGCGCGAGGGCGACCACCAGCGCGCCCTCGGCTACGTGCGCCAGGCCCATGCGATGCGGCCGAAGACGCCCTGGGTGGTGACCAACCTCTTCGAACTGAGCCAGCGCACCGGCGACCTCGACAGCGCCGCCGCGGCGCTGAAGCAGGCGGTGAAGATCAAGGCGCTGGACAAGCCGGCAGCCGGCCACAAGGGCGCCGTCATCACCCTGGCCAAGGCCGAACGCCTGCTGGCGGCGGGCCAGAAGGAGGAGGCCTTCACCCAGGCCCGCCTCGCCGACCGCAGCGATCCCGACCTGCTGGCCGCGGCGCTGCTGCACGCCCGCCTTGCCGTCGAGCGCAAGGCCTGGAAGGAGGCCGCCAAGGTGGTCGAACGCTCCTGGCCGCGCACGCCCAGTGCCGAGCTGGCCGCGCTCTACCGCGATGCCGCGCCGGACGCCAAACCGCTGGAGCAGGTGAAGCGCTTCGTCAAGCTGGCGGCGCTGAACCCCAAGCACCGCGAAAGCCATCTCGCTCTCGCCGAGGCCAGCCTGGAAGCCGGCCTGTGGGGCGAGGTGCGGCGCCATCTCGCCGATCTGGTGACCTTGGCGGGCGAGGACCCGCCGCGCGCCCAGGTCTGCCGCCTGATGGCCCGCCTGGAAGAGGCCGAGCGAAAGGACACCGCCGCCGCGCACCGCTGGCTGGAGCGTGCCGCCGTGGCGCCGCCCGATCCCGCCTGGGTCTGCGATAGCTGCGGCGCCGTGGCGACCCGGTGGAGCGCCAACTGCGGCTCCTGCGCCAGTTTCGACAGCCTCGGCTGGCGCCTGCCGCGCCGGGTCGGCGTGCTTGCCGCCGGCGTGCCCAGCACCGAGCCGCCGCGCATCGCCGTGAAGGCGCCGCCGGCATCCCGTGCCCCAGGTACCCCGGGCACCCCAGGCGCGGAGGGTGGCGGCCAGCACCCCGACCAGCATCCCCTCGGCCAGCAGTCCCCGGGCCTGCCGCGCCTGCCGGAAGTGCCCCCGCTGCCCGGCCCGCCGGACCGGGTGAAACCCGCCGCGGCCAACGCTGGCGATGAAACCCCGAAGCCGAAGCCTCCCGCCGCCAAGCCGAAGGAGGACGACGATGATTCCGACTCCGCGGCGGTCGAAGGCTATATGCCGCCCCGTCCTTCTTAAGGGGATCTTTCCCGAACGGACCTTTTTTAAAGCACCGTTAACCCTGGTTTAAGGCGGAAGCCTTAGCTAGAAGGGGGTGCGCGGTCCTGGTTGTCGGGGCTGCCGCGGGCCTTGCGTCGGACGGCGGCTTCGCTGTAATGTCCGCGCCCAGGAACCGCCGGGTCCGCCTTTCAGTTCAGGCCCCGGCCGCTGTGCCGCCTTAGCTCAGCTGGTAGAGCATCGCATTCGTAATGCGAGGGTCGGGTGTTCAAGTCACCCAGGCGGCACCATTCCTCCCCCCATTTCCGTTCTCACCGAATTGACACCCTCGGGCCCGCGGACCGTTGCGCCGACGCTTTTACGTGCCCCCGGCGCCCGCGCGCTGTCACAGCTTGAAGCAAAGCTGGGCGAACCCGCCGCGCGTTTACCACCTTGAATGGTTTCCGTGTTAGCCCCTTGAGCGTCGCCCCGGTTCGCCCGGCGATGCACAAGGCTCTGGTACGGCTTTATTTTCAGGCAAACGATCGCTTTGCTCGGATGTCCCAGGGTCCTGTCGGTCTCATCAACGCAGGATGTGGGAGTCTCTCCATGACGGTTGTCGCCAACGCCCGCGGCGTGCTGCTTTCCACCAGCGCCGCCTCGCTGCACCACTTCTCCGCCACCCTTGCCGGCCCGCTGCTGGAGGGCACCCCGGACAACGATTCCTTCTGGGGCGACGGCGGCGTCACCGTCATCCTGGCCGGCGGCGCGGGCGACGACATCTACCATCTCTACAGCGCGCGCAATACCGCCCTCGAAGACTCCGATGCCGGCATCGACACTGTCGAAACCTGGATGGACTACCGGCTGCCGGCTCACATCGAAAACCTGGTGGTCACCGGCGGCGGCCGCCAGGCGACCGGCAACAGCCTCGACAACATCATCAGCGGCGCGGCGGGCAGCCAGACGCTCGACGGTTCGGCCGGCGACGACGTGCTGATCGGCGGTGCCGGCGCCGACATCTTCGCGGTGTCGCGGGGCGACGGCAGCGACCTCATCCTCGACTTCGCTGCCGAGGACAGCCTGCGGCTGACCGGTTTCGGCTTTTCCAGCTTCGATCAGATCGCCGCGCAGCTGACCCAGGACGGCGACGACACGGTGCTCGATCTCGGCGACGGCGAGATCCTGGTCTTCGCCGACACGGCGGTGGCGGACCTCGGCGCCGAACAGTTCGCGCTGGAACTCGACACCGGCGGCTGGACGCTCACCTTTGCCGACGACTTCGACAGCCTCGACCTCTGGGACGGCGGGAACGGCACCTGGGACTCGAACTTCTGGTGGGGCGATCCGTCCGGCGTCTCGCAGATCGGACAGGACCAGTGGTACATCGACACCGACTACGCGCCGACCGCCGCGGTCAACCCCTTCAGCGTCGCCGACGGCGTGCTCACCATCACCGCCGCCCCGGCCGATGCGGCGATCCAGCCGCTGATCGGCGGCTACGACTACACCTCCGGCCTGCTGACCACCTATCCCACCTTCGCGCAGACCTATGGCTACTTCGAGATCCGCGCCGACATGCCCGAAGACCACGGCGCCTGGCCGGCCTTCTGGCTGCTGCCGGCCGACGGCGCCTGGCCCCCTGAACTGGACGTCATCGAAAAGATCGGACAGACCCCCAACGAACTCATCCTGACCGCGCATTCCAACCAGACCGGCGCCCACGTCATCGATGGGCATCACGCGGATGTCTCCGACAGCGCGGGCTTTCACCGCTTCGGCGTGCTCTGGGGCCCGGAGGAGATTGCCTGGACCTACGACGGCGTGGTGGTCGCCACCACCGACACGCCGGCCGACATGCACGGCGACATGTACATGATCGTCAATCTCGCCCTCGGCGGCATCGCCGGCACGCCCGGCGCCGACCTGGCGGACGGCGCCGAGATGCAGATCGACTATATCCGCGCCTACGCACTGGACGACGTGGCGCTGCCCCCAATCGGTCCTGACGGCGGCGACGACACGCTGATCGGCACGGCGGCGGACGACGTGCTGAGCGGCGGCGCGGGCAACGACTTTATCTTCGGGGACGCCGGCGACGACCTGCTGCTCGGTGGGGCCGGCGACGACACCCTGCGCGGCGGCGGCGGCATCGACAGCTACGACGGCGGCGCGGGCGGCGACACCATCCTGCTCACCGGCGCGCGCGCGGCTTTGACGGTGGACCTCGACGCCGGCACCCTGACGACGGCCAGCGGTCCCGAAACCTTCGTCTCGATCGAGAATATCGTCGGCGGCTTGGGCAACGACACCATCGCGGGCAGTGCCGATGCCAATGCGCTCAGCGGCGGCGACGGCAGGGACCTGCTCATCGGCCGCGGCGGCGACGATCTGCTGAGCGGCGGTGCGGGCGCCGACACCTTCCGCTTCACCCGCCTCGACACGGCCGGCGGCGACGGCCACGACACCGTCGCGGATTTCGCGAAGGCCAGCGACAAGCTCTCGTTTCTCGACGTGATCGATGCCGACGGCGATGGCGACAGCGATCTCGACGACTTGGTTGCGGCGGTCGCGGATGTCAGCGACGGCGGCACTGGCGGTGACGTCACCGTTTCCTTCGGCAACGGCGCCTCGATCACCTTCCTGGGGTCCGGCACCGGCAGCGTCGATGCGCTGACCGATCTGGTGGACGACGCGGCGGCACAAATTCAGGTATCGTGAAGCCGGGCTGGTGAAGTTGGGGGATTAGCGGCCGGCGCCCAGGAAGTCCTCCATCCAGGCGGCGTAGTCGGCGTCGCCGCTGAGGCGTTTCATGGTCTCGGAGGAGGCGACGCCGGCCAGGTCCTTCGGCGGCGTGCCGGCGCGCAGCGCGGCGAGGGTGTCGTAGACCGCCTGCACCGCCGCCATGAAGGGCTGGTGGCCCTGCAGGCAGAGCTTCACACCCATGGATGAAAGGTAGTCTAGATCCATGATCTCCGGCCCGGCGCCGCCCAGGATCAGCGGCAGGGTCACCGCGTTGCGGCAGGCGGCCAGTTGCTCCTTCGTCTTCACGCCGATCAGGAAAATGGCGTCGACCCCGGCGGCCTCGTAGGCGGTGATGCGGCGGATCGCCTCGTCGACGCCGGCGACCGAGACCGCGGAGGTGCGCCCGGCGATTACCAACTGGGGATCGCGCCGCCCGGCCAGCGCCGCGCGCATCTTGCCGGCGCCCTCCTCGACGGAGACCAACTGGGCCTTGCCGGACGCACCGAAGGGCTGCGGCAGCAGGGTATCCTCGATGGACAGGCCCGCAACCCCGGCGGTTTCCAGCTCCTCCACCGTGCGGGTGACGTTCAGGGCGTTGCCGTAGCCGTGATCGGCGTCGACCATCAGCGGCAGCTCGCCGGCCCGGTTGATGCGATGGGCCTGGTCGGCGAACTCGCTGAGGGTCAGCACGATATGGTCGGGGGCGCCCAGCACCGTCAGCGAGGCGACGGAGCCGGCGAACATGCCGGCTTCGAAGCCCAGTTCCGCAGCGATGCGCGCCGAGAGCGGGTCGAAGACGGAGCCGGGATGGACGCAGCGTCCCCCGGCGAAGAGGGTACGAAAGCGCCTGCGGCGCTCGCTCCAGCGCATCGGATGAACCTCCCTGTTACGGCCCCCGCCAGTCGCGGCAGCGGCACTCTCGTCGTGTCTTGATTGAACTCTTGCTGTGGGGACGATTAAAACACATCGCCGCAAGGGCTTATACAGGGGCGCCGCGGCTGCCGGTACCGCCTCTGTGGCTTTGCCCCGGCGGCGGCGCGGTGCTTAAATGCCGGCCGGTCGGGGCGATGCGGAAGCCAAGGGGAACAATGGCAATCGGGTTCAATCTTGCGGCGATGACTCTGGCCGCCACCCTCACCGCCGCCTTGGCCGGCTGCGGCGCCTCGGGCGGCGGCTACGATGATCTGATGACCGAACGCCAGGTCGCCGGCGCCCAGGTGGGCGGCTTCACCATCTGCCACGGCCACGGCTGCCGCCTGCGCAGCGAAATCGGTCTCACCGCGCTGGAATGGGCCCCGGTCGCCGATCTCTTCGCCGAACCGGCGGCGGATGCCCGCAGCGAGCGCAGCCGCATCGCCACCGCCATCGGCATGCTGGAAAATGCCGTGGGGGCCAAGGCCGGCACCGCCGCCGATCTTGGCGGCACCTTCAACGCGATGAGCGGCGACGACCAGTTCGACTGCTATGACGAAACCACCAACACCTCGGTCTACCTGACCCTGCTGGCGCGCGCCGGCTATCTGAAGTGGCACAAGCTGCAAGGCTGGGCCGGGCGCGGCGCCCTGATCGACGGCGCCTGGCCGCACCAGACCGCGGTCGTCATGGAGACCGCCAGCGGCCGGGCCTATGCGGTCGACAGCTGGTTCGAGGATAACGGCCGCGCCGCCCACGTGGTGCCGCTGGAGGCATGGCGCGCCGGCTGGAAGCCGCCCGGCTTCAGCGACACCATCCTCTAGCGTCCGGATCTCCAGCCGTCGGGCTGCTCAGACGCCGCCTTCGACGACCACGACGGAGCCGGTGGCGGTGTTGCGCCGTAACGGCAGGATCTCCTGGTATTCCGGCGAGTTGTAGAAGCGCTCCGCCGCCGCCTTGTCTGGAAATTCCAGGACGATGACGCGCGGTTTGTCGTGGTCGCCTTCCAGGGGGGACGTGGTGCTGCCGCGCACCAGGCAGCGGCCGCCGTAAGCCTCGATCACCGGCGGCGCCGCCTGGCGATAGGCTTCGAAACCCTCCGGATCGGTCACCGTCAGCTGGGCAATAACATAGGCCGGCATAATAGCCTCATCGTTGTTCAAATTCGCAGGTACTGAAATATTGTTGGACAGTATCCTTGCCCGAGGGCGAAAGGTCTATAATCGTTGCATGATAGCGCTGCCCGGCGAGGCATGAACCGGCCGCCGGCACCGGAAAAGATTTCGCGGGAGGAGAAGACAGATGCGCCTGCAGGGAAAGGTCGCCGTGGTTACCGGCGCGGGCTCCGGCTTCGGGGCCGGGATCGCCCGGCTGTTCGCCGCCGAGGGTGGCCGCGTGGTGCTGGCCGACATCGACGGCGAAGCGGCTGAAGCGGTGGCGGCGGAGATCGACCGGGCCGGCGGCGCCGCGGTCGGCCTCAAGGCCGACGTGACGGACAAGGCCGACGTGGCGGCGATGATGCGCGCCGCGCTGGATACCTACGGGCGCCTCGACATCCTGGTGAACAATGCCGGCGTCGCCCACCGCAACAAGCCGATGACCGAGGTGACCGAAGAGGAATTCGATCGCATCTACGCGGTGAACGTGAAGGCGATCTACCTCTCCGCGCTGGAGGCGATTCCGCTGCTGCGCGCCCAGGGCGGCGGCTGCATCATCAACACCAGTTCCACCGCGGCGCTGCGCCCGCGCCCGGGCCTCACGGTCTACAATTCCTCCAAGGGCGCGGTGAACGTGCTGCCCAAGTCGATGGCGGTGGAGCTGGCACCGGACAACATCCGGGTGAACGCGATCTGCCCGGTGATCGGCGAGACCGCGCTGATGGAAACCTTCATGGGCGTGGCGGACACTCCGGAAAACCGCAAGAAGTTCGAAGCGACGATTCCGCTGGGGCGCTTCTCGACGCCCAAGGACATCGCCCAGGCGGCCACCTTCCTCGCCTCCGACGAAGCCGCCTTCCTCACTGGCGTCACCCTGGAGGTGGACGGCGGCCGTTGCATCTGAACCGTTCCCGGTCGTGCAAAGCAAAAGGCCCGGAACTTTCGCTCCGGGCCTTTCGTGTGTCGCGCTTTCGGCGGCGCTTAGTTGCGGTTGCCGAAGAGCTGCAGCAGGAAGAGGAACATGTTCAGGAAGTCGAGGTAGAGACGCAGCGCGCCCATGATCGACTTCTTGGTCGTCACCTCGCCGCTGTCGGCGGCGTAGTACATGTTCTTGATCTGCTGGGAGTCATAGGCGGTGAGGCCGGCAAAGACCAGCACGCCCACCACCGAGATCACGAAGGCCATCGCCGAGGAGGCGAGGAAGATGTTCACCACCGAGGCGAGGATCAGGCCGATCAGCCCCATGAACAGGAAGCTGCCCATGCCCGACAGGTTCTTCTTCGTGGTGTAGCCGAACAGGCTGAGGCCCGCGAAGGAACCGGCGGTGATGAAGAACACCTTGGCCACCGACTCACCGGTGTAGGCCAGGAAGATGGAGGCCAGCGACAGGCCCATCGCCCCGGCGAAGATCCAGAAGGTGATCTGCGCCGTCGAGGCGGCCATCTTGTTGATGCGCGCCGACAGGAAGAACACGAAGCCGAGCGGCGCCAGCATGATCACCCACTTCAGCGGGCTGCCGTATACGGTCTGGACCAACTCGGGGCTGCGCATCATCTGGTCGGCCAGCAGGTAGGCCACCAGACCGGTGATGGCCATCGCCACGGTCATGTAGTTGTAGACGCCCAGCATGTACTTGCGCAGGCCCTCGTCGTATTGCGCGGCGCCAGCCTGCGTTTGAGTCTGCGACATGTATCTGCGATCACCGAGAGCCATCAAAGCACCCTTTCGTTGCGATGCGCGACCGGAGGCCACGCTCTGCCCATGAATTCAGCCTCTAATATTGGGGGTTACGGCACCTGAATCAAGCCTATTTCCGCACGAGCGGTGCGTAAATTCTGCTGCGAAATCAAGCGTCTAAATCACAGCCTGCGCCTGTGTATTCGGACGGCAGCGCCTATTCGTTGCGCAGCAGGGGCGCGGCCTTCTGGCCGAGGGCCCGCCAGGTGCCCAGGAATCCGAAGCCGACGGTGATGGCGGTGGCCAGCAGGGCGGTCAGAATCACCGCCTGGGGCAGGAAGACGAAATCGGCCCGCATGATCTCGGTCAGCACCAGCCAGGCGGCCAGGGTGCCGATGCCCGCGGCGATGGTGGCGGTGACCAGGCCGAGCAGGCCGTATTCGAGCAGAAAGGCCTGGGCGATGCTGCGCCGGGTGGCACCCAGCACTTTCAGCACCACGGAGTCATAGACCCGGCGGTGGTGCCCGGCGGCGACCGCCCCGGCCAGCACCAGCACGCCGGCCACCAGGGCGACGGCGGCGATGGCGCGCACGGCGACGGCGATCTGGGCGATCAGCGCGCCGACCTGTTCCAGCGCCTCTTTCACGCGGATCGAGGAGACATTGGTGAAGCGGTCGGTGACGGCGATCTCCAGCGCATCTTCGGTTTCCGCGTCGGCTTTCACCGTGGCGATGTGGCTCTGCGGTGCCTGTTCCAGCAGGCCGGGCGAGAAGATCATCACGAAGTTGATGCTGAGGTTGGCCCAGTCGATCTCGCGCAGGTTGGCGATGGTCACCTCGACGTCGCGGCCCAGGATGTTGATGCTCAGCTTGTCGCCGGGCCCGATGCCCAGGGCGCGGCCGACCTCGTCGTGCAGCGAGACCAGCGGCGGGCCGTCGTAGTCGGCCGGCCACCATTGCCCGGCGGTCAGGTGGTCGTCGGCGCGCGGTTCGCGCATCCAGGTCAGGCCGCGGTCGCCGCGGAACACCCACTGCACGTCGCTGGGAATCTCCAGTTCGCTGGGCGGCACGCCGTTCACCGCGGCGATGCGTCCGCGCAGCATCGGCACCTGGCGCAGTTCGGTAACGCCGGGGAAACTCTCCACAAGGGCGTCGAAGTCGGCGACCTGGTCGGGTTGGATGTCGATGAAATAGAAGCCCGGGGCTTCCTCCGGCAGGCTCTGGCGCACCTGGCGCGACAGGTTGCCCTCGATCAGCGCGATGGTGACCAGGACGGTCAGGCCGAGGCCGAGGGACATGACGACCGAGGCGGTCGGCGCGCCGGGCCGGTAGAGGTTGGTCAGGGCCAGGCGCAGGCCGGGCCGGCGCGGCCGCGGCAGGCGCCGCGCCGCGGCGATGATGCCCAGTGCGGCGAGGCGGAACAGCAACAGCGCGCCGATGGCGCCGATGACGAAGAAGAAGGCGAGGCGGCGGTCGGCGGCGGTGAAGATCGCCAGGGCCGCCAGCAGGCCGCCGGAAACCAGCAGGGCGGGCAGGGTGGCACGCAGCAGTTTACCGGCGGCGCCGGCCCCGCCACCCGCCGGCGCGATAAGGTCGCGGAACAGGCTGGCGGCGGCGACGCTGCGCGCCCGCGCCAGCGGCCACAGCGAGAAGGTGATGGCGGTCAGCACGCCGAAGGCGGCGGCGGTCGCCAGCGGCAGCGGATACAGGCCCAGTTCGGCGCGCCAGCCCAGGGCGTCGCCCAGAATGCCGGCGGCGGCGTAGGTCGCGGCGGCGCCGAGCACCAGGCCGAGCACGATGCCGATGAGGGCGAGTGCCAGGATCTGCGCCATGTAGACCTGGAAGATCAGCCGGCCCGGCGCGCCCAGGCACTTCAGCGTCGCGATGGTCGGCGTCTTGCCGTCCAGGTAGCTGCGCACCGCGTTGCCGACGCCGACGCCGCCCACCAGCAGGGCGGTGAGGCCGACCAGGGTGAGGAACAGCGTCAGACGGTCGATGAAGCGGCCGATACCGGGCGCGGCCTCGGTGGTGTCGCGGATGCGCCAGCCCGCTTCGGGGAAGGTCTCGGTCAGGGCCGCGCGCATGGCCTGCGGCGTGGCGCCGGGGTCGAGGCGCAGGCGGTAGTGGTACTGGATCAGGCTGCCCGGCTGCACCAGACCGGTCTCGGGCAGGCTGTCGCGGGCGACCATGAAGGTCGGCCCCAGGGTGAAGGCGCGCGAGGTCCGGTCCGGCTCGCGCTCCAGCACCGCGGTGACGCGGTAGTCGATGTCGCCCACGCGCACCAGGGCGCCGGGCTCGATGTTCAGCCGGCGCAGCAGGCTGCCGTCGATGGCGGCGCCCCAATGAACGCCGTCGGGGCCGGCGCGTTTGGCCAGCGTGGTTTCCAGGTTACCCGCCGGGGTGATCTCGGCGCTGCCGAACAGCGGGTAGAGGCTGTCGACGGCGCGCAGTTCGACCAGCACGCGGCGGCTGTCTTCCTCCGTACCGCGCGCCATGGCGCGCATCTCGGCGACGCGGGAGACCTCGGCGCGGCTGTCGAGAAAGGCCTGCTGCTCGGGGGTCGCCGCCACATGGGTCAGGCGCAGGTCCATGTCGCCGCCCAGCAGGACGCGGCCGTCGCGCTGCAGGCCGGTCAGCAGGGATTCGGACACCGAGCCGACGCCGGCGATGGCGGTGACGCCCAGGGTCAGGCAGGCCAGGAAGATGCGGAAACCCCTGAGGCCGCCGCGCAGTTCGCGGCGGGCAAGGCGCAGGGCCAGCGGCCAGCGGCCCCCGAAGCCGGACGCGCCGGACGCGCCGGCCTGGGCCGTGGTGCTCACAGCCCGGACACGCTGCTGGCCGTTACATCCCCGGCCATCACGTCGCCATTGGTCACGTCATCCACGATCAGGCCGTCGAGCAGCTTGACCGACCGGGCGCAGCGGGCGGCCAGCTGCGGGTCGTGGGTGATCAGCAGCAGGGTGGTGCCGTGTTCGGCCTGCAGCCGGAACAGCAGTTCGATGATCTGCTGGCCGGTCTCGCCGTCCAGGTTGCCGGTCGGCTCGTCGGCCAGCAGCAGGTCGGGGGCGGCGGCAAAGGCGCGGGCCAGCGCCGTGCGCTGCTGTTCGCCGCCGGACAGCTGGCCCGGGTAATGGGTCAGGCGGTGCCCCAGGCCCACCGATTCCAGGCACTCGGCCGCGCGCGCGAAGGCGTCGCGGCGGCCGGCGAACTCCAGCGGGATGGCGACGTTTTCCAGCGCCGTCATGGTCGGCACCAGATGGAAGTCCTGGAACACGATGCCGACGGAATCGCGACGGAAGCGGGCCAGCGAGTCCTCGTCCAGGCCGTCGAAGCGGGTGCCGCCGACGGTGACCTCGCCCTTGCTGGCGCGCTCCAGCCCGGCGATGATCATCATCATCGAGGATTTGCCGGAGCCCGAAGGGCCGACCACGCTGACCGTCTCGCCGCGGCCGATCGCCAGGTCGAGGCCGCGCAGAATGTGCACCGGCCCGGCGGCCGAGGGCAGCGTCAGCTCGACACCGGCCAGCTCAATCATGGCGTTGGGCATGGCGTTGGGCCCTGGCTGGGACGTGGCCCCGGCCGTGTCGCGGGACGTCTCGGGGGCGGTCGCTTGGTCGCGCGGGTTCATGATTCGCTTTTTGTTGTAAGGCCTTGATGCCATATGGCCCGTTTGGCGGACTTTTCAACGCGGTAGAGGCGTCCCCGGAGGGCCGGGCCGGCTTGATCCCCGGGCGCTAAGCCCTTACGTCTTGAAGACGCTCGATTCTCCCTCGCAAGGCGCCACGGCGGGCGGCGCCCTTCCCACATCAGGCTGACGGATGCGCATTTCCCGACATTTCAGGGCTTTACGAAGGATCGGCCAGGGCCTGACGTCTGCCCTGATGCCCGCCCTGATGCTCGCCCCGATCCTCGCCGGGGCGGCGGCTGGGTTGGCGGCGGGTACGGCGGCGGCGGAGCCGGTGCGCCTGATGGCCTTCGGCGACAGCCTGACCCATGGCTACGGCCTGTCGCCGGGCGATACCTTTCCGGAGCAGTTGGAGGCGGCGCTGCGCGCCGACGGCCTGGACGTGACGGTGATCAATGCCGGCAATTCCGGCGACACCACCGCCGGCGGCCGGGCGCGGCTCGACTGGGCGCTGGCCGACGACCCCGATGCGGTGATCCTGGAACTGGGCGCCAACGACGGCCTGCGCGGGCTCGATCCGGCGGCGACCTACGACAACCTCGACGCCATCATGGCGCGGCTGACCGGCGAAGACCTGCCGGTGCTGATCGCCGGCATGCTGGCGCCGCCCAACCTGGGGCGTGAATACGGCGAGGCTTTCAACGCGGTCTTCCCGCGCCTCGCCAAGAAATACGATCAGCCGTTTTACCCCTTCTTCCTGGACGGCGTTGCCCTCGATCCGGCGCTGAACCAGGCCGATGGGATCCACCCCAATGCCGCCGGCGTGGCGGAGATCGTCGCCCGCATCAAGCCTCACGTCGTCCGCCTGCTGGAGGCCAAGTCCCTTGCAGAGCGTTCGGGCGCAGAGCGTTCGGGCGCGGAGCGGCCGGGCGCCGGCAACTAGGACAGGACCCAGGCGGCATGACCCTCACCTCCAGCCTGGAATGCGGCGCCCAGCGCGCCGGCCGCTACAAGGCGGCCCACGCCGCGTTGGAGGAAACCGAGGCGGCCGACCCCGGGCAATCCCCCGGACAATCCCCCGGACAATCCCCGGGACAATCCTGGGCGGCCGTTGCCAAGGGCTGCCTGGAGGCGCTCGGCGATCTGCCGGAGGGCGCCAACCTGGGCTTCCTCTACGCTACCGACGCTCTGGCCGACGATCTCGGCTCCATCGTCACCTTCCTGCGCGAACGCACCGGCATTCCCCGCTGGGTCGGCACCGTCGGGCTCGGCGTGGTGGCCAGCGGTGTCGAATACTACGACCGGCCGGCGCTGTCGCTGCTGGTGGCGGCGCTGCCGGACGACGCCTTCCGCGCCTTTGCCCCGGTCACCGCCGCCCCCGGCGACGGCGGCCTGCAGGCTTTCACCGCGGCGCACGGCGACTGGATCGCGCAGCACCGGCCGATCCTGGGCGTGGTGCACGGCGACCCGCGCAATACGGCGATCATCGACATTGTCGAGGGCGTGGCGGCGGCGACCTCGGCCTTCCTGGTCGGCGGCCTCACCGCGTCGGAACACAGCCTGCCCCAGGTGGCGGGCGATCTCGGATCCGGACTTCTCGAATCGGGCGTTCTGGCCGAAGGCGGCCTTTCCGGCGTGCTGCTCAGTTCCGAGCAGATGGTGGTGGCCGGGCTCTCCCAGGGCTGCTCCCTGATCGGCGAAGAACATGTGATCACCGCGGTCGAAGGACCGGGCGTGATCGAGAGTGTCGACGGACGTCCGGTGCTGGAGGTGCTGCGCGAGGAAGTCGGCGAACTGCTGGCCCGCGACCTCAGCCGCATCGCCGGCTACATCTTCGCTGCTTTGCCGATCACCGGCAGCGATACCGGCGACTATCTGGTGCGCAACCTGATCGGCATCGACCCGGCACGCGGCCTGCTGCAGATCGGTGCCGATCTGCGGCCCGGCGAGCGCCTGCGGTTCTGCCGCCGCGACCATCAGACGGCGAAGGCCGACCTGAAACGCATGCTGGAGGATCTGCGCGAACGCGCCGGCGGGGCGCCGCGCGGGGCGCTCTACTTCTCCTGCGTGGCGCGCGGTCGTCACCTCTTCGGGCCGCAGTCCGAAGAGCTGCAGCTGATTCGCGAGGCCTTCGGCGACATGCCGCTCACCGGATTCTTCGCCAACGGTGAAATCTGCAACAACCGGCTCTACGGCTACACCGGCGTGCTCACGCTGCTGCTCTAGGGATGAGATTCGATCTGCCGCCGCCTCGCGATCGGCTCGCGGGGTCGGGCGGCCTTTTTGCTTGGAGAGAGAACCATGGAATACCGTCCGCTCGGGCGCAGCGACATCAAGGTCAGCACCGTCTGCCTGGGCAGCATGACCTGGGGCCAGCAGAACACCCAGGAAGAAGGCTTCGCGCAGATGGACTACGCCCTCGACCAGGGCGTGAACTTCATCGACACCGCCGAGATGTATCCGATCGCCACCAGGGCGGAGACCTACGGCCGCACCGAGGAGATCATCGGCAACTGGATGGCCGCCCGCGGCAGCCGCGACAAGGTGGTGATCGCCACCAAGATCGTCGGCCCCAACGCGGGGCGCTTTCCCTACATCCGCGGCGGCGAGACCCGCTTCAACAAGGCACACATCGAAGCGGCGGTGGACGCCAGCCTGCAGCGCCTGAAGACCGACTATATCGATCTCTATCAGCTGCATTGGCCGGACCGCGCCACCAACGACTTCGGCACGCTGGCCTACACTCATGAGGATGCGGCGGAAGAGACCGCGGTGGACGAGACCCTCGCGGCGCTCGACGCGGTGGTGAAGGCCGGCAAGGTCCGCCAGGTCGGCCTGTCCAACGAGAACCCCTGGGGCGTCATGCGTTTCGTCGCCGGCGCCGAGCAGGGCCGCGGGCCGCGCGTCGTCTCGGTGCAGAATCCCTACAGCCTGCTGAACCGCAGCTTCGAGACCCGCCTGGGCGAGGTGGCGATCCGCGAGGCCGTCGGCCTGCTGGCCTATGCGCCGCTGGCCGCCGGCACGCTGACCGGCAAGTATCTGGACGGCCAGCGGCCGTCCGGCGCGCGGCGCACCCTGTGGCCGGACAACCGGCGCTACCAGGGCCCGCAGGCCGACAAGGCGACGGCGGCCTACGTGGGGTTGGCGAAGGATCACGGGCTCGACCCGGCGCACCTGGCGCTGGCCTTCGTGCTGCGCCAGCGCTTCCTCACCGCCGCCATCATTGGCGCCACCGATATGGCACAATTGAAGACCGACATCGGGGCTGCCAAAATCACCCTGACCGACGAAACGCTGGCCGCCCTGGAGGACATCCACAAGCTCTACACCTATCCCTGTCCGTGACCTCTTAGCCGGTGCCCGCCGGCATCCGTTTCCCGTGATCGACAGACCCGATCTTTCGCCATGCGTCTCTTCGTTGCCCTTTCCCTGCCCGATACCGTGCGCGAGCGCCTCTGCGGCCTGTGCAGCGGCCTGCCCGGCGCCCGCTGGGTGGCGCCGGAAAGCCTCCATCTGACCCTGCGGTTCATCGGCGAGGTCGACGGCGGCGTTGCCGAGGACATCGATGCCGCGCTTTCCGGCATCCATTGCCCGCGCTTTTCGCTCACCCTCGCCGGGGTCGGCGACTTCGGCGACGGGCGCCGCCTGCGCTCGGTCTGGGTCGGGGTCGAGGCCAACGAGGTGCTGGAGCGCCTGCAGGCCAAGGTGGAGCAGGCGGTGCGGCGCGCCGGCCAGCCCCCGGAAAAGCGCAAGTTCAAGCCGCATGTGACCCTGGCGCGCTTCAAGTCGCACCCGGGCGGACGGCTGGAGGACTACTTCGCCGAGCGCGCGCTGTTCCGCTGCCCGCCCTTCCCGGTGACCGGTTTCACGCTCTATTCCAGCTATCTGGCCCACGAGGGCGCGATCTATTCGCCGGAGGCGGTGTACCCTCTGGACTGAAGCTGTTACCCCCGGACTTACCGCCCTTCCAGACTCATCGCCCCCAGGGCGGCGCCGTCGGGGCGCCTTGGCGGTGCGGCCGGCCGGGCCGTGTAGGCGTCGATGAACCAGACGACGGCATCGACGACGTCGTCCTCGTTGCCGTGGAGCTGGTGATGGGTCCCGGTGCCGCAGGGCAGGGGCCCGTCGTTCTCTCCGCCGGTGAAGAACATCGCCGCCGCGTGGGGCGAGGCGGTGGCGGCGTTGGCGATCTGTGCCGCGCCGGACGGCGGCGATCCCAGGCAGGCAGCGTCGCGATGCGCGACCGCCAGCAGCGGCACCGTGATGCGCGCGATCCCGGGCAGCTCCCCGATCGGCGTGCCGTTGGGCGGGGTGGTGGAACTCGACACCAGCACCACGCCGCCGATGTCTTTGCTGCGGTGCATGGCATAGCTGGCCGCCGAGCGCGTGCCGTTGCTGACGCCCAGGATCCACACCGGCAGGCCGTAGTCCCGCTTCAGCGCCGCGACGACACCGTCGATGTCGGCGATGTGTCTCGCCGACTCCCGGAAGCGGGGATCGAGGCCGCCGCGAAAGCCGCTTTTGTCGGCCGGCGCGTCCATCAGGACGGCGCCGATCCCGTGCGGCGGAAAACGGTCGAAGACGCGGTGGGCGAAACCCTGGTAGCCGCGCTGCAGCAGGCCCTGCGCGCCCTCGAACAGCAGCAGCACGGCCCGGGCGTCCGCCGGCACCTCGGCCAGGATCCGCACGGTGGTTGCCGCGCGCGTGTGGATCTCCTGTTCGCGTGCGCCGGCGGGGCAGGGGCGGCAGAGGGCGAGGCTCAGCGTCAGCAGTACCGCCGCCACCGCGGCCGATCGCGCGCCGGCGCTGACGGCGCGTGCTGCTGGATGTGGATTCCCCGTCATGACGGCATCGCCCTCGCGGACTGTGCTGCTCCCGCGCAATCCTAAGCGTTATAACTAGAGATAGTCCAGGGAAGCGCCTGCGTCGTCTTCAGGGGGTGGCCCCTAAGACGTTGGCCCCATCGGCCCCGGCACCGGCTGCACCGGCTTGGGCTTGCGGGTCTCGCGGTGCAGGATGTAGAGCCCGCTGGCAACCAGCAGGCTGGCGCCGATCCAGACGTTGGGGCCGGGGATGTCGTTCCACAGCAGCCAGCCGAAGATCACGCCCCACAGCAGCACCGAATAGTCGAACGGCGCGATCACCGCGGCCGGGGCATGGCGGTAACCCTGGGTGATCAGCGCGGCGCCCAGGGTGCCGATGATGCCCATCAGGAGGAAGGTGCCGGTATCCGGCAGGGTCGGCGTCTGCCAGTCCGGGGGAATCATCACCGCCATGGCCAGGACGGCGCCCAGGGAGGGCCAGAACATGATCGTCGGGGTCGACAGGCTGCGCGTCAGTTTGCGCCCCAGCAGCATGGCCAGGGCGTAGGAGAGGGCGGCCCCCAGTGGCAGCAGCGCGGCAGGCTGGAAGCTGTCGGTGCCGGGCTGCACCACCACCAGGACGCCGATGAAGCCGACGATGACCGCGGCCCAGCGCCGCAGGCCGACATGCTCGCCCAGCATCGGCACGGACAGGCCGGTGACGAACAGCGGCGCGGCGAAGGCGATGGCGAAGGCATCGGCCAGCGGCAGATAGCGCAGGCCGGAGAAGAACAGGAAGGCGGCGCCGATATTGGTGACGGTGCGCAGCAGCAGCAGGACGGGCTGGCGCGGGCGCAGGGTCGCCAGGCCGCCGCGCGATACCAGGACGAAGGCCAGGACCGCCACGGCGCCGATGCCGTTGCGCACCAGCACCAGTTGGCTGATGGCATAACCGGCACCCAGCAGCTTGGCGCAGGTGTCCATGATCGCCATGCCGAACATGCCGGCCACGGCACAGGCGATGCCGAAGCCAATGCGCTCCACGGTGGTGGGGCCAGCGCCTGTCGCCGGGCCGGCAGCCGCTTCTGTGGTGGACTGGGGCATGCCCCTGTCTAGCCGTAGCGGCGCAGAATGTCCTGCGCCATTTCGGTATAGGGGCTGCCCACGATCCGGGTATGTACCAGCAGCGGGAAGAGGTTGTAGACGTCGCGCCGTCCCTCGGCGTAGCCCGGCCGCAGCGGCCGCAGCTCCCGGTAACGCCGGTGAAAAGCCGGGCCGAAGGTCGACAGCAGTTCGATGTAGGCGATCTCGACCTCCGGGTCGGCGAAATACAGCGCCGGGTCGATGAAGGCGGCGATGCGGCCCCTGGCGCTACCCGTGCCGTACAGCACGTTGCCGGACCACACATCGCCGTGCACCAGGCCCGGGGCCGGCGGCGCGTCGATGAAATCCTCCAGCCGGGCGCAGAAGCGCTCCAGGGCGCGGTGGCTTTCCGCCGGCAGCCGCCCAGACTCACGGGCGATGCGGCCCATCACCAGCAGGCGCTGGTCGCGGTAGAAGCCGCACCAGTCGTCGCTCCAGGGGTTGGGCTGGGGCAGCGCGCCGATCACCGTGTCGCGCTCGAAGCCGAAGGCCGGGGCGCGCACCGCGTGCAGCGCGGCCAGCCGCTCGGCGGCGTCCTCTTCGGCGGCGCGGCTGTGGCCGCCCGCGGTCTTCCCCGTGTTGCCCCCCGCGTTGCCCCCCGTGTTTTCGACGTAGTCCATCAGCAGCAGGGTATCGCTGACGTGGTGCGTGGCCGGCACCGGCAGGGCGGTGTGCGCGGCCAGGTAGTCCAGCATGAAGCCCTCGACGGCGAGGCCGCCTTGCCGCGCCACCTTGGCCACCAGGGGCGGTCGGCTGTCGAAATCCAGGCGGTAGACCTCGGCGATGCAGCCGCCGAACAGCGGCGTGGCCTGCCGCGGCGTGGCGCCGCAGGCCGCCAGGACGGCATCGTGCAGGCTCATGCCGGCCCGCGGAGGCTGCCTTGCAGGTGGGCGATCCAGGACGGCACCGCCGCTTCGATGACATCGAACATGGCGGCGTAATCGGCGTCGCCGCCGTAGTAGGGGTCGGCCACCTCGGCGCCAGCCCCCTTGGCCCCAGCGGGCGGCATCAGGTCCAGAAACAGGCGTACGCTGGCTTTGGCGCCGGCCGGCTGCAGGGCGCTCAGGCGGTCCAGGTGGCCGCGGTCCATCACGAGGATCAGGTCGAAGGCGTCGAAATCCGCCGCCGTGATCTGGCGCGCCCGCAGCGGCGACAGGTCATAGCCGCGCTGGGCGCCCAGGCGCATCGCCGGGTCCGAGGGCGGCTCGCCGATGTGGTAGTCGGCGGTGCCGGCGGAATCGACCTCGACCAGGTCGCCCAGGCCGGCAGCGGCCAGGTGGTCGCGCAGGATCACCTCGGCGCTGGGCGAGCGGCAGATGTTGCCGGTGCAGACGGTCAGAATCTTGAACGGCACGTCATCCCCCTGAAGCTCGATGTCGAAGACTTTGGTAGTGTTTCTCGACGGTTGGTTTCGTCTATCATCGCCCCTGGTTTCACGCAACTGCGCGCCGAGGCGCGGCATTCCAGGGATCGGACCCGTCGAGCGGCCCCGACTGACGTCAATGAAAAGCCGGCGCATCGTCATCCTGACCGGGGCGGGGATCTCCAAGGAGTCGGGCCTCGACACCTTCCGCGACCCGGACGGGCTGTGGGCGCGCGTGCGCATCGAGGATGTCGCGACGCCGGAGGCCTTCGCCCGCGATCCGGACCGCGTGCACGCCTTCTACAACCACCGCCGCGACACCCTGCTGTCGGCCGGGATCGTGCCCAACGCGGCCCATGCCGCCCTGGCCCGCCTGGAGGCGGAATGGCCGGGCGAGCTGCTGCTGGTGACGCAGAACATCGACGACCTGCACGAGCGTGCCGGCTCCAGGAATCTCATCCACATGCACGGCGAGCTGCTGAAGGCGCGCTGCCTGGTCTGCGGCGGCATCAGCCCCTGGCGCGAGCCGATGACCCGCGACAGCCTCTGTCCCGCCTGCGGTGCCGAGGGCACCCTGCGCGTCCACGTGGTGTGGTTCGGCGAGATGCCGCTGGAGATGGATCGCATCTACCAGGCGCTGGGCGACTGCGATCTCTTCGTCTCCATCGGCACCTCGGGCAACGTCTACCCGGCGGCCGGTTTCGTCGCCGAGGTGCGCGCGGGCGGCCAGGCCCATACCGTCGAGCTGAACCTGGAGCCCTCGGAGGGCTTTTCCGCCTTCGACGAATATCACCACGGCCCGGCGACCGCCGAGGTGCCGGCCTTCGTCGCGCGTATCCTTGCCGATGGCTGGTAAAGCGGCAAAGCCGGCGCGTGATCTGCAGAGGATCGTGGCAGAGGCCCGCGCCTGCCGCCTCTGCGAGGCGCATCTGCCTTTGGGGCCGCGTCCGGTGCTGCGGGCGGCCGCTGCGGCGCGGCTGATGATCGTCGGCCAGGCGCCGGGCACCCGGGTGCACGAGACCGGCATCCCCTGGAACGACCGCTCCGGCGACCGCCTGCGCGACTGGCTGCAGATCCCGGCCGAGGTGTTCTACGACGAGGCCCGGGTCGCCATCGTGCCGATGGGCTTTTGCTATCCCGGCGTCGATGCCAAGGGCGGCGACAAGCCGCCGCGCCCGGAATGTGCGCCGCAATGGCATCCGCCGCTGCGCGCCGCGCTGCCCAACGTGGAGCTCACCTTGCTGGTCGGCATGTATGCCCAGGCGCACTACCTGGGCAAGCGGCGGCAGAAAACGCTGACCGAGACCGTGCGCCACGGACGCGCCTATCTGCCCGACTTCCTGCCGCTGCCGCACCCGAGCTGGCGCAACACCGCGTGGCTGAAAAAGCACCCGTGGTTCGAGACCGACCTGCTGCCGGTGTTGCGGAAGCGCGTGAAGACGCTGGTGGGGTGAGTGCGCTTGCCCTGGATGCTCGGGACAAGCCCGAGCATGACAATCAAGCAAGATCGCACCGTCCGCGCCCCTTCTCAAACTGTCACCCTCGGACTTGTTCCGAGGGTCCACAGTGCCGTCGACCGATGGCGCGGGCCTGTGTTCAGTCTTTGCGCGTCACCAGGTAGGCACAGCGGCGCGCGCCGGCCAGGATGTGATCGATGCGTTTCACCTCGTGCTCGCGGCCCAGCGCCTTGCGGAACACGTCCAGCTCCATGTTGCAGAGGTTGGTGCAGGCGGCAGCGGCCGAGCACACCGGGCAATGGTTCTCGATCAGCAGGTAGCCGCCGTTGGTCTTCTGCACCTCGGCCATGTAGCCCTCCTCGGTGCGGATCGCCGCCAGCGCCTGCAGCTTCTTGGGCAGGCTCGGCTGTTTGTCGATGCGGGCCTTGTAGCCGGCGGTCTGTTCCTTGGCGCGGATCTTCAGCAGCTTGTCGAGGCCCGCGTCGCCGAAGGCCTGCTTCATGGAATGGATCAGGCCGACGGTGAATTCCGCATGGCCGTCGGGGAAAAAGCGGTCGGCCGCGGGGGTCAGCGCCCACAGCTTCGCCGGCCGGCCGAGCGCCTTGCTGCCGGGGGGGCGGGCCTCGGCCTCGTGGGTCACCAGGCCCTCGCCCTCCAGGTCATAGAGATGCTGGCGCACCGCCATGGCGGAAATACCCAACCGGCGCGCCAGGCTGGCCGCGTCCTGCGGGCCGTCCTGCTTCAGGTTGTCGATGATGGCGCGGCGGGTGCGCTTTTCCGCCGGAACGAGGGTGCGGCTGCTCATGGATGGTTTCTAAAGATTTTTCTTGAGAAAGACAAGAGCCAGGGATAGGCTTTTCGAAAGAAAATTCTTTCAGAAGTAAAGATCGGGAAATCCGCCATGGCCCTGCCCCGGGAAACCGCGCCGACGCTGGTCCGCGTCGCTCCGCTGGAGACGCTGCTGAAGAAAGGCCGCCATCTGTTCAAGAGCGACGGCAAGCAGATCGCGGTCTTCGCCGGCGACGGCGGCATTTTCGCCTGCAACAACCGCTGCCCCCACGAGGGCTATCCGTTGATGGAGGGGTCGCTGGCCCAGGGCGCGCAGGGGGACTGCGTGCTGACCTGCAACTGGCACAACTGGAAATTCGATCTGGCCAGCGGCGAGACGCTGGTCGGCGGCGACAGGCTGCGGCGCTACCCGGTGGAAATCGTCGACGGCGACGTCTGGGTCGACGTCGCCGATCCGCCGGCGGAGGACGTCGCCGCCGCGGCGCTGGACAGCCTGCGCGCCTCGTTCCGCCGTCACGAGTACGACCGCATGGCGCGCGAGATCTCCCGCCTGCACAAGGCCGGCGCCGATCCGCTGGACGCCGTGCGCGCCGCCTTTGCCTGGACCGCCGATCGTTTCGAGTTCGGCTGCACCCATGCCCAGGCCGGCGCCGCCGACTGGCTGGCGATCCGTGACGTCTATGCGACCAGCGAACAGGCAAAGCTGGTGCCCCTGGTCGAGGTCGTCGGCCACCTCGCCTGGGATAGTCTGCGCGAGCCGTCCTATCCCTATCCCGACGGGCAGCGCCCTTATGACGCCGCCGCCCTGGTCGCCGCCATCGAGGCGGAGGACGAAGCCGCCGCCGTCGCCCTGCTGCGCGGCGCGCTGGCGGCGGGCCTCACCTTCCGCGATCTGGAAGAACCCCTCGCCGAGGCGGCCTTGGCGCACTACAACGACTTCGGCCATTCCCTCATCTACGTGCAGAAGACCGGCGAGTTGATCGACCGCCTGGGGCCGGACAGTGCCGAACCGCTGTTGCTCTGCCTGCTGCGCGCCCTGATCTATGCCACGCGCGAGGATCTCATTCCGGAATTCCGCGCCTACGCGCCGGCTTTGGCGCAGTGGGACGGCCAGGGCAGTGCCCCGATCGATGCTGGGGATCTGCTGGGCCTGCCCGTCGCCAAGGTGCTGGCGCGGGCGAATGCCGCCTCGGGCGACATCCCGGCGCTCTACGATGCGCTCCTCGGCGCGGCGAGCTGGCAGTTCCTGCACTACGACATGACGCTGATGCAGGCCGTCGACAAGCCGGTGTCGCACAACGTGAACTGGCTGGACTTCACCCACGCCATCACCTTCGGCCACGCGGTGCGCGACGTCTGCACGCGCTATCCGCGGCTGTGGCCCCAGGGTCTGCTGCAGATCGCCTGCTTCGTCGGCCGCAACGCCGGCTTCGTCGACAAGGGTGTCGATGCGGCGCGCTGGCAGGTCGACGACGGCGGCGCCTTTCTCGACACCGGGCTCGCCGGCCTGCTCGATCACGACCAGCAGGAATACATCGTCTCCATTCACGTGGTGAAGCTGCTGTCGGCGGCCAAGGCGGAGATCGCGGCGGCATCCGCTGGGCCGGGTCAGGCGCCCGCCTGGGTCCCTGTGCTGCTGGCGGCGCTGAACCGTTTTCTCAACGAGCCGCTGCGCCGCAAGCATCCGCTGCGCGTCGCCCATCAAGCGATGGGCTTTGTCGCCGCGGAAGGTTAAGCTGAGGCCAAGAGAGAAAATCGAGGAGACCGTTCATGTGCCTGTTTCGCCGCCTCTTCACCCCCAGGATCCTGTTGCAGAGCATTTCTCTGCGCGGTCTGCGCAGCCGCCACCTGCAGAATACCCTGCCGCCGGTGCCGCGGCTCGGCTGCTGCTTCTGCGGCGCCTGACGCCCGCGCCTGACCCCGGGGCCTGAACCGGGGGCCTGAACCGGGGCGCCAAAAGAGAAACGGCCCGCCGGGAAGGCGGGCCGTTTTCGTGTTCGCCGTGCGGCGCGGTCTGCTGGACGCGGTCTGCCAGATGCGGTCTGCTAGACGGCGCGCTCGATGCGGTCCATGTCGTCGTCGGAGAAGCCGAAGTGGTGGCCGATCTCGTGGACCAGCACGTGCTTGACGACCTCGGCCAGGTCCTCGCCGCTGTCGCACCAGTAGTCCAGGATCGGGCGGCGGTAGAGGTAGATCATGTCGAGGTCTTCCGCCGTGTCGTAGGTCGACTTGCGCAGCAGATCGACGCCGCGGTAAAGGCCCAGCAGGTCGAAGGGCGACTCGCAGTCCATCTCTTCCAGCGTGTCGTCATCCGGGAAGTCGAGCACGCGAATAACCACGTTGCCCAGGGCCTGGCGCAGCTCTTCCGGGATCTCGGCATAAGCCTCCCGGGCCAGCGCTTCCAGGTGCTGGGTTTCTGGCGGTGTCGTGAAGCGCCCGACATCGTGCATTTGAGCCATAACCGTTCCCATTCGCCTAATCTTGGGGTCACCCTAGCCTGCCTTGACCGGCAGGCCAAGCACAGTAACCTCCAGTTAACCTTACTTGAACGGATTCCATTTCCGAGGAGGATTTATGGCGGAAAGGTTAAGCGATGCGGTCCGCGGCGCCCTGTCGGAGACGCTGCCCGGATGGGCGCCGGTGGAGGGCCGCGACGCCCTAAAAAAGACATTCCAGTTCAAGTCGTTCAGCCAGGCCTGGGGCTTCATGACGCGGGTTGCTTTGGCGGCGGAAAAACTCAACCACCACCCGGAATGGTTCAACGTCTACAACCGTGTCGAGATCACCCTGACCACCCACGACTGCGACGGCCTCTCCGACCTCGACGTGACCCTGGCCAAGCGGATCGACAGCTACGCGGCGTGAACCGGGGACGTCCTTCGAGACGGGCGAGACGGGCCTGCCGGCCGGTCTCGAAGGGTGCGGCCAGACAGGCCGATCAACCGGCGACTCACACGGGCCGGTCGCCCAGGGCCGTGGTGCGGTGCATGATGCGGACCTGGCTTTCGTCGTAGTCGCGCACCGCGTAGTGCATGGCCGCGCGGTTGTCCCACATGATCACGTCGCGTTGGCGCCAGCGGTGGCGGTAGACGTTTTCCGGCCGGGTCGCCTCGGCCGCCAGGAAGTCCAGCAGCGGTCGGCTCTCCGCGGCGGTCATGCCCTCGAAGCGTTCGGTGAACCAGGGATTGACGTATAGCGCCAGCTTGCCGCTGCCCGGGTGGGTGCGCACCACCGGATGAACCACCGGGTCGGGCACCTGGGCGATCGGGCTGGCGTTGTTGTCGCCGGCATTGTTGCGGGCGGCCAGGCCGGCGGCGGAGTGCAGCGCCCGCAGCGGGCGCAGCATCTGCTGCAGCGCCGGCGAGAGCCTGGCGTAGGCCGCGGCCATGTTGCAGAACAGGGTGTCGCCGTAGCCTTCGGGCACCTGCAGGCCATACAGCACGGAGCCCAGCGGCGGCCGCTCCCAGAACGAGATGTCGCTGTGCCAGATGTCGTTGCGGGCGCCGCGGGTGCCCGGCTTGTTCACCAGCACCAGCACCTCCGGCTGGTCGGGCAGGCCGGGGCGCGAGCGCAGGGGGTGCTCCTCCACCGGTCCGAAGCGCGCGGTGAAGGCGACCTGCTGGGCCGGTGTCCAGGTCTGGTCCGGGAAGACCAGCACGATGTGTTCGTGGAAGGCCGCCTCGATCTCGGCGAACAGGGCGTCGTCCAGCGGCCTGGACAGGTCGACCCCGGCGAGCTCGGCGCCCAGGGCGCCGCACAGCGGCTTCGGATCGATCAGCGTGTAGTCGTGATCGTAATGGGGCCCCTGGGATCCTCGGGGTGTGGCGCCTTGCGGCGCGGCGTCGCCCGGCATGGCATTTCCTCCGGAACTTTTTTTGTTTGTTCCGGGAAGTCTAGCGCCGCCGGGGCAGGGCCGTGAAGTCCCCACAAAACCCTGACCCTCTCCCCTTGCGGGAGAGGGGACGAGGATTGCAGAACTTTCGCCAGATCCTCGGCTGTCGTCCCGGGGCTTGACCCCGGGACCCATTGGCGCGGGAAACTGGTGACGCCCTATGGCCTTTGCTTCGGCTGGGCGTCGAGGGCATTGGGTCCCGGCAACAAGTGCCGGGACGACAATGGTATTTGGAATGGTATTGGGGGCCAGGACGGCGGGTGCCGTCGGTTCCCTACGGCATCCGCCCCTACTGCATCCTCATGGCGCCATCCAGGCGGATGGTATCGGCGTTCAGCATGACGTTGTCGCAGATGTGCATGACCAGCTTGGCGTATTCCGCCGGGGTGCCGAAGCGGTGCGGGAAGGGCACCTGGCCGGCCAGGTTGTCCTGCACTTCCTGGGGCATGTTCAGCAGCAGCGGGGTGCCGATCAGGCCCGGCGCGATGGTCAGCACGCGCACGCCCATCTTGGCGAACTCGCGGGCCGCCGGCAGCATCATGCCGATGATCCCGGCCTTGGAGGCGGCGTAGGCGGCCTGGCCCAGCTGGCCCTCGCTGGCGGCGATGGAGGCGGTGGAGATGATCACGCCGCGCTCGCCGTCGTCGTTCAGCGGGTCGCCCGCCAGCATGTCGGCCGCAGCCAGGCGCAGCAGGTTGAAGCTGCCGATCAGGTTCACCCGGATGACCTGCTCGAAGGCGTCCAGCGCCATCGGGCCGTCGCGCCCGACGATGCGCTTGGCCGGGGCGATGCCGGCGCAGTTCACCAGCACGCGGCAGGGGCCGTGGGCCTCGCGGGCCTTGGCGACGGCGGCTTCGGCGGCGTCGGCACTGGAAACGTCGCAGGCCAGGCCCAGGCCGCCGGTCTCCTTGGCCACCGCTTCGGCGGCCTCCCGGTTCACGTCCAGCACGGTCACCTTGGCGCCGGCCGCCGCCAGGTGGCGCGCGCTCTCCGCGCCCAGGCCCGATCCGCCGCCGGTCACGATCGCTGCAAGCCCCTTCACGTCCATGTCGTCTTCCTTCTTGGTTCCTTAGCCGCCGCTGGCGGCGAAATCATGAAAAGCGCCGGCTCTATAGCAGAGCCCGGCCGGCCTGGCGAGATGCGGGGCGGGGGCCGAGCCCGGGACGAGAGGCGGAACGCGCCGGGGAAGAAACGGGGAAGGGTGCGGCTACGCTCTGCGGACGATCCCCAGGCCGGCCCAGGCGAGCGCCAGCCAGCCGGCCATCAGCGCGAAGCCGCCGATCGGCGCCGTCGGGTTGGTCAGCTCGGCGATGCCGGCGCCTTTCAGGTACAGCGTGCCGCAGAACAGGGCCATGCCGGCCAGGATGAGGGCCCCGGCGATGCCCGCGCGCCGCGTTGCATTTGGGGCGGTGGCCGGCGCCAGGCTGCCGATCAGCGCCGCCAGGCCCAAGGCCGGCAGGTGCGCCAGGTGGTAGCGCACGGCGGTCCCGAAGACGTCCTGGTGATAGGCGTCGGCAAAGGCGGTGCCGTGGCTGGCGTAGGCGCCCAGCGCCACACCGGCGAGGCCCAGCAGGCCGAGAAGAATCCAGAGAATGCGCATAACCGGGAGCATAGGCGTGGGCGGGCCCGGCGTCACAGGCCAGATTGTCGCGGGGCCAGATTGCCGCGGGGAAGCCCGGGGAGGCTGGTGACCCCGGCAGGATTCGAACCTGCGACCTACAGATTAGGAATCTGTCGCTCTATCCGACTGAGCTACGGGGCCCCATCGCGACCTCAGGTGTCGCGAGCCTGGCTATCGCGGCCTTTGGCGCTGCTGCGGCGCGGAAAAGGCGGCTAACAGATAGGCCAAAGCGCGCCGTTAGGCAATGCAGGCCTGGGGGTAGGCCTAGGGGGTAGGCCTAGGGGGCGGGCCGGGGGGGGGCGGGGCGGCGGGGCGGGCTTATGGGGTGGCTTGCGGGCTTGGGCCGGAACCGGGGCCAAACAGGATCGTGGGGCCGAACGGCCCGGTCCATCTTCAATTAATGCGTGCAGATGGGAGCCATTTTAATCGCAATTTAAGAAAAAGCGCTCAATTTCGCTTAGCCATATCGTCCGTATACGGATCTTTTCCTGCTGGAACTGTTTTTTGGGGCTGCCGTCATGCGCGCTTTCTTCGCCAGTATCCGTGTCAAGGTGCTCGCCGTCCTCGTGGTGCCCTTGCTGGCCCTCTGTGTCGTCTCGGTCGAGCAGTTCATCGTCGAGATGGAGATTCTGGCCCGGCGCGAGGCCATGGTGCCGCTGACCGAAATCGTGCAGCACGCCAGTGCCGCCCTGGACGGCCTGCAGATCGAACGTGGCAAGACCGTGAGCCTGATCAACGAAGGCTTTGAAGGCCCCCTGGTCGGTGAGGTGGCCGAACAGCGCGCGGTCACCGACGCGCGCATCGCCGCCTTCCGGGCCGCGGTCGTCGACACCGGCATCGCCGAGTCCGAGCCGGAGCTGCAGCCGATCCTCGACACCCTCGATGCGCAGTTGGGCCTGGTGCCCGACCATCGCGCGGCGGTGGACGGCAAGGCGATGACGGCGGCCGACAACGTCGCTTTCTATACCGGCGTCGTCGAGACGGCCATCACTCTCATCGCCAAGGTCGTCGAGCACAATACCTCCGCGCACCTGGCCGAGCGGCTGCTGCCGTTCTACACCCTGGTTGTCGCCAAGGAGAACGCCGGCCTGGAGCGGGCGCTCGGCGCGGCTGTATTGTATGCAACGGCCAACGGCCAGTTCTCCATGGCGTCCTACCTCGGCTATTACCGCCGTTTGGTCGGCGAACTGACCGCCCTGAAGGAGTTCGAGGACTTCGCCATCCCCGAACAGAAGGTCCGGTTCGAAGAGACGGTGGCCGGCCCGGACGTCGACCAGGTTCTGGCATGGCGTCAGGTGCTGCGCGCCCTGCCGGAAACGCTGGATACCCAGGGCGTCGACCCGCAGGCCTGGTTCGCCGTGGCGACCCGGCGTATTGAGCTGATCCAGCAGGTCGAGGACAGTGTCGCCGAGGATGCCAAGGCGGTTGCCCGGCACGAACTGGAAGAGACCTACGCGAAGGTCCTGCTCCTGACCGGGATCAACCTGGCGAGCCTGGCCATCGCCATCGTCGCCGGCTTCCTCCTGGCGCTGCGCGTCTCCACCCCGGTCAAGCGTCTGGCTAATGCCGTCGCTTCGCTGGCCAGCGGCAACCTGAAGCAGGAAGTGCCCTACGAGGCCGACCCGGGCGAGATCGGCGAGATGGCCCGCGCGATCGGCGCCTACAAGACGGCCAGCCAGGAAAACCAGCGCCTGCAGACACTGCACCAGCAGCAGGAGGAAGAGGCGACGAAGACCCGCACGGTGGCGATCCGCAAGCTCTGCGATTCCATCGAAAGCGAGATCTTCGGCGCTGTCGGCGCGGTGGCCGAGGAGGTCGGGCGCCTGCTGTCGGTTTCCAGCGAAATGAAGACCTCGGCCGAGCATGTCCAGTCCAATGCGCAGACCGTCTCCACTACGGCGGCCGACTCCCTGCGTAGTGCCGAGACCGTGGCCTCGGCGACGACGGAGCTGTCCAGCTCCATCAGCGATGTGGCGCAGCGCACGACCTCGACGGCCCAGATCTCCAACGAAGCCTCGCGGCGCTCCACCGACACCATGCAGATCGTCGCGGGCCTGTCCGACGCCGCGCGCAACATCGGCAACGTGGTGAAGGTGATCAGCGAAATCGCCGAGCAGACCAATCTGCTGGCCTTGAACGCGACCATCGAGGCGGCGCGTGCCGGCGATGCCGGCAAGGGCTTCGCCGTGGTTGCCGGCGAGGTGAAGAACCTGGCCAACCAGACCCAGAAGTCGACCTCGGAGATCGAAACCCAGATCAACGGGATTCAGGAGATCGCGGACTCCGCGGTGACCTCCATGGACGCCATCGCGGAGATCATCACCCGCATCAACGATGCCATGGGTGACGTGGCGGACTCCGTCACGCAGCAGGACCAGGCCACGCAGGAGATCAATCGCTCGGTGAACGAGAGCGCCCAGGGCGCCCGCACGGTGACCGAGCGTATCGCCGAGGTGTCGCAGACCAGTGCCGGCATTTCCGACCTGGCCGGCAACGTCTCCACCGCGTCCAAGGGGCTGGACGGGCGCGTGAGCGACCTCAGGACCACGCTCACCAAGATCGTCCGCACGGCGATCCCCGAGGCCGACCGGCGCGAGCACGAACGCTTCCCGCTGGGCCTGCCCGGCGCGCTGGAGGCCAAGGGCCGCAGCCTGCCGGTCGAGGTGTTCGACGTGAATGCCGTGGGCGTCTGCCTGCTGATTCCCGATGGCCTGAACGAGGTGCTGCAGGTGGGCGAAAGCGGCAGCCTGACGATCCCCGGCCAGCAGATCAACACGCCGGTCACGGTCACCAAGCAGACCGACCGCGGCGTCGTCGCGGCGATCACCGATCAGGCGGCGATCGACCGGCTGATCAGCGTCGGCAAGAAGACCGCGCCCAAGACCGCGCCCAAGGCCGCCGCCGCGGCAGCCTGATCCGGCCTGTCTACTCCAGCGCCTTGTAGCGCTCCGTGGCGGCGACCAGGGCGCGGCGGATGCCGGGCTCCATGGCCGAGTGGCCGGCGTCGGGGACCACCAGGTAGTCGGCCTCCGGCCTCATGACGCTGTGCGGCCAGGCGATCGACGGCCCCTCCGCCGACCGCGGCATGGTGTTCCAGAGCTACACGCTGTTTCCCTGGCTGACCGTGCGCGAGAACGTGATGTTCGGGCCGAAGCTGAAGCATCTGCCCAAGGGGGAGTGCGAGGCGATCGCCGACCGGCTGATCGCGGCGGTTCACCTGAACGGTTTTGAGCGCTCCTACCCCGAGGAAGTTGTCCGGCGGCATGCGCCAGCACGTGGCCCTGGCCCGCGCCCTGGCCAACGACCCGTGCATTCTTTTGATGGATGAGCCCTTCGGCGTCCTGGACAGTCAGACCCGCCAACTCATGCAGGAACTGCTGCTGGAAATCTGCCAGGGCCAGCGCAAGACCGTGCTGTTCATCACCCACGACATCGACGAGGCGATCTTCCTGGGCGACGTGGTCCACGTGATGACCGCGCGCCCCGGCCGCATCAAGCGCTCGCTGGCCATCGACCTGCCCCGCCCGCGCGGCATCGAGGTGCTGACGTCTTCCGCCTTCACCGACTACGAGCGCGAGATCCTGGGCCTCATGGACGACGAGGCCCTGCGCGCCAGCGCGTGAGAACTATGCGCAATGCCGGAATCGTTTATGAAATTTCTACAAGTCTGGAACACTTTTTCGATGTGGATTATGTTATCAAATGCTCGATCTCCAAAGGAGAGATCGTCCTGATCTCGTGTGTGCAAGCTTCCAATGCAACTGATACGCCACGGTCAATGAATGCCACCTCGGTTCGCCAATTTTCTTCCAGAGCGGCTTTGAGCGGCGGTACATAGTCTGCGTCTCCCGCAACCAGTACTATTGTCGAAGGGCCTGACTCCTTGAATAACGTTCTGGTCATATCAGTGATCAAATAAGCATCGTCTTGCTTTGAGCGGTTGTTTGCTCCGAGATATCCTCTCCGAACCCTGAAACCTCTATTCTCGGCGACTTTCCAGAAACTGTCGTCGTCCGGAATGACGCCCGCAATGTAGGCGCTACCTACTGCACGCGTTCTTCCATCAGAGCCCTTTGCTGCCGCTAGCAAGAGTCTGCCGAAGTCCACGCGAAAGTTTGGACCTTGTGCATCGTTTATGATTCCCCAAAATAAGTTCTGATCGTCGACGAATACGTGGACTAGGTCGTTTTCTAGAGATCCATGAGGCGCAGCCCGGCCCTGGCGGACAGTGATTCCGCCTTGCTTTGCTCGGCTGCTTTTCTGCTTCTTTTTCTTTTTTCCAACCATCTCAGTTTCATTTGTAGAGTTGCCTGAATAACATAATTAAACTGTTTCTCTGGCTATGATTGCAAGCAAGAGTTGGTGCCGATCTGATTTGGGATTTTTGAAGCCGTGTTCCGGTAGAGTTTCGTTGAAAGGAGAAAGATTTGTCCCGGCGATCGACGATGAAGGAGTGGGTATGGCGGGCCTTGGACGCGAAGGGAGGAAAGGCGCAGATCGTAGATGTAGCGAAGCACATTTGGACGCATCATCAGGCCGATCTAACTGCATCGGGAAAGATGCTGTACACATGGCAATATGACATGCGCTGGGCGGCTACCCAATTGAGGCAAGATGGCCGGATGATCGCGGCCGATGAATGTCCTAGAGGTGTATGGGCTCTCAAGCGTTCGTGAAGGCTGGTGACTCCAGCAGGATTCGAATCTGCGTTCTATAGATCGGAAGGTGGGCGGCTTCTATTGCAAAACGATTGTTATCGATGCAGTCCATTCGATTCTGCAGCTAGCACGCAAGCACGGCATAAACCGGACCGAAAGTCTCACGCTACACCTCGCCTTTCATGGCGAGTAGCTCACGGCTTAAGTTCTTCGTGACGTCCCAGAACAGCGCCGCATCGTTGGACGAAAGGGTCATGCCATGAGATCTCTCTTTTTCAGGATGAATGTAGTTGCGGTAGTCGCGCACAATCACCGCCACATCCTTAGCAGAGTTAGAAATCCAGTTGAGTTCGTGACCAACATCGATGTATGCCGCTAGCGTCCACTTCCGGAGCTCTAGTGGCTTCTTCGTCTTTGGATCCATCGGCGCCGACTTAGTCTTGAACAGTTTCGACTTGTCGAACAGTTTGTTCGCTCTTGCGACCAGAAGTGCTTCTAATAATCCCCCCATCATCACCGTAGCTGCAAGAGGAGCACCTGCTTCGATACAGCGACTGCACTCTTCCCAGCGACGTTGGAGAATACCTTGCATAAGTGGATCCGACGCCAAAGCCGAGAAGCTCGGTGCGGAATCCGCCGTGTGCGCAATGGGTTGCGGGACTAGCGCGTGCGTACGCGCCGCAACGAGCGCCTGCTTCGCATTCTTTGCTGCATTAACGTATGTAGTCTTGGAAGCGTGCCTCTCGGCAGCGTTGAGAATAGTCTGGTACGGTGTGTCGATCGCTTCGACTACATCAGGCGGCATGTCTTGAGCCACGGTCGGTCTGCGGCGCTTGAACCAGCCAAGCGCTGTCGCCCGAAAGAAATCTCGATGCTCCCCGTTCCGGACTTGTGCGGACTTTATTTTTTTGAGGACATTGAGGGCTTTATCGACCTCGCGGATTAGGTCGTCCAGATCGGCGTATGGGTCGCCCAATTCCGCTTACCCCTTGCGCCTACTTTTCTGCGCCTTCGTCGCCTTCGGCGACTTCCTCACCCTTTTCGACGTTTTCGACTTCTTCGCTCTTTTCGCTCTCATGCTGTTGCCTGCGCCGCCTGCCTCTGAGGTTCCTGGCAATGTCATCGCAACTAAGTTCTCGCCCACGCTATTGATCGTGAACTCACCTCGAGAAATGCCATCGAGATATCCCAGACTCTTAGCATTGTTAAGAGTAGCTCGCGGATTCCCCAATCTATGGCGACCAGCGAGTCGCGCCGCTTCTTGCAAGGCGTTGCCATCGATTGTCTCGCGCCGGCTCGCTTCCGGTGCTTCGAATTGATAGTAATACGCAACAGTCGCTGCAAATTGGACATCGCTTTTTGGTGTCTTCGCTGCGACGAACGTCTTTATGTCGGTCATCGGGTTTTGCTGCGGATATCCCGAGGGGGATGCGAAGGTTGATGTCGCTGGTGGAGCAACTGCCGAATGGGCGTGCGTAGCGGGCATAGGGTCAGCACGCAAGACGATACCTAGGCCCTCAGCCACCCAGTTTAGAATTCGCTTTCTGCGCTCTGCTGGTACATCCCTCAGTTTCTCGAACACTGCCTTCGCAGTGTCAAAATCCTCGATTTCCAATTGCTCCGCCATTCGCCGTCCTCCACTGCCTCTGCAGTCACGCGACATTCCAAATCGCCACTCAATCCTGCATCGCAATCCGATAGGTTACACTATTGGTTGATTTGCGAAACCTTCGCCCACATTGCTGTCATTTATGGTGGGCCTATGAGCCGATCAACGAACTGCCGCGCGAGAAAGTCGACAAGTATAAGTGGCTGTATCGACATGGAAAAGCTGGTGACCCTGGCAAGATTCGAACTTGCGACCTAAAGATTAGGAATCTGTCGCTCTATCCTACTGAGCTGGGCCAGCAATGCGCCCGGCCTTAAAAGCCTAGGCCGGGGCTCGCCCCTGGCGGGGAGAACGCCGACATTTGATAGGACAAAGCGCCGGATTAGGCAATGCGGGCGAGAAAATCGCCAGATTTCAGGCGCCTTCTTGGCGCAGGTTGTGCCTGTTTACGCCGCTATGGTTAAGAGCGACACTTAAGGGTCATATACGAAAAGTATGGCTTCCGCACGACCTTGGCAATCCACAGAAACGGCAGGTCGAACGCGCGTGCTTCTGAAGGCAGCATCCAAGACTTCGCTCTCGGACATGCTGAGATTGGCCATCAGGTGCAGCACGGATCGCTTTCCCTGGTCAGTACCCAGGTCCCTTTCGTTCTTTAGGTGTTCTTCGAGCTTCCGGCGCTTGTTGAACCGCTCATAAACGTAGCGACCGTAGGCGAAGACTGCCACAGCGGCAGTAAGGATAGCTGCCCAATGAGACGTTATTTCGAGAAGATGAGAGTAGACCATAAGCGATCCTACTCCAGCGCCTTGTAGCGCTCCGTGGCGGCGACCAGGGCGCGGCGGATGCCGGGCTCCATGGCCGAGTGGCCGGCGTCGGGGACCACCAGGTAGTCGGCCTCCGGCCATGCCCGGTGCAGGGTGTCGGCGGTCTCGATCGGGCAGACGATGTCGAAGCGGCCCTGGATGATGGTCGCCGGGATGTTGCGGATCCCGGCGATGCCGTCCAGCAGTTGGCCCGGCGCCATGAAGACCTCGTTCTTGAAGTAGTGCGCCTCGATGCGCGCCAGGCCCAGGGCATGGCGCTCCTCGCCGAAGGCGGCGACGGTCTGGGGCGACGGCAGCAGGGTGGAACAGCTCCCCTCGTAGACGCTCCAGGCCCGCGCGGCGGGCAGGTGGACCTTGGGGTCCGGGTGGTTCAGGCGCTTTTCGAAGGCGGCCATCAGGTCGCGGCGCTCGCCCTCGGGGATCTCGGCGATGAAGTTGCGCCAGTTCTCCGGATAGATCTTGCCCATGCCGTAGAGGAACCAGTCGATCTCCGGCTCGCTGCCCAGGAAGATGCCGCGCAGCACCAGGGCGCTGACCCGTTCCGGATGGGCCTGGGCATAGGCCAGCGCCAGGGTCGAGCCCCAGGAACCGCCGAAGACGTGCCAGCGCATGATGCCCAGGTGGTCGCGCAGGCGCTCCATGTCGGCGATCAGGTGCTGGGTCGTGTTGTCGGCGATCTCGCCCAGCGGCGCCGACCGTCCGGCGCCGCGCTGGTCGAACACCACGATGCGGTAGGTGCGCGGATCGAAGAAACGCCGGTGGTCCGGTCCCGCCCCGGCCCCGGGGCCGCCGTGCAGGAACACCACCGGGCGGCCCTCCGGATTGCCGGAGACCTCCCAGTACATGGAGTGGCGGCCGTCCAGGTCGAGCCGTCCCTGGGAGAAGGGCTCGATCGGCGGAAACAGGTCCTGGGCAAGCATCGAACGCGCTGGATCCATGAATTTCTCCGTTCCCCCAGGTTCGCGTCAAGCTCGCCCCAGGCTCATCGGGGGACCTTGCGGGGGTTCCCCGTCATATCGCAGCGGCCGGGGGCTGCCAACGTTTCTTCCGGCTTACCGGGTGCAGCCCTGGGCTGCTAGAATTGCAGCCATGAAGCTGTACCCCAGGCTTTTCCTCGCCATCTGGCTGTTGTCGCCGACCGTGCCGGCGGCGGCCGAAAATCCACGGCCGGAATATCCAACGGCCGAAATACCGGCCGGCGCCCTGGTCCCGGCGGCCGGCGGGCCGGTGGCCGGGGTGACCGACGGCGATACCCTGACCCTGGCCGACGGGCGGGAAATCCGTCTGGTCGGCATCCAGGCACCCAAGCTGCCGCTCGGCCGGCCCGGTTTCCAGGCCTGGCCGCTGGCCGTGGAAGCCAAGCGGTTCCTGGAGGAAATCACCCGCGGCGAGACCCTGACCCTGGGCTACGGCGGGCGCCGCGGCGACCGCCACGGCCGCGTGCTGGCCCATCTGTTCGACACGCAGGGCCGCTGGGTCCAGGGGGAAATCCTCCGGGCCGGGCTGGCGCGGGTCTACAGCTTCGCCGACAACCGCGCGGTGATCGCCGAGATGCTGGCCCTGGAGCGCGCGGCGCGCGCGGCGCGGCGCGGCATCTGGGCCGATCCCTTCTATGCCGTGCGCGACGCCGCGGCCGCCGGGGGCTTCCTCGGCGGCTTCGAATTGGTGGAGGGGCGCGTCTTTGCGGTTGGCCGCGGCGGCGGAAATACCTATCTGAACTTCGCCGAGGACTGGCGCGAGGACTTCACCATCGTGGTGGACCGCCGCGCCCGGCGCCTGTTCGAGGAACAGGGCGTCGACGTGGCAGGTTATGAAGGCAAGTCGGTGCGCGTCCGCGGCTGGCTGAAAGCGCACAATGGGCCGATGATCGACGTCACCCACCCGGAACAGATCGAACTGCTGGAAGATTGATGCCTGCTTCTCTCCGCCGCATTTTCTCACCGCTGCTGGCGGTTGTCCTCGTGCTGCCGCTGCTGGCCGCCTGCGCCACCGCGCCGGGCACCGGGCGCACCATCTTCACCGGCGGCCTGTCGGAAGAAGGCGAGGCCGAACTGGGCCGCGAGGAGCACCCCAAGGTGCTGGCCGAATACGGCGGCGCCTACGCGGATCCGGAACTCAACCGCTACGTCACCAGCATCGGCAACTTCCTGGCCCAGACTTCCGAGCGGCCGGACCTGACGTTCACCTTCACCATCCTCGATACGCCCATCGTCAACGCCTTCGCCCTGCCCGGCGGCTACGTCTACATCACCCGTGGGCTGCTCGCCCTGGCCGAAAACGAGGCCGAGGTGGCCGGCGTGCTGGGCCACGAGATCGGCCACGTCACGGCGCGCCACACGGCGGAGCGTTACGGCCAGACCATGGCCGCCAACATCGCCGGGGCGGGCCTGGGCGTGCTGCTGGGCGGCGAGGCGGCGCAGGCCGGCGGCGCGCTCAGCGGGCTGCTGCTGACCAGCTACTCGCGCGATCAGGAATTCGAGGCCGACATGCTGGGCGGGCGCTACCTGTCCCGCGCCGGTTACGACACCAAGGCGATGGCCGGCTTCCTGTCGCAGCTCCAGGCGCACAGCCGGCTGGAGGCCGAACTGGCCGGCCAGCCGGAAAAGGCCGACTCCTTCAACATCATGCAGACCCACCCGCGCACCGCCGACCGCATCGAGCGGGCGCTGGAACAGGCCGGCGCCACCCCGGTCGCCGACCCGCTGGTGGCGCAGAACGTCTACTTCGACAAGATCGACGGCATGATCTACGGCGACAGGGCGGACGAGGGCTATATCCGTGGACGGACCTTCGCTCACCCCAAACTGAAATTCGCCTTCGAGGTGCCGCCGGGTTTCCGCCTCTACAACCAGTCCGCCGCCGTGGTGGCGCGCGACGGCGACGGCAAGGCGGCGATCCAGTTCGACCGCGCGCCCAGGCCCTATGCCGGCTCGATGAGCGACTACCTGACCAAGGTGTGGGGCGCCAAGGTGCACCTCAAAGGCGTCGAGGCGATCACCGTCAACGGCCTGCCGGCGGCCACCGCCAGCGTCTCCGGCAACGGCAAGGACTACCGCCTGCTGGCGGTGCGCTTCGATGCCGACGCCATCTACCGCTTCATCTTCCTGTCGGCCTCGGACCGCACGGCGGCGCTGAACCTGCCGTTCCGCGAGACCACCTACAGCTTCCGCAAGCTGAGCGATGCCGAGGCGGCGGCGCTGAAGCCGCGGCGCGTGGAAATCTACCAGGTGAAGGCCGGCGACAGTCCCGCGAAGATCGCCGCGCGCCTGCCCTTTGCGGAGGAGAATCTGAAACGCTTCCTGGTGCTGAACGGTTTCACCGAGACCACGACGCTGCAGGCCGGCCAGCGGGTGAAGATCGTCACCGAATGATCCCCACCCAACTAAGCCCGGCCCAACTGATCCCGGCCCAACTGATCCCGGCCCAACTGATCCCGGCCCGAATGACACGGAGCGCACCGCGATGACCGACACACCGCCGCCCGCCGGGATAGCGGGCGACGTTTCCGGTCCCGGCAGCCAGAGCGACGGGCACACCAGGCGACCGTGGCGGCCGACCATTGCGGTGGTGCTGATCTTCGGTTTCGGCCTGCTGGTGCTGGTGGCGGTTTCCTCGGTGATGCTGGTGGCGCTGGGCACCGCCCAGAAGAACACCATCGCCCTGCTGCGCCAGACCGCCGACTTCTCCGTCGCCAGCCTGATCGACCGCATCGGCTATCACCTGGGCTCGGCGCAGCAGCAGTCGGAATACCTGGCCGACATGATCGGGCGCGGTGCCATCGACCTCCGCAACCGCGACCGGCTCGGCGATGCCATGCTGGGCGCCATGGCCGCGGCGCCGCAGGTGACCGGTATCGCCTATTTCTCCGCCGCCGGCTGGTCGCTGCGCGTCGGCCGCAACGACAACGGTCCTGTGCGCTACTTCGATCCCCTGGAGCCGGATTCAGGGATCCGCGAAGTGGTCGGGGAGATGGCCTCGGCCAACGGGTCGTCCTGGGGCGGTATCTTCTGGGTGCCGACCCTGAAGCAGCCGCATCTGGCGGTGGCCACGCCGGTGCGCATTGATGGCGAGTATGTGGGTGTCATTTCCTCGGTTGTGTCGATGCGGTCGCTGTCGGTTTTCGTCGACGACTACGAGCTGCAGACCGGCCTGCATCCTTTCATCCTCTATGGCCGCGACAAGGTGCTGGCGCACCCCTCGCTCACCGGCGCGGTGCTCGGCCTGGGTCCCGACAAGCCGCTGCCCGGCCTGGCGGAGGTCAACGACCCGGTGCTGGCGGAAATTTGGAACGCGGACAAGCAGCCGCTGGAACTGCTGGAGGATTTCGGCGGTTCGCTGCTCGGCCATCGCCGCGATATCGGCGGCGATGTCGTCTACTACCTCTACCGTGTCGTCGGCGGCTACGGCCCCGAGCAGCTCTACATGGGCGTCTATCTGCGCGACAGCGAGATCGATTCCTCGGAGACCGACCGCGTCGCGCTGGCCGGCTGGATCGGCCTTGCCATCCTGGCCCTCTCGCTGCTGATCGCCGTGGTGCTGGGGCGCTTCATCGCGCGGCCGGTGCGCGACCTGGCGGCAGCGGCCCTGGCGGTCAGCAGCTTCGACTTCCGCCGCGTGCCCAGTGCCAAGGGCAGCGTGTTCCGCGAACTGGACAGCGCCGCCCAGGCCTTCAACGCGATGCTGGCGGGGCTGCGCTGGTTCGAGACCTATGTGCCGCGCAGCCTGGTGCTGCGCCTCATCCGCCTCGGCGAGGACGGCGTCGAGTCGGAGGAGCGCCCGGTCACCGTGATGTTCACCGACATCGTCGGCTTCACCACGGCCAGCCAGAAACTTACGCCGCACGACACCGCCGACTTCCTCAACCACCACTTCGGCCTGCTCGCCGCCGAGATCGAGAAGACCGGCGGCACGCTCGACAAGTACATGGGCGATGCGGTGATGGCATTCTGGGGCGCGCCGGACGACCAGCCCGACCATGCCGAGCGCGCCTGCCACGCGGCGCTGGCCATCGCCGCGGCGATGGATGCCGACAACCGCTTGCGCGTCGCTGCCGGCAAGCCGCCGGTGCGCCTGCGCATCGGCCTGCACTCTGGGCCGGCCATCGTCGGCAACATCGGCGCGCCGGGACGGGTGAACTACACGCTGATCGGCGACACGGTGAACCTGGCGAACCGGCTGGAGGCCTACGGCAAGGAAGAGGCGCGGCAGGAAAGTGCCACCACCATCCTGATATCGGCGACGACACGCGACCGGCTGGGCCCGTCGTGGCGGGTCGAGGATCTCGGCGCCCACGAGATGCGCGGGCGGACCGGCCGCATCGGCGTCTACCGCCTGATCGCGGAACGCTGAAGTTTAGCCGCCGGCGAAGAGGTCCGCCGGGCGCCCCACGCGCTCCAGCAGCAGGCTCTTCATTTTCTGCAGCGCGCGCTGCTCCAGCTGGCGCACCCGCTCCTTGCTGACGCCCAGCGCCTCGCCGAGTTCCTCCAGCGTCGCGCTGTCGTCGCTCAGGCGCCGGGCGCGGATGATGGTCTGCTCGCGCTGGCTCAGCTCCAGCAGGGCTTCCTGGATCCACTCGCCGCGGGTCAGGCCGTCATGGAAGGAGATCACCAGATCCTCCGGGCTCGGGCGCTCGTCGGTCAGCTGGTCCTGCCATTCGGTTTCGCCGTCCTCGCCGACGCGCATGTTCAGCGACTGGTCGGACACCGACAGGCGCCCTTCCATGTGGTTCACGTCGCTGAGCGGCACCGACAGCTCTTGCGCCACGGTGCTGCGGCCACGGTCGTCGAACGGCCGGCCGGAGGCGTCCTCGATGCGCGCGCGCAGGCGGCGGAAGTTGAAGAACAGCGTTTTATGGGCGGCGGTGGTGCCGGTGCGCACGATCGACCAGTTGCGCAGGATGAAGTCCTGCATGGCCGAGCGGATCCACCACGAGGCATAGGTCGAAAAGCGCACGTTGCGCTCCGGCTCGAAACGGCTGGCGGCCTGCAGCAGGCCCAGGGTGCCTTCCTGGATCAGGTCACTCACCGGCAGGCCGTAGTTGCGGAACTTGGTGGCCAGCGACACCACCAGCCGGGTGTAGGCGCGGATCAGTTCCTGCAGGGAGTCGGTGTTGCCGTCCTCGCGCCAGGACCGGGCGAGGTGGTATTCGCGCTCGCGCGACAGCAGGGGTTCGGCCATCGACTGGCGGATGAAGCGGGCCTGGGCCCGCTGGGCCTGCGCATCTTCGAACTGCGGCATGTCCACACCCTCCATCCGGTTGGGCCGCGCGTTATGCCTTGGCGCCTGCGAAGCCGTCGAAACGTCGGTCTATACCTGACTGTTACAGTAGGGGATACGCAGGGGCGCGGGCTATGGATCACTGCCCGCCTCGCGATTTGTTGAAGACGCTTCGACCGGCGCCGTGCCGGCCTCAGGCCTCGATCTCGTCGACCAGGCTGCCGTCGGTGGCAAAACAGGCGGCCAGCAAGGGGCCGTCGAAGCCGCAGCCGGCGTCCACCGTGGCGGTGAAATCGCCCAGGTCCAGCCCTGGATGCTGGGGGCAGAAGCCGCGCACCACCCGGCGGTAGCCGGCGTAGGGTGTGTCGATGTTGGCAAAGCCGGCACTGCCCCACCAGAAGCTGTCCTTCTGGGCTTCCAGCGGCCGGCTGGGGTCGAGACCCGCATTCACGAACAGCAGGCCCCAGCCGTCGTTGCTGCCGGTGCCGTTTCCAGTGGCGTCCTGGTCGGTGTAGGCGGCGCGCCGCAGGTTGCCCAGCAGCTGCCAATGGCCGGGATGGGCCTGGATGCGCTCGCGCAGGGCGCTGGTCCAGCGGGTTAGCTGGCGCGGGCCGGCGGCGGCCTCGCGCAGGCCCTCGGTCGGATTGACGCCGTAGGATTCCAGGCTGGCGGCGACGCCCTGGTCCAGCATCCACTGCAGCACCCCGCGCGGATCGGTGGCGAATTGCAGCTGCAGCAGCTTTTGCCACATCTCCTCCTGGCTGCCGCGCAGGTGCACGACGTCGCAGGCGAAGGCATCGGGCCGCGCCAGGAACAGGCTGCGGAAGCGCAGCAGGCTGTCGACGGCGGCGGCCGAGCGCGTGCCGCGGCCGATCAGGTTGCCCAGATAGACCAGGCGGTCGCCGGGCTTCAGGTTGGGGATGATCGCCCGGTGCAGGCGATTAAGCGCGTCGATTTCGCCATGAATGGACGACACCGCCCAAACCCGTTGGGCGGCGCGGAGCCGCGTGAACTTCTGCTGGTCCGCCATGATCGCGGCGCGGGTTCCTTTTGTAGCCGAATCGATGGGTCCAGACTCTCACACTCGCCCCGCTTTGTCGGGCGCAAAGTGCGGCTTTGCGGTGGGAAATTGGGGGCGCAAAAAAGAAGGGGCCGCCTGACGGCGGCCCCTGATCCTGTTTTTGGTCTTGGGACGCGCGGTGCCCGTGGCCCAGGCGGCGTCCAGCCGTTTCCCGATCTCAGGCGGCGAGCAGCTTTTCCAGCTTCATCGCCGCGGCGTCCTCGTCGATCTTCTCGACGGCGGCCAGTTCGCGGGCCAGGCGGTCCAGCGCGGCCTGGTACATCTGGCGCTCGCTGTAGGACTGGTCCGGCTGGTCGGCGCTGCGGTGCAGGTCGCGCACCACCTCGGCGATCGACACCGGATCGCCGGAATTGATCTTGGCTTCGTATTCCTGCGCGCGGCGGCTCCACATGGTGCGCTTGGCACGGCTGCGGCCCTTCAGGGTGGTCAGGGCGGTGTCCATCATCTTGCGGCTGGACAGCTTGCGCAGGCCGGAGTTGGCGGCCTTGTCGACCGGCACGCGCAGCGTCATGCGGTCCTTCTCGAACTTGATGACGATCAGGTCGAGGGTGAGGTCCCCGACTTGCTGCGCCTCGATGCCCAGTACCCGGCCGACGCCGTGAGTCGGATAGACAACGTAATCACCTTCACCGTATTCGCTTTTTGCCATGCTGCGTTCTCTCCAATCGGCCTGTGGTCCGGCCGGAATTCCCCTGGTGAGTCAGGGTCCCGGCCGAAGGTCCTCAACGCCTGTTTCTGACCGTCGCCCAACGCGATAGCTGGTCATCAAGTTGGCTGCCGTGCGTTCCTGTCCGTACGGGGGTGCGGGCAGCCGCCGGGCCTTTTTCTCGCCTCTCCCGGCAGGGCCGACAGCGCGTCGACCGGCAGGAGCGGTACACGAAACAAACAACCGCGCCATCGGGGTGCCGATGGCGCGCTGGCTGCTGGTCAGATTTTCATGTAACTAATTTATCACACTATCTGTGGAAAAACAACTGCTGCAAGTGCGAAAGGCCGTTGTTTTCCTTGGGCTCCGGCGTGGCCCGGGCCCGCCCCAGGCGGCTCTAGGGCCGCAGTGGTTAACGCCGCCGCCGCGGCGGCGACAATCCACAGAGAGGATAGCAGGACTGCTTTCCCATTTCTGGGGGCGTACGTCCTGGCGTCCCCAGTGTCGCGTCCCCAGGGTCGCGCCCCCCAGAGTCGCGCCTGCAGGGTCGGGCCCCCAGAGTCGCTCTGGCGGCCGGTCAGCCGTCGCCCTGGCCCGGCTTGTCGGAGAAGTACTTCTCGAACTTGCCGGCTTCGTCGCGGTGCGCGTCGGCATCGGCCGGGGCTTCGCCCTTGCGGGTGATGTTCGGCCACTTGTTGTCGGAGTAGTCGCGATTCAGCTCCAGCCACTGTTCGGCCTGGGGGTCGGTGTCGGGCACGATGGCCTCCGGCGGGCACTCCGGCTCGCACACGCCGCAATCGATGCATTCGTCGGGGTGGATCACCAGCATGTTGTCGCCCTCGTAGAAGCAATCCACCGGGCAGACCTCGACACAATCCATGTACTTGCACTTGATGCAGGCTTCGGTGACGACGTAGGTCATCGACTTCACTCTCCTCATGCGGCCGCGCCAGGGCGGTCTTTCTATTCTATATCGTGCGCCCGCCGTGCCCTGGCCAAAGGCGCCGGCCGGGGTACCGGCGCCGCGCCGCGGAGGGTCGTCCTAGCTTTCCAGGCCCAGGCGCGCCAGCACCCGCTTGCGCGCCAGCCCGCTGTCGCGGTCGCTGACATGCAGCAGCCCGGCCAGGCGGCGCATCAGGCTGGCTTCCAGGTCATGCAGCGTGCCGTCGGCATAGGCGACTTCCCACAGCATTTCCATCATCTCGATCCGCTCGTCCGGCGAGAACGCATTCTTGATCTCGCGGGTGAAGCCGAAAACCTCGACCGACTGCGCCACTGTATCGCTGGCCGCCTGCAGCAGGATGCGGCTTTCCGCCGCACTCAGCCCGAAGCGGCCCTCGACCAGCTCCATGATCTTGGCCCGCTCTTCGGCGCCGAACTCGTCGTCCATCTGCGCCGCCTCGACCAGCAGGGCGACGGTGGCCAGTTGGACCTTGTCGGCCCCGCCCGCGGCGCCATCGGAGGCGCCGGTCTGGCCGGCCAGGAAAGCTTTCAATCGATCGAGCACGGCACTGGTTATCACCCCCTGTTGAGCGGTGCAACCCTGCCCGGATTGCGGTCTTTGGCGCTTGCCGCGCCCCCTGCCGCTGGCCTAGCTTGCCGCCCATGGACGCGCCCCGATGAAGCCCCGCACCCCGCTTTTCGCACCGCCGGCGGACGGACCCGGCCGGCCGGCAGCCGGGCCCGGCGAGGCCCCCAGAGACGCCCCCAGAGACGCTGGGAGCGACGCCCGGCTGCACGCCCCGGCGACCGCCCGCAACCGGGACGCCATCGCCCAGGTCCTGGCCGGCTGGCTGCCGCAGACGGGCCGGGTCCTGGAACTGGCCAGCGGCACCGGCGAGCACGCGCTGTATCTGGCCGGGCGCTTTGCCGGCCTGACCTGGCAGCCCAGCGATCCCGACCCGGCGCATCGCCGCAGCATCGCCGCCTACCGGGCGGGTGACGGCGGCGCCAATCTGCTGCCGCCGCTCGACATCGACGTGACCGCGCCCCGTTGGCCCGTGGACGGTTCCGTCCAGGCGATGGTCTGCTGCAACATGATCCACATCGCTCCCTGGGCGGCGGCCGAGGGTCTCTTCGCCGGGGCCGGGCGCCACCTGGCGGCGGGCGGCGGCCTCTATCTCTACGGCCCGTTCCGGCGCGAAGGCGTGCCGACGGCGCCGTCGAACGAGGCCTTCGACGCCAGCCTGCGGGCGCAAAATCCGGCCTGGGGTCTGCGCGACCTGGCGGCGGTGACGGACCTGGCCGCGGCGGCGGGGCTCGCCGCACCCCTTGTCGCCGAAATGCCGGCCAACAATCTGTCGCTGTGGTTCGCCCGGCCGCGTTAGACGTTCTGAAGAAGGCAGTTCCGTTCCATGAGTTCCCCGCAGCACGCGCCCCATCCCGACTCCTACTACGCGGCGACCGCCAAGGGCCTGGTCGCCCCGATACCGCTGGCCGGCGATGCGCGCTGCGATGTCTGCGTCATCGGCGGCGGTTTCACCGGCATTTCCACCGCGCTGCACCTGGCCGAGCGCGGCTACAAGGTCATCGTGCTGGAGGCCCAGCGTGTCGGCTGGGGCGCCTCCGGGCGCAACGGCGGCCAGCTCTCCGGCGGCCAGCGCCTCGAGCCCGAGGCGCTCACCAGGATGGTCGGCGCCGAGCGCGCGCGCCGGCTGTGGGACCTGGGCGAGGAAGCCAAGAACGCGGTGAAACAGCGCGTCGCGCAGCACGCCATCGACTGCGACCTGAAGCCCGGCGTCATCCACGCCGGCTTCAAGCCGTCGCACGCCCGGGAGATGCAGGACCACGCCCGCTTCCTGCGCGACGACTACGGCTACCCGCACATCCGCCCGCTGAGCCGCGAGGAGATGCGCGAACTGGTCGCCAGCGATCTCTATCACGGCGGCTCCTACGACGCCGATTCCGCGCACCTGCATCCGTTGAACTACGTGCTGGGCCTCGCCCGCGCGGCGCGCGACGCCGGCGCCACGATCCACGAGCTGACCCCGGCGCTGGAAATCTTGCGGCGCGACGGTAAGCCCGGCATCCGCACGCCCCAGGGCGATGTCACGGCCGACCATCTGGTGCTGGCCTGCAACGGCCACCTTGGCGGGCTGGAGCCGCGCATCGCGTCCAAGATCATGCCGATCAACAACTTCATCGTCGCCACCGAACCGTTGGGCGCGGAACGGGCACGCGCGCTCATCGCCAACGACGCGGCGGTGGCCGACAGCAAGTACGTGATCGACTACTACCGGCTCTCCGCCGACGGGCGCCTGCTGTTCGGCGGCGGCGAGAGCTACCGCCAGAACTATCCCGACGACATCGCCGGTCTGGTGCGGCCCTGCATGCTGCGCGTCTTCCCGCAGCTGGCCGACGTTGCCATCGACTACGCCTGGGGCGGCAAGGTGGCGATCACCCTGAACCGCCTGCCGGCCTTCGGGCGGCTGGACGGCGACGTCTACTACGCGATGGGTTTTTCGGGCCAGGGCGTGGCGCTCACCACCCTGGCCGGCAAGGTGATGGCCGAGGCGGTGGCCGGCCAGACCGAGCGCTTCGACCTGCTGGCCGGCGTGCCGATGCCGCGCTTTCCCGGCGGCACCCTGCTGCGCTGGCCCAGCCTGGTCGCCGGCATGCTGTACTACTCGCTGCTCGACCGGCTGTAGGCCCTTTAGATCGCCCGCGCGATGATGGCGCCGCCGAGGGCCAGCAGCGCGGCGAAGAACACCCGGCGGAACACCGCCTCGGGCAGCCGCCGGCGCAGCGACCGGCCCAGCGCCATACCGATCAGCGTCGGCGCCAGCGCGGCGGCCGACAGCAGGGCGAGTTCCCGGTCCAGCATGGCGTTGCCGCCCAGCGCCATGCCCAGGGCGACGGTCGACACCAGAAACAGCATGCCCATGGCCTGGATCAGCTGGTCGCGCGGCAGCCCGATGCCCTGCAGGAACAGCACGCCGGGCACCACGTAGGAGCCGGTCATGCCGGTCAGCACGCCGTTCGCCGCGCCGATCAGCGGCCCGGCCCAGGCTTCCTGCCGCGCCGTCAGGCTGAGCCGCAGCCCGGCCAGACCGACCGCCGCATAGATCACCAGCACGACACCGAGCAGGGCGGACAGCCAGCGGACGTCGACCCGCGTCAGCGCCAGGGCGCCGATGAAGATGGTTGCCGCCGACGCCAGCAGGAACGGCCAGATGCGGCGCAGCACCGGCGCCGCGCCGCCGCCGGCCACCGCCTGCCAGATGTTGGATACGAAAGCGGGCACCAGCATCAGCGCCATGGCCTGGGGCAGGCCGAAGGCGACGGCCAGCAGGGCGAGGCTCACCGTCGGCAGGCCGAAGCCCACCACCCCCTTCACGAAGCCGGCGAGCAGGAAGACACCGGCGATGGCGGTAAGGGCGAGGGGCTCCAGCATGGCGGCATCCTAGGGCCGCGGCGGCCCCCTGAATAGCCGGCTCAGTCGCTGTCGCGCAGGCGGTCCATGACGCGGCGGTCGCGCTTGGTCGGGCGGCCGGCGCCGGGGTCGCGTTTCGCGGTGGTCCCAGCGCTGGCGAGCGCGTCGGGGGTGCCGTCGGGCAGGCGGTTGTCCTCGGCCGGGGGCGTCAGGTCTTCGTAGAGCGTCTGGGCCTCGCTGGCCGGGCCGCGGCGGCTGCCCAGCGCCACCACCTTGATGACGCGGATGTGGTGCGCCTGGGGAAAGGTCAGCACGTCGCCGGGCTTCACCTTGTGGTGCGCCTTGACGATGCCCAGGCCCGAGACGCGCAGCTTGCCGGCCTGGCAGACCTGGCTCGCCAGGCTGCGGCTTTTGAAGAAGCGGGCCTGCCACAGCCACTTGTCGGCGCGCAGGGTCGTCTGAGGGGAGTCGGTCTGGGAAGGTCCGACTGAAGGTCCGACCGCGCTCATGCGCCGCCCCTATTCACCGCCAAGCGCGAGCTGCTTCAGGATCGCGAAGGGCGAGTCGGCCATGCGCTTTTCTTCGCGTTTACGAGCCTCCTCCTGGCGCGCCTTGCGCGCGGCGATGGCCGGATCGGGCGCCTTGCGCGGACCGCGTGTTTTGCCCGGGGCCTGGGTGGTGGCCGGGGCCTGTACCTTGTCCGGCGCGGATGTCTTGTGCCTGTCGCGGCGCGGCCGGCGCTTGCGGCGCGACGGGGCGGCGGCGTCTTCCCCTGGGGCAGTCTTATCCTGGGCAGTCTTGTCCGGGGCAACCTTGGCCGGGGCGGCCCCGGCCTTCTGCTTCGCCGGCTTCCTGCCGCCCGCGGCTTTGCGCTGCGGGCCCTTGCGCAGGTAAGTCACCGCGCCCTCGGCGGTGCGGTGGCGGCGGTAGCCGAGGGCAAAGAGCAGCGCCTCCAGATCCGCCGCGTCGCAGGCGGCCAGTTCGCAGAGCGCCGGGTCGGCACTGAAGGCGACAGGCTGCGGCCTGGCGGCCCGGGCGGCGGGTTTGGCGGCGTCGGGTTTGGTGGCGGCGGCTTTCGCCGCGCCGGTCTCCGGCACGATAACCTCTGGCGGTTCTGCCTGGGGCGGGTCGGCCTGGGGCGGGGGGCCCTGCGGCGGCACGGTTTCTTGAGGGGCGCTCTCCGGCGGCGGGCTGTTCGCTGCCACCGCGGCCGGACTTTCGCCGGCCGGTGTCGCGGACTCGGTGTCGGGCGTGCCGGCGTCGGCCTCGGTCGGCCTGGCGGTGGCGCGCTTGTAGACCTCGCGGGCCAGGCGCTCCAGCATGTCGGCGCGCACCGCCAGGGCGGAGCCGTCCTTGCGGGTCACCCGGCGGTAGCCGACCGCATGGCAGAAGGCTTCCACCGCCGGCACCCCGGCGTGGTCCTTCAGATCGAAGCTCTTGGCGCCGGCCGGCGGCAGCGCCGGCAGCGGGCAGCCCTGGCGCACCGCCCACAGGCGCGCGCGCAGGTCCAGCATGCGCGGATGCTGCAGCTTGGGCATGAACAGGCTGGCGGATCCCAGGCGCACGCCCAGTTCCGCCAGGGTCTTGCGGTCGGCCTTGGTCAGCGCCTTCATCTGCTCGGCCAGGGGGCGCCGGGGCAGGGTGCCCAGCGCCTCGACCAGCTGGAACAGCAGGCCGCGGCCGGGCGCGCTCAGTTCGACCTCCTGCGCCTTGATCAGCGGCTTCAGCTGGGCGCGGATGTGTCGGGTCAGCCAGGCGGCGGCGCGCTTGCGCAGGCGCTCGCGCGCCGGGCCGTCCAGGAAGTCGCTGTGCAGCACCTCGATACGCGGGGTCAGTACGGTGTCGCCGGCGGCCAGCCGCGCAATGGGCGTGCCGCGCCAGGTCAGCTTGTCGTCGGCCAGGGTGAAGGCGCCGTCGTTGTCCTGCTCCAGGTGCCTGATGCGCCGCGGAATTTCGCCGGTCAGGGCGCGCCGGGCGGCGGTCAGCAGCGGCCGCGCGTCGTCGCTGCCGGCCTCCTCGTCGGGCTGGAACTGAAAGCCCTTCAGGCGGCCGACGAACTCGCCCTCGACCAGCACCTCGCCGTTCTTGCGCACCGCGCCGACCAGGGCGCCGTCGCCGCGCAGGCGGCGCACCAGCACCGCCGTGCGGCGGTCGACGAAGCGCTGGGTCAGGCGTTCGTGCAGGGCATCGGACAGGGCGTCCTCGATGGCGCGGGCGCGGCCCTGCCAGTGGGCGTTGTCGGCCAGCCAGTCGCCGCGGTGGGTGATGTAGGTCCAGGTGCGCACGTGGGCGATGCGCTGGATCAGGTGGTCGATGTCGCCGTCGATGCGGTCCAGGCGCTCCAGCTGGGCGCCGACCCAGTCCTCCGGCAGGCGCAGGTCGTTGCGCATCAGGCGCAGGTACAGCTGCGACAGCAGCACCGCGTGATGGTCGGAGAGGATCTTGCGGAAGTCCGGCACCTGGCAGACCTCCCACAGCAGCGCCACGGAATCTGCCGAGGTGGCGAGCTGGGCGATTTCCGGGTCGCGCGCCAGGGTGGCCAGCGCCAGCTGGTCCTCGGCGTTGCGCACCAGCAGCAGTTCCGGGCGCGGCGGGCGGCGGTCCAGGCTCTTCAGCAGCAGGTCCGGGTGGCGGAAATCCAGCTCGATGTTGCGCCAGTGCACGTAGGACAGCGCGTCGAAGCGGTGGTTCTCCACCGCGTCGACCAGTTCGGCCTCCAGCGGGCCGACCTCGCCGGTGGTGCCGAAGCTGCCGTCGCTCATGTGGCGCCCGGCGCGCCCGGCGATCTGGCCGACCTCCGGCGCGGTCAGCTGGCGCTGGCCGCGGCCGTCGAACTTGCGCAGCTTGGCGAAGGCGACGTGGTCCAGATCCAGGTTCAGCCCCATGCCGATGGCGTCGGTGGCGACCAGGTAGTCGACCTCGCCGGCCTCGAACAGGGCGACCTGGGCGTTGCGGGTGCGCGGGGACAGGGCGCCCAGCACCACGGCGGTGCCGCCGCGCTGGCGGCGGATCAGCTCGGCGGTGGCATAGACCTCGGCGGCGGAGAAGGCGACCACGGCGGAGCGCGGCGGCAGCCGGGTCAGCTTCTGCGGGCCGGTGTAGGTCAGGGTGGAAAAGCGCGGCCGGGTGATGAACTCGGCCTCCGGCACCAGCTTCTGCAGCACCGGGCGGATGGTCTCGGCGCCCAGGAACATGGTCTCGGCCAGGCCGCGGGCGTGCAGCAGGCGCTCGGTGAAGACGTGGCCGCGTTCCGGGTCGGCGCACAGCTGGATCTCGTCGATGGCCAGGAAGGATACCGGCCGGTCGACCGGCATGGATTCCACGGTGCAGCAGAAATAGCGCGCCCCCGGCGGCAGAATTTTTTCCTCGCCGGTGACCAGGGCGACCTGGGCCGCCCCCTTGATCTTCACGATGCGGTCGTAGTTTTCGCGCGCCAGCAGGCGCAGCGGAAAGCCGATCATGCCGCTCGAATGACCAAGCATGCGGTCGATCGCCAGGTAGGTCTTGCCGGTATTGGTGGGGCCGAGAACGGCCGTCACCCGGCTTTGCGCGAACAGCGACATATCCTCTAGAGGATCGGGGGTTTGCCGGCCCATTGCAAGGGCTGTCATGGGCCCGGGCAAGACGATTTCGTGACGTTTTCTGGGCGCTTAGTCCGCGCCGGTTCCGGGTGCTTAGCCCGCGCGGGGGCGCTCAGTCCTGCTCCGACGCCGGCGGCGTCACCAGCGGCACGAAGGCGACCGGCAGGACCACTTCTTCGCGGAGGGTGCCGTCCACGGCCTTTTCGATCCGCATCAGGCGCTGGCTGGCGCTGTGGCGCAGCACCCCGTCGGGCGGCCCGAGCGGAATGATCAGGCGCCCGCCGCGCTTCAGCTGGTCGACCAGGGCCGGCGGGATGGCGGTCGCCGCGGCCGTCACCAGGATGGCGTCGAAGGGCGCCGCCTCCGGCCAGCCCTTGGCGCCGTCGCCCTGGCGGCAGTGGACCTGGCCGTAGCCTTCGGCCTGCAGCCGCCGGGCGGCCGTCTCGGCGAGCTCCGGCAGGGCCTCGATGGACCACACCTCGCAGCCCAGTTCGGCCAGCACGGCGGCCTGGTAGCCCGAGCCGGTGCCGACCTCCAGCACCCGGCTGTCTGGGCCGACGCCCAATTTTCCGCTCAGGGCCTGGTCGCTCATTACCGCGACGATGTAGGGCTGCGAGATGGTCTGGCCCAGGCCGATGGGCAGCGGCTCGTTGCGGTAGGCGAAGGCGTCTTCCAGGCGCGGTACGAAGGCGTGGCGCGGCACCCGGGCCAGGGCGTCCATGACCCGGGGGTCGAGCTTGTCCTTGCCCAGCCAGTGGCTGGTCTCGACGACCTCCGCCTCGATCTGGCGCAGCATTTCCCGGCGCTCGGCCTCGCGCGAGCCGTCGCTCTGCCCCGGCCTATCCCCGGTTCGATCGTTGCCCGCCATGGCGCCTCCCCTTTTTCGGGCCGCGCCGGCAGGGGCCCCGCCGGGCGACAAGGCTTGTAGTCAACATGGATTGCGCACATATGTCACGCGGTCCCGCGACCCGACGCGGCTCTCCGGACAGGATCCGGGACGGGCCGCGGCGAGGGGCGCCGGGCCGGCACAGCAGCAACCGCACCGAACGGACCGCGAAAAAGACGGATGGAAAAGGCTATGGCGGAAGAACAGATGAATTTCCAGGCTGAGGTCAGCCGGCTTCTCGATATCGTTGCCCACTCGCTTTATTCGGAAAAGGAGATCTTCCTCCGGGAATTGATCTCCAACGCGGCCGATGCCTGCGACCGTCTGCGCCACGCCGCGCTTACCCAGGGCGGCCTCTTGGGCGATGACACCTCCTTCAAGATCCGCCTGAAGGTCGATCCCGCCAACAAGACCCTGACCGTCGCCGACAACGGCATCGGCATGAACCGGCAGGAACTGATCGACAACCTGGGCACCATCGCGCGCTCGGGCACCGCCGCCTTCATGCAGCGGCTGGAAAACAAGCAGGAAGGCGCCAACCTGATCGGCCAGTTCGGCGTCGGCTTCTATTCCGCCTTCATGGTGGCCGAGAAGGTCGTGGTGACCACCCGGCGGGCCGGCGAGGCCGAGGGCTGGGTCTGGACCTCGGACGGCCGCGGCGCCTTCACCATCGCCGAAGCCCCGGGGCCCGAAGCCGCCGAAGCGCCGGCGCGCGGCACCCGCATCGTGCTGCACCTGCGCGACGGCGAGGAGGAATACCTCGACCCCACGCGCCTGCGCCAGATCGTCCACACCTACTCCGACCACATCTCGGTGCCGGTGGTGCTGGAATCGAACAAAGAAGACGAGCCGGACGAGACCCTGAACGCCGCCTCGGCGCTGTGGACCCGGCCCAAGAGCGAGATCACCGAGGAACAGTACAAGGAATTCTACCACCACGTCGGCCACACCTTCGACGAGCCCTGGCTGCGCCTGCACTTCAAGGCCGAGGGCGTGATGGAATACACCGGCCTGCTGTTCATTCCCTCCCAGAAGCCCTTCGACCTCTTCCATCCCGACCGCAAGACGGGCGTGCGCCTCTACGTGAAGCGCGTCTTCATCACCGAGGACTGCGCCGAGCTGCTGCCGCCCTACCTGCGCTTCCTGCGCGGTATCGTCGATACCGAGGACCTGCCGCTGAACGTCAGCCGCGAGCTGCTGCAGAACAATCCGCGCCTTGCCAAGATCCGCCAGGCGCTGTGCAAGAAGGTGCTGGGCGAGCTGAAGCAGAAGGCCGAGAAGGCGCCGGAGGAGTACGCCAAATTCTGGGAGACCTTCGGCCCGGTGCTGAAGGAAGGCCTCTACGAGGACGGCCAGCAGCGCGACACCCTGCTGGAGCTGGCGCGCTTCCGCTCGACCACCCGCGACGGCCTGGTCAGCTTGGCCGACTACGTGAAGGACATGAAGCCGGGCCAGGACGCGATCTACACCATTACCGGCGACAACCCGAACGCATTGGCGAAGAGTCCCCAGTTGGAAGGCTTCGCCGCCAAGGGCATCGAGGTGCTGCTGCTCAGCGACGCGGTCGACGACTTCTGGCTCTCCATGGTGCCGGCCTACGACGGCAAGCCCTTCAAGTCGGTGACCCGCGGCGGCGCCGACCTCGACAAGATCGGCGAGGCCGACGAGAAGAAGGACGAGGCGGAGAAAGCCGACGCGGCGACGCCGGATCTGGACGCCCTCATCGCCTTCGTGAAGCTGACCCTGAAGGACCAGGTGAAGGACGTGCGCGCCTCCAAGCGGCTGACCGCCAGCCCGGTCTGTCTGGTCGCTGACGAGGGCGACATGGACATGCACCTGGAACGCCTGCTGAAGCAGCAGAAGCAGCTCGACCACACGTCCCAGCGTATCCTGGAGGTCAATCCCGGCCATGCCCTGGTGAAGGCGCTGGCCGCCCAGGTCGGCAAGGACGGTGCCGGCACCGTGGCGGAAGACGCCGCCTGGCTGCTGCTCGACCAGGCCCGTATCATCGAAGGCGAGCCGCTGCCCGATGCCGCCGCCTTCTCGCGCCGGCTGTCGTGTCTGGTGGAAAAGGGATTGCTGGCGGGCTAGCGCCGATCTTGCCAGCCCCTCTTGCAAATTGACCTCATCCTTCGCGACACGCACCGGCGCTCGTTCCTCGGGATGAGGCCCCTGCAAAATCGCGCCTCACCCTGAGGAGGCGGCCCGGGGATCTGGCCGCCGTCTCGAAGGGCGAGGCCGCCCCGTCAGCCGTGCTCGCCGTCCAGGTCCAGGACGGCGGCACCGATCACCGGGCCGCCGCGGCCCTGCTGCACGAGAACGGCGCAGCCGCCGCGCCCGGCGGCGCGGGCCGCCGCCAGGTCGATGGCGAAGGTCTTTGCCTCACCGGTCCAGGTCCCCAGCGTGGTCATTTCGCGCACCACGTTGGCATTGTGCAGCGCCCGCCCGCCGTTCTCGCCGCGCGCCACCTGGGTGTCGTGGTCGTCGTCGAAGGTGACCAGCCAGACCGTCGCGCCGCCTGACGGGGCCGTGCCCGCCGACAGCCGCACCCGGCCGCCGTCCTCGCGGTCCAGTGTCACCGCGACCGCCGGGGCCTCCTGGCTGGCGTCCTCGATCGCCTGGGTCACCGCGCCGCGTTTGCTGCCCACCACGTCGCGGCGGCCGTCGATGACGATCTGCGGGGTGTAGACGTAGCGCAGGCCCAGCTTGGCGGCGTAGTCGCGCTGGCGTTCGGTGAACTGGGCCGAGGCGAAGGGGTCCTTCCAGCCGATGTAGTCCCAGTAGTCGACGTGAAACGACAGCGCCAGCAGGCCCGGCTGGGCGGCCAGTTCGCTCAGGATGGCGTCGGCCGGCGGGCAGGAACTGCAGCCCTGGGAGGTGTAGAGCTCGACCACCACCGGCGCACCGGTCTCCGCGCGCGCCGCCGGGTTCGCAGCCGTGCCGGCGGCAAGCTGCAGCGGCTGGGCGGTCCCGCCGCCCGCGGCCCGGCTTTCCGGCGTCGCCTCGGCGACCCAGAAGGTCAGGCCCGCGGCCAGCGCGAGGGCGCCCAGAAGGCCCCCCAGAAGGCCCAGCGACGTGGCAAGAGGGGATGAGGATTTGCGGCTCATGACCCGGGAAATTAAGGGCATCCGGGATCACGTGCCAGTCACGTTCGGGTGACGCCCGCGGCTGTCCGGTTAAGCCGTGGCAGGGGCGAGACGGGCGGTCCGCGTACTTTTGACCCCACCGCCACCCTAGCCCTGCCCCATCGCAGGGGGAGGGAATAATTTGTTGAAGCTGCTCGCTAAAAATCCCTCCCCCCTTGATGGGGGGAGGTTAGGAGGGGGGGTGACACCCTCACGGCGGCAAGCCGGCGGTCGGCTCAGGGGTCACCCGCGGGTGACGCGCACCTCGACGTCCATGCCCAGGAAATCCTCGGACGCGCCGAAGAAGGTGCCCTGCAGCGGCACGGCCTGAAAGGGCTCGCGGGCCACGGCGATGCGGATCAGGTTGGCGCCGCCGACCGATCCGTTGGTCGGGTCGAACTCCACCCAGCCGGCGCCGGGCAGGTAGACCTGCACCCAGGCGTGGGTATCGCCGGCGCCCCGCACCTGGCCGCTCTCGTCTATCGGCGCGGCCTGGGCGCCGCCGGGCAGGGTGTTGTCCAGCGCCGGGTCGTAGAGATAGCCGGAGACGAAACGCGCGGCCAGGCCCAGGGCCCGCACCGCGCCCATCATGAACATCGCCAGATCGCGGCAGGTGCCGCTGCCCAGATCCAGTGTCTCCACCGGCAATTGGGTGCCCAGGGAAAAGCGTTTGGTATAGGAGAACTGCTCGTGGATCGCCTTGTTGATGCTCACCAGCAGGTCCTGGGTGCGCACCTGGCCGTCGCCGAGAAAGCCCTTCACCCAGGCGTCGACCTTGCGGTCGGGGTCGGGATAGTGACGCTCCATCGAGCGGCCGAGATCGGGGATCTCCTCGGAGGGATAGCTGAAGGGGTAGGTCTGGGCATAGGGCTCGATGGCGAACTCCGGGTCCTTCAGCCCGAAGTGATCCAGCATGATGCGGCTCTCGAAGCTCAACTCCCGCGAGGCGTCGTTGAACGACGCTATGGCGATGGAATTGGAGAACACATCGTGCAGCCAGCGCACCTTGGCGCGCGGCGAGATGGTCAGCGCGGCATCGACCAGACGCAGGTCATGGCTGTCGCGCGGGCGGAACATCAGGCGATGTTCGCCGAAGCGCACGGGCCGCTGGTAGCGGTAGACCGTGGTGTGGGTGACCGTCAGCAGGGCCATAGAGATTTCGCCGTAAGGGCGGCAGCCGGAGGAGGGGGCGCCGCCGGAATGCAGGAGCGGCGATCCTAGCGGAAAAAGCCGGAATGTCTCAAGATATTGTGCCGCATTACCGTTTTATTGCTAATGACGGTAGGGTTGGGGCCTGATTGACCTCACCTGAGAAAGCCCCGTAAGGGGCGGACTCGAAGGAGGCGCCACGGGCTGGATCCGTGTTTCAGCACCCGGCTAGAGCGGATCGTGATCAGACGGAACCGCTTTGCGGTTTCGTCCGATCGCGTGA
>ERZ1740062.125-NODE-125-length-59736-cov-15.302374_pt1 | contig 59736 bp, 46 predicted proteins | sample MGYA00581741_ERZ1740062 | MGnify/ENA primary metagenome ERZ1740062 (study PRJEB43018, sample SAMN04849747) | marine metagenome | isolation source: floating plastic debris | place: Pacific Ocean | collected 2008-09-01 | study: EMG produced TPA metagenomics...
CCAGTGACCTCTACGATGTCAACGTAGCGCTCTAACCAACTGAGCTATACGTCCGTAACTAGCGAATGGTAGCATAAATATTTTTCAGAAGCAAATATATTAACAGTTTCCGCTAAACGGAAGTAAAATAAACTGAGTAAGTAGCCAAAGTATAGGAATATTGTGAATATATTCAAAATATATTGTAAATATATATAAACCGATATAAATCTTAAAAAATGTCAACAGCTTTAATTACAGGTGCTTCTGCTGGAATTGGTAAAGCTTTTGCTGAACAACTAGCTGCACGTGGAACAAATTTGGTTTTAGTAGCGCGTTCTGAAGATAAGCTCCAGGAAATAGCATCTGATCTGAAAAATAAACATCAAATCCAAGTAGATGTGATAGTCAAAGATTTAACTGAAGCTAATGCTGCTCAATTCGTTTTTGATATTACTGACTCTCAAGGATTAACAATTGATGTACTGATTAATAATGCTGGGTTCGGTGATTATGGAGAATTCAGCAGTCGGGATGGAGAAAAACAAATAAAAATGATACAGCTTAATATTTTAAGCTTGGTAGATTTAACCCATAAGTTTCTACCATTAATGCGAATAAATCGGGCTGGAACTATTATTAATATCTCTTCAATTGCTGCATTTCAACCGATGCCTTATCTTTCGGTATATGCTGCTAGTAAGGCTTTTGTACTAAATTTCAGCGAAGCATTATGGGCAGAAAACCGTGACTATGGAGTAAAAGTACTTGTTGTTTGTCCGGGTCCCACAGAAACTAACTTTTTTAATCAGGCTAATTTTCCTGAAAGTTTCACCAGTAAGACCAGTAGTATATCTGCTCCAGACGAAGTTGTAAAAGATACTCTTGCAGCTTTAGAAACAAATAAGCAAACAATAGTGAATGGCGGTTTTGTCAATAATTTAATTACTAACTTACCTAGATTTTTACCCCGGGAAACTATTGTAGGTATTCTGGAAAAACAGTTTAAGAGTTGAATTTATTAGTTATTAGTTATTAGTTCAAATTAATTCTTTACTACATATAACTGGATTCTTAAGTTTAAATAAGTAGCTTAGAAATTCCAAATTAAAATTCTAAATTAAAATTCTAAATTAAAATTCCAAACTAGAATTACAAACTAGAATTACAAACTAGAATTTAAAACTAAACTAAAACTACATAAAACTAAAACTAAAATCAAACATATCGAGTTAGATTAACGCGGTAACGTTCTTTTTTGGTAATAGCAATATCCCCTATCTCCAAACGTCCTTTACCGCGAATTGCGACCAAATCCCCGCTTTTAACTTGAGAACTAGCTTGAGTAATTTCCTTCCAGTTGACCCGGACATCTCCAGAGTTGATTAAATCAACCATTTTTCCACGTGACATCCCAAAACCTGCTGATGCGATCGCGTCTAATCTTAAGGATGCTTCAACTGTTGTCAGTTCTTTTTTCTTAGGTTCTCTTATTTTCAATTCGCTGAGTTCTATTGGTCGAACTTTTACAGGAACTGAGCGGACTTGATTTAGACTTGTTTGCAGAAATTCTACCATTTCTGGAACTACTATTACTTGCGCTCCTCGTTCTCCCAGGACAATCACATCCCCTGTCTTTTCCCGAACGATTCCCGTACCTAGCATCGAACCCAGAAAGTCGCGGTGAGTAGCAGTGTCAAATAAAAAATTACCTGCAATATCCAAAGCTACCACATCCACCATAGACTCATCTAAAGGCAAATCCGAACGCGCGATCGCTATTCGTTTTCTCTCTGCTTGTGGATATCCTCCCCAAGCTAATATCTCTACTTCCGTGAGCCTGCTAAAAGCTTGATTGACTTCTGCTAATTCTGGAGGAGACAAAAAGTCAGTTAGGACAATTTCCCATGTTTTGATAGCTTGTTCGGCTAAATCAATAATACGAGCTATAACATCTCGATTTTCAACATTTTTTAGAATATTCTCTCTAGGTAACATTTATTCAATTAGTAGCATTTATTCAATTATCAGCTATCACTTATTAGTTATAAGAGATTTAGCATAACTTAACCCCTTATATATAAATCATTATTCTCTTTTTTCCTTTTATTACTCCCTACTTCTAACTTGCACATTTTATCAACCTTATATATTAAAGTTTTTAGAATTTATCAAAGAATTTGTTAATTTCATTTGTTGAAAGAGAGGGGTAATTTTGTAGCAATACCCACGCGAAAGCGAGTATTTTGTTATCCAGGAATGAAGGAATTTCCAACTCATGGGTTTCTTACACCTTTGACTCATCCTCAATTATTCTCTGCATAACCCTGAATATTTTCGGTTTCAAACTGACGTAATATGCGATTAGCTTGACGGGTCAGACTTTCTCGACCTTCAACAACTATCAAATATTTACCAGCTTCTAGACGATTGCGGTAGGGTAAAGCATCTCCACTACCAACAACCAAACCTACTCCTCCACCGACAAATACACTTCCCAAAGCACCACTGAAGGCACCTAATATTCCACCAACCACATGATTACCAATTTCTCCAGCCCAAGCAAAAGTATCTAAACCAGTAATCAGGCTAAAAGTTGCTCCTGCAAAAAAACCGAAAGGTACTAGCCAAAAAGCCATTTGTCTAGACTGCTTCCTTGCTTGCTCTTTAGGGTCAATTAAACCGTATTCGTCAGCACTTTTATAACCTTTCCCCAAAATAGTGCTTTTTATATTGTCTTTTGCTAAAGCCAAATACGCAGCCTCTGCCTGTATCCTGTCTGGTAGTACAGCAACAAGATAGTTCATGTTAAAAAATGTTGCCCAATAGATTTAATTTTCTATTAACAGCCTACCAGTATTAACTGAAATGATGTTGTGAATACTTTCATTTCCAGAACATTTTCCAGAACATTTCTCAGAATATGTGTTGACTAAAATGCAAAATTGGAATGCTTACAGCCCTTTGACCATTTTGAAGAAGTCAAAAATTTTGAATTAATTAATGGAGGGTACAAGCCCCCACTGAATCTTATTCAGTGGTCAATAATTGCGTGGTGGGTTCAAGCCCCCACTGATTTGAATGCCGGAATTTTGAATTTTGTTCGTTGAAAACGTTCCCGAAGGGTATTTTGAATTGGAGCGAAGCGAATTGACTATGCTTGACTAAAGTATAGGGTTATGCACTATTTTTTTATCAACTATAAATTGAGATACATCGATCTAGAAAACGAGCCTATCAATTTAGAGAATCAAAAGTTTTACAAAAATTATCAATTCCCGTTTTGATAACGTACATAATTGTTGGTGTGGCAAGAACTTTAGGAAACTCGTCTATATTTTCGAGATATTCCACCATGACTTTAATACTATCATTTTGCAAATCGCTACGAAAATTCTGATTACAGATAATAGTTCGCCATCTTCTTGCTAAGGCATCTAACCATTCCGCATTATTAATTTGTGGCTGTTGTCCAATACGAATAGCTAGGGTCATTGCAGCATCTTCCAGGTCACCGTCACAATCTTCTATTAAGTCTAATGCTCGCATTGCGGTAACGTTATCTGCTAGCTGAGAGCGGAATTGAGCAATTTCTTGCGACGTAACTTGGGTCATAAAGTTTAATTATTAATCAGTTGAAAGTAAGTTAGCTTATAAGTTAATTGATTAATTTATATAAATAATCTCAATTAATTTTTTTCAAGATTTTGTCAGAGAATCATGAAAAATTACCTTTATTTTTTTACTAAGCATAAATCACATCTTATAAATATTTTTGATACCTTCGATATATAAGTATTTAGATTAACAATTTTTAATTATTTAAAACATCTTCTTAGTAAATATCTGTGGGGATGCTTCACTCCTAAATCAAATCTCTGTATTGAAATTTCTATATTTAACTCTTTTGTATCACTTTCATTAGAGAAAAATCAAAAGCTATTTCTTAAAGGAATTTTTAAACAAGGCACTTTCATATCAAACATTTTCAGCCCAAGGGGTATTAAAATTCCACTACAGTTCGGTTAAACATTATTCAGGGAGTAAAGAAGTGAGAGAGTGGCTTTGTTGATGGTTGTTAATTAACCATCCTTTTGTACCCATTACTCATTACCTCTACAAAATCTTTTCTACTTACCTAATATTATATTCTGAAGAGGGTTTGGGGGCGCAGTCCTTCTCCCAATCGCCGGTTTAGGAGAGAATCCCCAATTCATCAATTATTCGAGCCTTCGTAAATTTTTGCTTATCCAAAACCTATTGATTAAACTTCATTGAACTTCCCCTAAGGTACATAGGAATTTTGAATTCCCACCTTGTCAGTCCTTCCCATCTCAGACAAGTTAATTTTCAGACAGCTTATTCTTACGACTTTTTATTCTTACGACTTTTTCAAACCACCGCATTTCCGGTCGATGTTTTTGTATACCTGGAAACACAGCTTCCGCTTTTGTAAAATCTTTAATCTTACTCTTGCATCCCTCATTAATCCTGGGTTCGAGACTTTTCTAACGAAGATGAAACGATCAATAATGGTCAATTGGGGTCACAAACCTGGTAGATTTAGCTATCAGCGAGTAAAAACTGGTAAAAATGAAAGTCCTGGTTATTGGTGGAGATGGCTATTGCGGTTGGGCAACCGCTCTTTACCTTTCTAATAGAGGTTACGAAGTTGGTATTTTAGATAGTTTAGTGCGACGGCATTGGGACAACGAGCTGGGCGCACAAACTCTAACACCTATTGCACCAATTCAACAACGTATCGCACGTTGGAAAGATTTGACTGGTAAGTCTATCGACTTGTTTATTGGTGATATTACGAATTATGAATTTGTCAAGAAAACATTACATTCCTTCGAGCCTGAAGCTTTAGTGCATTTTGGTGAGCAACGTTCTGCACCTTTCTCGATGATTGATAGAGAACACGCAGTTTTAACCCAAGTAAATAACGTGGTTGGAACTTTAAACTTGCTCTACATCATGCGAGAAGATTTCCCCGATTGCCATTTGGTGAAATTGGGGACTATGGGTGAGTACGGTACGCCTAATATCGACATTGAAGAAGGCTACATTACCATTGAACACAATGGACGTAAAGATACTTTACCGTATCCAAAACAACCTGGTAGCTACTACCATTTAAGTAAAGTTCACGACAGTCATAATATTCATTTTGCCTGTAAAGTGTGGGGTCTGCGGGCTACAGACTTGAATCAGGGAGTAGTTTATGGTGTATTGACCGAAGAAACTGGCATGGATGAAATGCTGGTTAACCGTCTTGACTATGATGGTGTATTTGGCACAGCATTAAATCGTTTCTGTATTCAAGCAGCTATAGGACATCCCCTTACCGTTTATGGAAAAGGCGGACAGACCAGAGCATTTTTGGATATTCGCGATACCGTACGCTGTGTTGAACTAGCGATCGCCAACCCGGCAGAGGCTGGAAAGTTCCGCGTATTTAACCAATTTACCGAGCTATTCAGCATTGCTGATTTGGCGGATATGGTGAAAAAAGCAGGTAATGCTTTAGGATTAAATGTGGAGATCAACCATCTCGACAACCCCAGAGTAGAATTAGAAGAGCATTACTTTAAAGCTAAAAATACTAAGTTGTTAGATTTAGGTTTGCAGCCTCATTACCTTTCTGATTCCTTGCTGGACTCTTTATTAAACTTTGCTGTTAAATATCAAAACAGAGTTGATAAAGAGCAAATTTTACCCAAAGTTTCTTGGCACAGGAAATAAAGGTACCTCCGAATGCAGCTAGTTACAGAGTCTTATCTCACTCAACAAAGCAAGCTGCCTATATCTGGTCGTCATATTGTTGCTCAGTATGACGACCAATTCGTCGTTGTTTATCAAGCATATCGTCCCGAAATTGGTGACTTTGCAGCCCAAAATGGTTATTTCGGTGGTGAGTTCCGACTGAACCGCATGAGTTGGATTAAGCCTAACTTTACTTGGATGATGTATCGTTCCCGATGGGGAACCAAGATAGGACAGGAAGTAATATTAGCGATTTGGTTAAAGCGTTTTGCTTTCGATGAAATGTTATCTACTGCTGTTCACTCTAGCTTTGTACCAGAGGTATATTCTAGTAAAATTGAATGGAAGGAAAAGATTAACAGTTCCTCAGTTCGTTTGCAGTGGGACCCAGACCATCATCCATCGGGTGCAAAACTAGAAAGACGAGCGATTCAAATAGGAATACGGGGAAAAATCCTCGAATCTTATGCCAAAGAATGGATAGTAGGAATTGAGGATATTTCCAAATTTGTGCGTCTGCAATATCAAAATTTGCAAAAGACGCATGATTTATCATCTCTAATTGTTCCCAGAGAAAGAATTTACCCAGTTAATTCTATTGGGTTAGCTCAAAAACTGCGACTATCTGAGAATTCTGAAATTAAAGACTTCACTGAATAATTAATTTCACTGAATAATTAATCACTGATAAACCGATTAGCTGAATTAAAACTATATGCGAATTGCCTTATTTACCGAAACCTTTCTACCCAAGGTGGATGGCATTGTAACTCGTCTCAAGCATACCGTTGAGCATCTACAACGTAACGGTGACCAGGTACTGGTAATTGCTCCTGAAGGAGGCTTAACAGAATATAAGGGTGCTAAAATTTATGGAGTTACTGGTTTCCCTTTACCTTTATACCCAGAATTAAAGTTGGCAATACCCCGTCCTGCCATTAGCGAAGCTTTAGAAGAGTTTAATCCAGATATTATTCATGTAGTTAACCCAGCGGTATTAGGGTTAGCGGGTATATTTCACGGCAAGTTTAATCATATTCCCCTAGTGGCTTCATATCATACCCATTTACCGCAGTATCTCCAACACTATGGTCTAGGAATGTTGGAAGGATTACTTTGGGAATTACTAAAAGCCGCTCATAATCAAGCTTCTCTAAATTTGTGTACTTCTACAGCAATGGTAGAAGAATTGAGAACTCACGGTATAGAAAATCTAGATTTATGGCAGCGTGGAGTAGACATAGAAACATTTCACCCTAGTTTAGCTAGCCAGGAAACCCGCCAGCATTTGTCTCAAAATCACCCAGAAAGCCCTTTATTGCTTTATGTTGGTCGTCTTTCGGCTGAAAAAGAAATTGAGCGCATCAAGCCTATTCTAGAGGCTATTCCCGATGCAAGGCTGGCACTGGTAGGAGATGGTCCTCACCGAGAAGCCTTAGAGAAATATTTTGCTGGAACTAATACCTACTTTGTTGGCTATTTAACTGGAACAGACCTGGGTTCAGCTTTTGCTAGTGCCGATGCTTTTATTTTTCCTTCCCGTACAGAAACATTGGGGTTAGTTTTACTAGAAGCAATGGCTGCGGGTTGCCCTGTGGTGGCTGCCAATTCTGGTGGTATTCCTGATATTGTAACAGACGGCATTAATGGATATCTGTTCGCACCATCAGATGATGACCAGGGTGCAATAGATGCAACACTCCGACTTCTAGAACAAACTCAAGAAAGAGAAGCTATCAGGCAAAATGCTCGCATGGAGGCAGAACGTTGGGGATGGAATGCTGCGACCTGTCAGTTACAAGCTTATTACCGACAAGTACTAAGTACTCAAACTTGGATGAATGCTGCTTGAGAAGAACAGGAAGGAATTAATTCAAAATTCCGGTAGACAAAATTTCTACGTATCCTCTGGGAATTTCTTATAGCAAAAAATCAAAATTCTTTCTATAATACGTAATCATACTTATACTTAATTCTGATTCACCGACTCGAAAGTGAAAAGAGAAAAGTGACAAGGTGTAAAAATGAAACTTACACTCAATCATTTTTTGGAAATTTCTTGTTTATCCGAACCGTATTAGGTTGGGATGTTTTTGGAAATTTATTATCTTTGTTTTACAGCAGTCTAAAAAGCAATTCACAAGACTTTGTGGTTTATGTTGTATGTAATTAACGTATACCTGCCCAAGAATTCGCTACTAATTTTATATATGGATGGACTGCTAAACTAACAATAATCTGAGTTGGATTATCCTTTTGATAGAGATAATCAATTAAAGATGCCACCTCATCTTTAATACCTCTCCTATTCTAAAGAGAAGTTTATAGGGATTTAACCTGAGTTCGGGATAAGCGGAGACCCTCATTAAATCGTTGCTTGATTCAGAGATATATCAACGTGCTTGTGTCATTTCAGACATTTACAGTTAAATAAACCTTCTTAACCCGAACTGATGTTATTTAGGTAAGGAGAGGTAAATCGCAGAAAAGATGAGGTTTTATGAGATTTTATCTTTAATTAAATTAAATTAAATGAATTAATTTAAATTTAATTCACTTCACTTACTTGTCTATATATTCTATATATACCTACATGAATGACAAGTACCTCTAAATATAAAAGTAATAGACAAGTAATAGAAGAATAATTTATAAAAACTAGGAATGAAGTATAGAAATTAAATATTTAAATTTAAATTTTAAGACATTGGACAAGAATTATTTAGAATGGTTTATCGATAAAAAATATATAACTTTGAATTTAGATTAATTATGGCACTTCTTAATTCTGGTAGCGTTTTAGCTACGTTAACTGAATTAACACAGGTGAATCGCACTCATTCTCTACTCCGACGAGTAGATGACCTTTCGGTGAATGAGTTTGTTTGTCTGCTAGATTTTATTACCGCCGAATTTCAACAATTTCTCAGAGCTATTGAATTAATCAATAATGAAGCTCTAGAAACTATGTTAGAAAAAGTTTTAGAAGCTATTACTTTAAAAATTGGACAAATTTTAAAAGCTGAACATACCACCATTTTTTTAGTAGATACAGATAAAGGTCAGCTATGGTCTAAAGTTATTAGAGAAAATGTTTATAAACCTATAGAAATTCGCATTCCTATAAATGTTGGCATTCCCGGTCATGTAGCAAATACTGGAGAATGTTTAAATATTTCTGATACTTATACTCATCCTTTATTTAGCCCAGAATTAGAGAAACAGATGGGCTACAAAATTAATAATATTCTATGTATGCCAGTTTTAAGTAGTAAAAAGGAAGTTGTAGCAGTAGTACAGCTAGCGAATAAAACTGGCGATATTCCTTTTGATGCTGATGATGAATCTAGGTTCCGAGACTTTGCTGCTTCCATAGGTATTATCTTAGAAACTTGTCAATCTTTTTATGTCGCAGCTCGCAATCAAAGGGGAGCAACTGCTCTTTTACGTGCAACTCAAACTTTGGGACAAAGCTTGGACTTGGAAGCGACTCTACAAATAGTCATGGAACAAGCTCGAAATTTAATGCAAGCAGACCGCAGTACCTTATTTTTATATCGTAAAGAAATGGGGGAGTTGTGGACCAAGGTCAACTCTGTAAATGAGCAGACTACAATGGAGATTCGTATTCCTAGTAATCGTGGGATAGTCGGCTATGTAGCTTCAACTGGTCAAGCTCTAAATATTTCTGATGCTTACAAAGACCCAAGATTCGACCCAACTACAGATAAACGAACTGGATATGAAACTCGGAATATTTTATGTTTGCCGGTATTCAACTCTGCTAATGAATTAATAGGTGTTACCCAATTAATTAATAAGAATCAGGGAAGCTTTACTAACTCCGATGAGGAATTTATGCGAGCTTTTAATATTCAAGCAGGGATTGCTTTAGAAAATGCTCGTTTATTTGAAAACGTACTATTAGAAAAACAGTACCAAAAAGATATTCTACAAAGTCTTTCGGATGCAGTGATTTCCACTGATATGCAAGGCAGAATTGTTACTATTAATGATGCAGCTCTGGAATTATTAGGCTGTACCCTAGAAGATGGCTGTAGCAAAAACAATAAATCGGACTGGGAAACTAATATTATTGGTCGCTTAGTATGGGAAATTGTCCCCATAGATAACTTACAGCACCGTCTCTTAGATAGCTTGAATAATGGAGCAAAACATTTTGTACCAGAACAGTCTTTGACTCTAGGACTATACTTTCTTAATCAAAAAGAATCTCCAGATATGGAGCTTGCTGAGATTAATAAAAAAAGCATTTTGGTAGTACGCGATCGCACAAATTCCCATGTATTCATACCTTGGAATCAGTATTTAGCTCCTAGTTCGGAATTTATTGACGCTAGATTTGTTCAGCAAATAGAACGCAGTATTAACTTAACAGTTAATCCTTTAACGAACCCAGAAGGAGGAGTTCGGGGTGGTTTAGTAGTACTCGAAGATATTAGTCAGCAAAAGCGGATGAAAACTACTATGTACCGCTATCTTACCCCCAGAGTCGCCGAACAGGTGATGGCTTTGGGTGATGATACATTGATGATTGGTGAAAGAAAAGAAGTAACAATTCTTTTCTCTGATATCCGGGGATATACTAACCTCACAGAAAATTTAGGTGCTGCGGAGGTGGTTTCACTACTTAATCAATATTTTGAAACAATGGTAGAGGCAGTATTTAATTATGAAGGTACTTTAGATAAATTTATTGGTGATGCTTTAATGGCAGTTTTTGGAGCACCTTTAACTCTAACAGAAAACCATGCTTATAAAGCTGTACAAGCTGCATTAGATATGCGTCAGCGATTAAAAGAATTTAATGAAAGTAGAATTATTCAAGAACAACCACAAATTAAAATTGGTATTGGTATCAGTTCTGGGGAAGTCGTTTCAGGTAATATTGGTTCCCGTAAACGTATGGACTATACCGTGATTGGCGATGGTGTTAACCTCAGTTCCCGTTTGGAAACAGTAACAAAAGAATATAATTGTGATATAGTATTAAGTGAATTTACGTATAACCTATGTCGCGATCGCATTTGGGTCAGACAGCTTGATACTATTCGGGTCAAAGGAAAAAATCAAGCCGTAGATATATATGAATTGATAGGCGATCGCAGTATTCCTTTGGATAAGTCAGTACAGGATTTCCTGTACTATTATCAAGCAGGAAGAGCGGCGTATATATCTCGACACTTTCAGCAAGCTGTAATTTGCTTTGAGGCTGCAAAACAATTTATGCCGGAAGATAGAGCTACTAGTATTCATATCCAGCGTTGTAAAAATTATATCGAAAACCCACCTCAACAAGATTGGGATGGTATATGGACAATGGAAAGTAAGTAGGCATCAGGAGAATGAAATCATAATGAGTTTAAAAATAATAGCTGAACTTCTTTTTTACTCATCACTCATCACTTATCATTCATAACTCATTGCTCATTACTTTCCTCATCTGTAAAAGGATTTTCACCTATTTGTAATTCCTTTTTTGCTTTTTTTAACTGTTTCCATAAACCCTTGATTTCCTCATAAGCTTCTTGAGGATCGATTTTACCAGCAGTCTCTAGATTACATATATAGCTGACTTTATTAGCAAACTCTTGGAGATTAGCATTAAATACCAAGTTCTCAGGTTTTACACTACCATAGTAGCGGCTGCGAGGATTAAGAAAGTTTTCTTTATCTGTCATTTTCTTATTTTAACCTGAGTTCGGGATAAGCTCAAAGCTTTATGGTGTGGTTGCTTGTCAAAGATATACGTCAAGTCGCTTCGCTCCAATTCAAAATACCCTTCGGGAACGTTTTCAACGAACAAAATTCAAAATTCCGACATTAAAATCAGTGGGGGGCTTGTACCCGAAATTAATTAATTCAAAATTTTTTAATTCTTCAAAATGGTCAACGTATTTGTGTTGTTTCACCAACTGACGGTTGAATAAAGGTTCTTAACCCGAACTGAGGTTATTTTACAGATTTTCAAGTAAAGCCCAGCATTGTACTAGGAAGTCTCATCGAAGAAGGGAATTCTTTTTTCACGTATTGAGCAGAAGCATCTTTAATTCTGTGCATGATTTAGGTGGTGCAATATCAGGTGGGCAGTCAATAAGTAGATAAACCTGTTCCGGTTCGATTGGTAGACTTATCACTTCACATTCTAAATTGCTAGCGGCATCGTATAATCTCATAGTTTTGATTAACATCAAAAAAAGCCCAATACTGGGGCTTGATACTAATGGTGAATGAGTAGATATAAAATAAATAAACCCCAGGGTATCAAACTCTTACCAAAAGTAAAATTACTTTCTACTATGTCATTTAATTCCAAATTATATGAAGGTAAAGCTAAAATTCTTTACTCTACAGATGAGCCTGAAGTATTATTAACAAACTTCAAAGATGACGCAACAGCTTTTAATGCTCAAAAACGTGGCAGTATCCAAGGTAAAGGGGTTATAAACTGTGGCATTTCCAGTAAACTATTCCAATATCTGGAAAAACATGGCATCAAAACTCACTTTCTTGACACTCCAGCGGAAAATCAAATGCGGGTTAGAGCTGTCAAAATTTTACCCATAGAAGTCGTTGTCAGAAACATTGCAGCTGGAAGCTTATGTAAACAAACTGGATTAGAACTTGGAGAAGTACTGCAAAAACCTTTAGTAGAATTTTATTTTAAAAATGACCAATTAGGAGATCCCTTACTTACACGCGATCGCTTATTTCTATTAAAATTAGCTACTCAGGAACAAGTTGAGGAAATTACTCATCTTGCATTGCAGATTGACAAGTTACTTCAGGAGTTTTTCTTCGGATGTGGCATAACTTTAGTAGATTTTAAATTAGAATTCGGCGTAGATTCACTTGGACAAATATTATTAGCAGATGAAATTAGTCCCGATACTTGCCGTTTATGGGATACTTCAAATCAACAAAATCCTAATTTGAGAGTACTGGATAAAGACCGCTTTCGTAAAGATTTAGGAAATGTAGAAGCTGCTTATCAAGAGGTTTTACAAAGAGTCGTCAAGGCATTAGAAAGTTAGGGAAAGGAATATGAATGGGAGATTGGGAGAGAAAATTATAGCTTTGTTGTTATTCGATTACCTTTTATCTCTGACCTTACCTTTTCTCCTGATGACTGATTTGTCCTTGACAAAGAACCAATAACTAATCATTAATTTGTGATGGTGTGTGGATGTGAAGAGGAAAAAAAATAGTATGCGTTTATATCCGTTTTTACTGACAACTGTAGCAATTACAACTCAGGCTGGGATTACATTAACAGCGAATGCTCAAGCAGCTTTAAAAGGGGTTAATCCTACCGATAAAAGTAAAACCCAAGATACAACTATTGGAATTGTTCCCGGATTAAATAAAAAATTAGGGAAGGAATCAAAGATAATATTACCTGTTTCTAGTAAAAGACCAATCATACCAACTAATAATCTAAAAAAATCTGGACAAGAATCTAAAAATCAAGTAAGTGGGAATGGGAGCAAATATGTAGCAAACAGTTCCTCGCAAAAATTAATTTCTGCTTTAAAAAATAAACAGCAAAATAGTAAAAGTGTAGTTTTACCAAGTGTTAGTCCTCAAAAAACAGAAAAAACACAAGAAAAAATATCTGTACTACCATTAGTTTCTAATAGTGTTGTTACCAATAATCGAGCAAATAATAAAGGGAAAGCTAAACAACTTCTAATTTCCCCAGAAAAAACTATCCCCACACTGGAAAATTCCACAGAACAGAACCCTTTCAAAAGTAACCGCTATAAATCTCGTAATAATAAAACTGCTCAAAATTTCCCCTCTACAACCCCTCAAGAGCAACCACCACAGTCAACACCCCAACCAGCAGTTCCTCCAGAACCCGAAGAAAATCAAACTCCTGATGAAAATCAGCAGCAAATACCCCAATTACCTCCTCAGCCAACAACTCCCCAACAAACAACTCCCCAACAAACAACTCCCCAACAAACAACTCCCCAGCAAACTCCTCCCCAAACAGGATTTCCTGACTCTGGTCAGACTGAAAATACATCACCAGAAGCAGAAACTCGCGTATTAGTTGCTGAAGTAGTTGTAGTTCCTGAGAGTGGAGAATTATCCCGGGAATTAGAAAATCAGGTCTACAGAGTAGTCAATACTCAACCCGGACGCACAACAACCCGTTCTCAATTGCAGCAAGATATTAATGCTATCTTCTCTACCGGTTTCTTCTCTAATGTACGTGCAGTACCCGAAGATACCCCTCTGGGTGTAAAAGTTAGCTTTATTGTTACCCCCAACCCGGTTCTGAGCAAAGTCACCATAAATGCTAATCCCGGTACAGAGGTTGCTTCCGTCTTACCAGCAGAAGAAGTAGATAAAATTTTCAGTACTCAATACGGTAGAATTCTCAACCTAAGAGAACTGCAAGAAGGCATCAAACAATTAAAAAAAGTTTATCAAGACAAAGGTTTTGTATTAGCTAATGTAATCGGTTCCCCTCAAGTCTCCTCAACTGGAGTTGTTACCTTACAGGTTGCAGAAGGTGTAGTAGAAGAAGTAAACGTCAAATTCCGTAACAAGGACGGAGAATTTACCGACGATAAAGGAAAACCAATCAAAGGTAGAACCCAAAAATATATAGTCACCCGTGAGATGCAACTGAAAGCGGGTACCGTATTTAATCGCAACACAGTTCAACAGGACTTACAACGGGTATTTGGTTTGGGAATATTTGAAGATATTAATCTTTCTCTCGACCCAGGAACAGACCCAACCAAAGTTAAAGTTTCCGTCAACGTTGCAGAACGTAATAGCGGTTCTATTGCTGCTGGTGCCGGTATTAGCTCCGCTAGCGGCTTATTCGGTACAGTTAGCTATCAAGAGCAGAACCTAAACGGTAGAAATCAAAAATTAGGAACAGAAGTCCAAGCAGGAGCAAGAGGAGACCTTTTGTTTGACCTGCGCTTCACAGACCCTTGGATAGCTGGAGACCCTTATCGGACTTCTTATACAGTCAATGCTTTTCGTCGTCGTTCCATTTCCTTACTTTTCAGTGGTGACGATGAAGATGAAAATCAGATAGTTAACGGTACAAATGTTGAGATTGATAACGAAATTCAAACCATTAACGATGATGGTTCAGAAGGCGATCGCCCACGAGTAATTCGCTTGGGTGGTGGAGTAAACTTTACTCGCCCTCTAAGTAAAAATCCTTACAAACGTTCAGAATGGGTTGCATCGGCTGGTTTACAATACCAAAGAGTATCCATTCGAGATTCTGATGGAGACCTTAGACCCGAAGGTGCAATATTTGGTGAAGATGTCAACGACAGTGACAATGAAATTGAAATTCCCAACACCAGAGTGCGTCTCAGCGAATCAGATAGTGGTGAAGACGATTTATTCCTAGTTAAATTTGGTGCAACCCGCGACAAACGTAATAGCGTCTTACAACCAACAAGAGGATCTTTCCTACGTTTAGGTGTAGACCAGTCAGTCCCCATTGGTAAAGGTAATATCTTCCTTACCAAACTTAGAGGCAGCTACAGCAGATATTTCCCCGTGAACTTCACCAACTTTAAGAAAGGTCCAGAAACATTAGCCTTTAATATTCAGGGTGGAACAATATTAGGTGACTTACCCCCCTATGAAGCATTCTCCTTGGGTGGAAGTAACTCAGTACGTGGTTATGACGAAGGTAGACTAGGTAGCGGACGCAGTTACGTACAAGCATCAGTTGAATATCGCTTCCCACTAATTTCCATCATCAATGCTGCCGTATTTGCTGATTTTGGTAGTGACTTAGGAACCGAAACCGACCCAGCCAGAGTATTAGAAAAAAATGGTACCGGTTTTGGTTACGGAGTTGGAGTCAGAGTACAATCCCCACTAGGTCCAATTCGGGTAGACTACGGACTCAATGACGACGGTGAGAGCAGAATAAACTTTGGTATTGGAGAAAGATTTTAGATTGGAACTGAAAAATTAATCTTGCCAAGTCCTGCACTATAGGCTCATACTTAATTGAGCGAGCTAATTGAGTAGAAAATCTCGGTGCATTACCCTTAAAATGCCTATGCGACAACATACTTTAGCAGCACCAATAGTCAAATCAGGAGTTGGACTACATAGCGGTATTGAGACAACAATCAAAATTTTACCTGCCGAAATTGGTAGCGATCGCTATTTTGTTCGCACTGATTTACCAGATTCTTCTCCGATTCCGGCAAAATTAGAAATGGTCACTCAGACGACTCTTTCTACTCAGCTTGGGGATGAAAAGTCTGGAGTGCGTACCGTAGAGCATTTACTCGCATCATTGGCAGCAATGGGAGTAGATAATGCCCGAATTGAAATCGATGGAGTAGAAGTTCCCCTACTTGATGGTTCGGCAAAAATTTGGACAGACAGTATACTTACTGTCGGTTTATCTCCTCAAACTTTTGGTGATGAATCACTTGGGGTTACGCAAAGCGATGGCTCCAGGAGTAATATTTCTAATAGTCAAGATTTAAATAGTACAAGTTCAGGAATAAGTTCAGGAATAAGCTCAGAAATAAGTTCAAAAAACTTAATTGAAGCTTTTATTATTGAAGAACCAATTTGGATACTTTACGAAGACGCTTTTGTTTGTGCTATGCCTTCAGCAGAACTGCGCTTCAGCTATGGTATTGACTTTCAGGAAACAGCAATCGGTAATCAATGGTATAGCTGGTCTCCCGGTAAAGACTTACAAACTTGTCAAAATAATTTTTTGGCAGAGATTGCTCCTGCCCGGACATTTGGTTTATTACATCAAATAGAACATTTGCGTCAGGCAGGATTAATCAAGGGGGGAAGTCTAGAAAACGCTTTAGTTTGTAGTCCTCAAGGCTGGATGAACCCACCACTACGATTCCCAAATGAGCCTGTACGTCATAAAATCTTGGACTTGGTAGGAGATTTAAGTTTAATAGGGACTTTTCCCCGTGCTCACTTCTTAGCTTATAAAGCCAGTCATAATTTACATATTCAACTGGCAAAGCAAATTAAGAAAGTTGTTGGCATAAACTAACTAAAGAATTAAGTTTTAAACTGAAGGCTTGATGCACCAAATATCAGAAAATAAAAGGGGAGATTTAACCAGTCACCTACCCATCTAGAACAAAAATAAAAATACAACACAGTCTAATGTCAACCGTCACTGAAGTTAATACCGTCAATGTTAATACCTCTACATCTACTGTGAAGGAATCCGAAAAGTCATCAGATGGACAATCTGACATCAAAAAAACCTTCAATGTAGAGGAAATTCGTCAGCTTTTACCTCATCGCTATCCCTTTGCACTTGTAGACAGAATTATCGATTATCACCCCGGAAAAAGTGCCGTAGGTATCAAAAATGTCACAGCCAACGAACCCCACTTTCAAGGACATTTTCCCCAACAACCAATAATGCCGGGGGTACTAATAGTCGAAGCAATGGCACAAGTGGGTGGCATAGTCATGACTCAAATGCCAGAGTGTGAAGGCGGACTATTTCTCTTTGCTGGTATTGATAAAGTTCGTTTCCGTCGTCAAGTAGTTCCTGGAGATCAACTAATCATGACTGTGGAACTGTTATGGGTAAAACAGCGTCGTTTTGGTAAGATGCTAGGTCGTGCAGAAGTGGATGGTCAGCTTGCTGCACAAGGAGAATTAATGTTCTCTTTAGTAAGTTAACTAATTGCTAACTGAATTTAATTTTAGTAGGGATAACTATTTTTAGAGGTTGGTTAGCTGCTATCTTTTAGCTACTAGTGATTCACTCAAGATTGAATGGGAAATTATCATCCAAGCAATTTTTAATACTGATTTTGTATAAGTGGTGTTGAAAACCATTAAAGCTAGAAGTTGAAAGCTCAAAGGCTAAGCTAATTAATACGAAGTAATGTAAATGCTTCTACTCGCTCCTTCTAAGGGCGAGAAAAACTTACTTTAAGTAGATTTTAATGAAATAGCTATTAACAATTTTGTTGATGGTTATTTTTATTTTTAACATCTAATGTTTTCTTTCTTTATACCAAGTCAAAAAATGATTGCAACACATTCAATGGTAGGACGTTTCATGAAAACTCTCTATTACGGGTCCATCTGTGGCATTTTTTAATCAAACTGGTATTAAATTCAAATTTAAAGTTAGACAAGATACAATAAGCAATTTTACCTTCTAAATTATTCGGGTAGTGCAAGTTTGTAATTAAGATGAGTGACTAAAATAATCAGGGAGAAATACTGCAAAATACCAAAGATTTAGAAGATTTTGTTATAAGATTTTTAACTGAATTAATTCTATTCTCATTACCCATTAATTACCAATTAATTACCCATTATTAATTAACTATTACCCCTCTAGCTCCAACTCACACACCTTCTTAATTACTACATTACTACTGTTTAGGGAGAACACCCTTGAAGACCCTTATTCATCCGACCGCAGTTATTGATCCTGACGCGAAACTTCATCCCACAGTCAAAGTAGGTGCTTATGCAGTAATTGGGGAACAGGTGCAAGTCGGTCCCGAAACTGTCATTGGTGCTCATGCAATACTGGAAGGTCCCTTAGAAATTGGAGCGCGAAATCAGATTTATGCTGGCGCTGCTATTGGTATGGAACCGCAAGACTTAAAGTATATGGGGGAACATAGCTGGGTCAAAATAGGCGACAATAATTTGATCCGCGAGTATGTGACTATCAACCGTGCAACTGGAGATAATGAAGCTACTGTTATTGGTAACAATAACTTACTGATGGCTTACACTCATGTTGCTCACAACTGTATAATTGACAATTATGTTGTTATAGCTAATTCCGTAGCTTTAGCAGGTCACGTACATATAGAATCCCATGCCAGATTAAGTGGAGTTTTAGGAGTTCATCAATTTGTTCGCATTGGTCAGTATGCGATGATTGGTGGAATGACCAAAATTACTCATGATGTTCCTCCTTTCATGACTGTAGATGGACGTTCCTCTCGCATTAGAGCATTAAATTTAATCGGACTTAAGCGTGCTGGATTTGAGCCTGAAGACCTACAAATACTGAAAAATGCATTCCGCATCCTTTATCGCTCTGAGTACACCTTCACAGAAGCTATAGAGCAGTTAGAGTTATTAGGCGACACCGAGAACTTAAAGTACTTACGTCGTTTTCTCCTACTTTCACAAATGCCAGGAAGACGTGGTTTAACTCCAGGCAGAGGTAGGGGGAGGGAGTGAGTTGATAGGAAGATAGTTTTTACCGTAGGTGGGTTGAATTATATTTAGGATGGGCATTTAGGATTGGTTAACCTACGCTAATCCATGTAATTACAGAGTTTAATACCTTTATCAAGTAGATATATATCTTAATAAATAATTACTCCTTCCTACTTAGTTGTTAGTTACTAGTTAACAATCAACTGTTAATCCCATCGCCCATGGCGGGCACTCATATGCCATCCCTTCCTAGGACTCATCGCACTTATCATCAACCCTCAATCACGTTCTTATCAAACATCACCTAATATTTCTGCACAATATTGTAGATTAATTTTTCAATGCAAATTTTTATTAATGCGAATATTTATTAGTACAGGGGAAGTTTCTGGGGATTTGCAAGGTGCTTTACTAATTGAAGCTTTAAAGCGTTGTGTAGATTCTTCAAATTCACATTCAAGCTCAAATTCAAATTCATCTGATTTAGAGATTGTAGCTTTGGGTGGCGAAAAGATGGCTGCTGCGGGAGCACATTTATTAGGAAATACAGTCAGTATAGGCTCTTTTGGTTTTGTGGAGTCCCTGTCTTTTGTCTTACCTACTTTAAAAATTCAGGGACGAGCTAAAAAATATCTGAAGGAAAATCCCCCCGATGTAGTAGTTTTAATTGATTACATGGGACCAAATTTGGCAATTGGTAACTTTATGCGTCGTCATTTACCAAATGTACCAATCGTATATTACATTGCTCCTCAATTATGGGTTGCTTCCATGAAATCTGGGTATACAAAAAACGTAATCGACATTAGCGATCGCTTATTAGCTATTTTCCCAGGGGAGGCTGATTATTTCCGCTCTAAGGGAGCAAATGTTTCTTTCGTGGGTCATCCTTTAGTAGATAGGATGAAGAGTTTCCCAAACCGGGAGACAGCACGTACAAAATTAACTATGGATGATGACAACATTCATGTGGCTTTACTTCCTGCATCTCGTAAACAGGAAATAAAAAATCTTTTACCAATCATCTTTGAAGCGGCAAAACAGTTACAAGATAAATTACCCCAAATCAAATTCTGGATTCCTTTATCTCTGGAAATATACAGACAAGATATCCAACAGGCAATACAAAAATATGGTTTACAAGCGACTATAATATCTGGTCAGCAAAAAGAAGTCTTATCAGCAGTTGATTTAGCTATTACTAAATGCGGTACTGTCAACTTAGAATTGGGATTATTAAATATCCCTCAAGTCGTTGTTTATCGTCTGAATGCTCTTACCTACTGGATAGGGACACAGATTTTGCAAATCAAATATCCCTTTGCTTCTCCAGTTAATCTTTTGGTCATGGGAGAAATCGTTCCAGAACTAATTCAAGATAAAGCTACATCAGAAAATATTACCGAAGCTGCAATGGAATTTTTACTCAATCCCCAGCGTCGAAAACAATTAAACATGGATTACCAAAAAATGCAGCAAGAAATGGGACAAGAAGGAGTATGCGATCGCGCAGCAAAGGAAATTGTACAAATGATTTCTAATTAGTTGAGGTTCTGCGTGTTCCTTTATTTTTAGGATTAATTTTTAGTATGATTTGGAACTGTAAAGGCGTTGCAATGCAGCGTCTTTAATTTTTTGAACGTGAATTTGATGAACTTTAAAGTCTGAAATCCTTAACCAACAGATGGTCTGGAAATTAGCAGTTCCCAAAAGTTCTGGACTTTATTGAGAACAAAATCAATAAGCTCTAAATTTGTCAATTATTGATTGGTAGTTATTATCAGCCTTTGTTTCAACAATCCTTAATTTACAAAGCTTTTAGCCCCTCCAATCCGTCGAACTCACGTTTTTTAGGGATGAACCACCCAAAATTCAAAATTTTCTCTTCACATGACATATTCTTTTTCTGAAAGTTTGAATTCTCGTCGTCCTGTTGCAGTAGATTTATTTGCTGGAGCAGGTGGGTTTTCTTTAGGAATGGAACAAGCGGGTTTTGATGTTTTGGTTGCAGTTGAATATGACTGGGTTCATGCCTGTACTTACTCTTTCAATTTTCCTCTGACGAAAGTTATATGTGATGATATATCTCATGTAACTGCCGAAACTATCAAGAAAGCTGCTTCTGAAGGTTTTAAAAAACATCAGAGACATGAACATAAATATCAAAATAAACATGAACACAACAAAATAATCCCTACTTGGAATGGAAATATTGATATAGTATTCGGCGGTCCTCCTTGTCAAGGTTTCTCTGTGATGGGGAAAAGAGAAATTACAGATACTCGTAACAACTTAATATTTGAATTTTATCGTCTAATCACAGAATTAAATCCCCGCTACTTTGTGATGGAAAATGTACCGGGAATAGCTAATAAAAATAATTTTCCTTTACTTTCTACATTAATCAGTAAATTTGAAGCCGCCGGATACTCAGTTGAGAAACATATCCTAAATGCAGTTGACTTTGGAGTACCCCAAAAGCGAAAACGATTATTTCTCATTGGTAGTAAAACCACCTCAAAAAATATTTTTCACCCTACTGAATCAGAAAAACTCAAAGTCACCGTCAAAGATGCGATCGCTGATTTACCAAACATAGATAATTTCCCCCAACTTCAACAGACTGACGAAATTCAACTCTCCCGACATCATATAAAAAAACAAGAAAGTAAATGCAGTTTATATGCCAAAATTCTCCGTTCTAGTCCCTTTAATAAAACATTTCCCACTCCTCCTAATCTTTCCTATCCCCGTTTATGGAACCCTTTTCTATTGACCTGTTCCATGCAAACCCAACACCGGGAAACTTCCAAAACTCGCTTTTTAAAAACCATACCGGGAGAACTGGAAAAAATCAGTCGCTTTCGTCGTCTCCAACTAGATGGCTTTTCCCACACCCTTAGAGCTGGAACTGATAAAAATCGCGGTAGACACACATCACCACGTCCGATTCATCCCACTTTACCTAGAGTCATATCCGTCCGGGAAGCAGCTAGACTCCATTCCTTCCCCGACTGGTTCCGTTTTCATCAAACAAAATGGCATGGTTTTCGACAAGTTGGTAACTCAGTTCCACCATTACTCGCACGAGCTATCGGCGAACAAATTATTACTTCAATGCAAGTTAAACCATATAAATACGAAAATTTTTTATCTCTTGGGGATGTAAAATTACTGCGTTTTTCCCCATCTCAAGCCGAAAATTATTGGAAAAAGCAACACTATTGTAGACAATGCTAATAAACCAATTGAAAAAAATTCACGAAGGAATTTTCTGTAAGTATCAGAGATTATCTAAGGCACAATAAGTACCATCATACTTAAATGAAATATGTAAGACTAATATTCTTATGTCATCCTATATTATATTCCTACAGAGCTTGAAAACTATGAAGAAACCATACTTTGGAAAGCTTTACGTTCCCAATGTTCACAGCTTATTTTTGATGAAAAAGTCAATGAGCATAAAGTAGAAGTATTCACACCTCCTTGAAATACGAAAAGTAATTAGAAACAGTTATTAACACTTTTTTATACCCCTAAAAACCCTACTAACTATCAACTATTATCCCTTCTGGGTAGGTAATAGCGCTCACCTTCCTGACTTAGCGTCTACATAGCACTACTACCAATTATCAAGTCCAAACCCTGAAAAAAGTACCGTCTTCCCAAACATTCTCTGCTTGCTTTTCAATGGCTATTAACTCTTGATTATTAAGTTTTTTAAAGTTCCGCGCCACATTTATATTTTCTTCCAACTGATCCATATTTTCTGCGGCGATAATGCAGCAATCAACCCCATCTACAGACAAACTGTAACCCATCGCTTGCTGCATACCATTCAAACCACCGGGTTTAAATAAACGTCCGTAAGCAGGGACTTTCATTGCAATTACCCCCACATTCTTTTCCTTCGCCACAGGTAAAACTACTGGTAGAAATGGACGGGGATGAAACTTATCAGCAGCATTTACAGGAATCAAAGTAGTATCAAAATCGTATCGCTCTAAACCTCCAACAATGATATCTGGTTCATGATGTCCAGTAATACCTGTAAACTTGATTATCTTTTGTTCCTTTGCTTCTTCCATTGCTTTAATAGCACCAGAATTAGAAAATATAGTATCTAATTCCTCACTTAAAGAAACGTGATGTAACTGCCATACATCTAGATAATCTGTATTTAAACGCCGCAAACTTCTTTCTAACTCTCTCCAAGCACCATCGCGATCGCGTTGTGCTGTTTTACTTACTAGAAAAACTTCAGACCGTTTTGATGGCAGAACTTTTCCCAAATAATCTTCGCTAGGTCCATAACTCGCTGCAGTATCAAAGTAACGAATACCTAGTTGTAATGCCTTTTCTACTAGCTCTATAGCATCTTTTTCTTTATCATTCCAAGAAAGTGGTGTTTGACCAGCACCACCCAAACCAAAAATAGGTAGGCTGATGCCGGTATTTCCCAAAACCCTTTCTGGCATGCTGAGGGTAGATTTTCTCTTATCGGCGGCAGTAGTTATATCGGTAGATTTCTGCTGTAGGGCATTAACTCCAACAATACCACCAGCCGCAGCTACACTACTAATCAGGAAGTTACGTCGCGTCTGTTTACTCATAAAAATAAATCAAGAATCAAGCGCAAAACTGTCTTCTTTTACCTATGTTAGCGGTAGTCAAAGTATCTGGTGTAAACAAATGTTTCTACTGAAAATCTATTAATTAACCCTAGCTTTCAGTTTTGGTGATGTATTCTCTAGCAGAGACTAGTACCCCACCCAGCGAACTTTGCGTGGTTGTTCGTGAAAAGAAAAAGTTGTTTCTCCCCCTGCTTCCAGTCTGCGACAACGCTTTCAGCGAACCGCTTCCTCTGCTTCCCCTGCCTGCCTTTACCCGGCAATTTTGGCTTGGTCGAGTACTAGGTTCAAACAATTCAACATTAATACTAAATCCTAATGTTGCCTGGGCTTTGTTGTATGAATATCTCAAAACCTTGTGTCAAGAACAATTCTTATTAATAATTCCTTTCGCAACAAGCCTTCAGATCCGCCCAACTTGGATTAATCATGCAAAAAAGACTTTTATATGGAAGCATTTTGAATTCAAAATTCAAAAAATGGTCATCACATCACCAAAATTACAGCAAATTGCACTTCCTACTGCCGTCTGTCTACTGCCTTTTAAGGATATAATTTTTACCCCACAAAAATGAAAAAGGCTGTATATTATTTTGCTCTATTTTCGATATCCAATTTCCGACAAGTTGTTCTCATTTCCGATTTTTGCTGACCGATTTTTAATAGCTTTTAGGATAAATTAATCCAAGAAAATCATATTTACACAGAACAATAGAAATTTCTATTAATGATATCAAATTTGTCAACCGTAATTAAGAATCTCTTTAATGTTTATGTTAATCGCTAAATTTAGTGACTGAAAAACTAACGTAATAATCAGCATTTCAAACTACTAAATCTTAAAAATTACACGCCTTCAGTGACTATTAAAATAATAGCATCCCGAAAGTACTATAAATTCATAAATGTTTTAAATTTATGTCATAGGTGCATGACAATGTAACAGTAGTTTATCTTTATTAATTTAAATATTTTTGCATAAAAGTATAACGAAAACTAATAGGCGATTAGTTCTGGAGAATCATTATTAAAAAAGCTCTAAATTCTAAATTTCAAATTCCGGCTTCCAATTCAATCAAATTAACTTGTTATATAAACTACAAGAATAAAACCGATCCATAATTAATAGAATATAAAAATTATTTTATGAGCGCTTGATTAATGTTTTATTAATAGTTTTATTTGTTCTTTTCATAAAAGAACTTTTATCTTGCGGGCTTAAAAAATAAATTTAATTTTCAATACCCTTCCAATTCCCGTGCTAAAAATTAATAGCTAATTAAACCACGTCTACTTTGAGAACCGTAGTTTTTATCAAGACTAAGAGATTGCTTCCTTGCGTCGCAATGACGTATCGGGAGAATTAGGAACTCCAGGTTTAAACATGGACGGGGTTTAATATCTAGAAATTAAATTAAATCAATTCTATTCTTAGGATTCCCATAAAAATATTGCACTAACACGAAGTATTCCTTTGAAGCGATCGCTAAAATTTTCAAAACCCATAGTGGTTGTATGTAAATAAAAACTAGTATTATTACTGAGTAGATTGTCTTGATAAAGTAATCTCGAAAAACTAATATTATTCTTGTCTCTCGATTAAAAGTCCTACCTTATAGTTACACTGTCACAATAGAGGAATAACAAAGAAAAGATTATTTGACCGTAATGGCTCTATCTCCCACATATACCCAAGAACCCTGGAGAGAAACTTATAGCGAAATCATTGATGTGCGTTCTCCTAGGGAATTCACAGAAGACAGAATACCTGGTGCTATCAATTTACCCGTTTTAAACAATGAAGAACGTGCAGAAGTAGGCACCATATACAAACAAGTTTCTCCTTTCAAAGCCCGTAAAATAGGGGCTGCTCTGGTCTACAAAAACCTATCTCGTCACTTAGAAGAACACTTTGTACACAAAGAAAAAGACTATACTCCCTTAGTTTACTGCTGGCGAGGTGGACAACGTTCTGGAAGTATGGCTTTGTTACTGACACAGGTAGGATGGCGAGCAACAGTTTTAGAAGGTGGTTATAAAACTTATCGTGCTCATGTACGTCAACAATTGGAAACATTACCTACAAATTTTCAATATCGTATATTGCGAGGGAAAACAGGGACTGGTAAAACTCGAATTTTGCGCCGAATGCTTGAGTATGAAACACAAGTATTAGACTTAGAAGCACTGGCAAATCATCGCGGTTCTCTACTAGGTGAGCAATGGGAAGGAAAGTTTTTACCCCAGCCATCGCAAAAATATTTTGATTCATTACTCATTCAAGCCCTCAAAGGTTTAAATCCTCAAAAACCTGTGTGGGTGGAATCAGAAAGCAATAAGATTGGTAAAGTTTATTTACCGAAATCTTTATGGCAGGAGATGAAAAGTGCTAGCTGTGTAGAAATTCAGCTTTCTCTAAAAAACAGAGTTCAATTTTTAATTCAGGAATATACCCATCTTATTGAAAATCCAGAGATTTTAAAAATCAAACTAGAGCGTTTGAAATCGCGTTACGGATGGAAGAAAATACTTTATTGGCACAAAATGATTGATAGGCAAGAATGGCAGCAACTATTTCAAGATTTTCTCCTATCTCATTACGACCCTACTTATTCTCACTCTATGGAGCGAGATTTTCCTAAATTAGAAAGAGTAATCTCTCTACCAGATTTATCCAATGGAAGCATAGAACATTTTATTGATTCTCTAGTTCCAAAAACACTCAGTATCAAGTAGGAAAATTTCGAGAGAAGGCAATTACAACAATCATTTTAACTATTTTGACCGGAACGCCGGTCATTGCTTTTCTCCTCATTACCGGCATTGTAGCGATGATTGAGTAATATTACCAAATGTAGTGTTCTTGCATTTTTTCCATGTAACTTTTGACTTAAATTGGACTTACGCAATCCCAAAGGTAAGTTAAGCACTATATATCCCTATGCATGTCATATCGGGTGTATCGGGTGAAAAGAATCGTTGTAAGGCTCTCAGGGGCTAAATTTCAGGTTATTGGAATTAAATCTTTATTAATATTAGAAAATAAAACCTCAAATACTGATTGGATAGTACTTTTGCCTGGACTACAACGCCGAAAAATAGATGATTACTTTATTTGGAAGTTCCTAGAACCTCAAATAAAACCACACAGTTTATGAAAGAGGTTTTAAAATTAAGAATTGTTACATCAAGCGAGGAATTTATGACTGCTAAAGTAGAGATTTATACTTGGAGTACTTGTCCATTCTGTATTCGTGCGAAAGGTTTACTTGATAAAAAAGGAGTAGAGTACAAAGAGTATTGTATCGATGGTGATGAAGAGGCAAGGGCAGAAATGTCAGAAAGGGCTAGCGGTAGAAGCTCCTTACCACAAATTTTTATTAATGATTCCCATATTGGAGGCTGTGATGATATCTATGCCTTAGAATCAAGAAATAAATTAGATGAATTACTCGTATAGTTATTGAAATAATCAGTTTGAATTTAAGTCTGTGGAAAAAATGACCAAAAGCCTATACCGTAAGCCTTACGGATTATTAGATTTTCCTTATAGGAAAAAAGACTCGGGGTAGACTGCCCCGATTCTTGATTGAATGTCCCTGGAGGTGGTTGACTAGAACGTTGCAAGGGATAATGAAAATTGAACTGAACATTATCTCTTGCTAATTGAGGCGGATAGCGTGAAACTGGCTTTTATCATCGACCCCATAAATTTATTAGACCCTTCTCACGACACTAGTGTGGCTTTGATAGAAGCAGCACAGATTTTAGGACATGAGGTCTGGATAACTTGCGCTTCGCAGTTAACTGTAATTAATAGTAAAGCTTGGGCTACTCTTCAACAGATTGAGTTGAAACCAGCTGAACTGGTAGAAGGACGATATCTTATCGACGACCCCTGGTACAAATTGGGAAACAGCAGCACAGTTTGTCTAGAAACAATGGATGCTGTCTTCATGCGGACAGATCCACCAGTAGATGATGCTTATCTATTCGCAACTTATATTCTTGATTACATCGATCCCCATAAAACCTTAGTGGTTAACAGTACTAATGGTATTCGAGCAGCAAATGAAAAAATGTATGCTCTACAATTTACTGATGCTATCCCTGAAACAATTGTTAGTGCACAAGCCGAAATTATCCAACAATTTGTAGAGAAAAAAGGAGCAGGTATTCTCAAACCTCTGGGAAATAAAGCCGGAGAAGGTATCTTATTTTTACAACCAGGCGATCGCAATTTTAATTCGATGCTGGAATTAAGCACCCAGCGAGGTAAAGTTCCGGTGATGGTGCAAGCTTATCTCAAAGAGGCAAAGAAAGGTGATAAGAGAATTATATTACTTAATGGAGAACCAATTGGAGCACTAAATCGTTTATCCGCAGCAGGAGAATTTCGTAATAATATGGCTGCTGGTGGTACTGTCGCAGCTTGTGAAATTACTGATAGAGAACATGAAATCTGTGAGCAACTGGCTCCAACTTTACGGCGAGATGGTTTAATTTTTGTTGGTATTGATGTAATTGGTGGATACTTAACAGAAGTTAATGTTACTAGTCCGACTGGTATCCGGGAGATAGATAAGTTCAATCATGACAACCTAGGGAAACGGACGATTGAATGGATAGAACAAGCCAGAAACCAGAAATTAGAATAAAATCAACTCAAAATAACAGCACCAACCGGGACTGAAATTCAGCCCGGTCAAATTAATTATGAATATTTTTTATGTAAACTTACAAACGATTTTATTAACCAATAAATCATGTAAGGACTTAAAGCAATATCTGATAATAATTGCTGCCATTACATATTTAAGATTTTGTTATCAAAACAAGATATTTATCGCTATGTAATTAATTTTATTGAACAATAGGGTCTAATTTTCCTCTACGAAACAACGAAAAAATCAAAAATTTTGTACTCAACTTTTCCCTCTACAGAACTTCTATTGTTCATAGATATATAGCTTTATTAACCATTGACAATTCTAATAATTAATAAGCTAAAAATTAATCGTCAATTGCGAGGATTACGTCGTCTTTGTAAAAAAGGAGGAATGTCCAATACATTTCCCTTTTCTTTTGGTTCTGGAGTTGGTGTAGGAGAATTGGGGGAATTATTTTTATTGTTGTTGTTACTAGTTTGTTGTTGAGCAGGAGTTTTCCGTGGCTGTTGCTGTTGTTGCTGTTGATTAATTCTGGCATTTGGAGCACCAGCTTGCTGTTGAGCAGGTATTTCTCCAGTAAACCCAGTAGCGATAACTGTAATTCTCACCTCACCTTGAAGTCTGTCATCAATGACTGCACCAAAAATAATATTGGCATTGGGATCGACCACTTCATAGATTGCTTCAGCAGCACTATTTACCTCATGGAGAGTTAGATCACTACCACCAGTAATATTCAGCACCACTCCTCTAGCACCCTCAATAGAACATTCAAGTAATGGAGAAGAAATTGCCGCGATCGCAGCTTCTCTGGAGCGGGATTTGCCAGAACCAATACCAATACCCATTAACGCAGAACCTGCATCAGCCATTACAGCCCGGACATCGGCAAAATCCACGTTTACCAGACCAGGAATGGTAATAATATCAGATATACCTTGAACCCCCTGACGCAAAACATCATCGGCATAGCGAAATGCTTCTTGCATCGATGTTTGCTCTGGGATAACTTCTAGGAGCTTGTTATTGGGAATAATAATTAAAGTATCTACCCGACTCTTGAGAGCTTCAACTCCCTGCTCGGCTTGATTGCTGCGTCTTCGTCCCTCAAAAATAAATGGACGAGTTACGACTCCTACTGTTAAAGCACCCATCTCTTTAGCAACTTCAGCCACTATCGGTGCAGCACCAGTACCGGTACCACCCCCCATCCCAGCCGTAATAAATACTAAATCAGCACCTTCAAGAGCTGTGGCAATTTCATCTCTTGATTCTTCTGCTGCTTTCTGTCCAATCGCAGGATTACCACCAGCACCTAATCCTCGGGTTAGCTTTTGCCCAATTTGTAACCGGCTAGGGGCCGATGCTAAAGTTAAAGCCTGAGCATCAGTGTTGATTGTCCAAAATTCTACTCCTGAGACATCAGAAGCAATCATTCGGTTGACAGCATTACCGCCACCACCACCTACACCAATTACTTTAATATTCGCAACTCTACCAGGAACGATATCGCCAATTCTGGTGTCATCCATAGGAATTTTGTTGCCTTCATGATTATTTCCCAGGGTCAATCCAGAGTGATTAAATGGATTGTTAGAGTTTACTGCCAGCGATAGTCCAGGTTGACCCGGAGGCTGGGAATTTCCATAGGTAAGCTCTTGGTTGTTATCAAGTGTCATCGGACTCCAAAAGGTAGATAAACGACTTTTTGAGGTGTTCTCACCCGCACAGTCAACTATAGTTGGACGCGGTAAATAGATTTACAAATATCTAGACATTGTGTTTCCTTGTTCTTCCTTCTTTTCACCCTAACAGGATTGGAGAAGTTAAAATGGGAGTTTCTACAAAATTCATTCAGGCATACATTATCGTGTCCTATATTGCCGCTATCTCTGTTGCTGTCATAGGATAACTGTTTACAACAAAAGCAAGCCATAAGATGACAATTGAGTTATGTACAAACTGTAAACCTGATGATTAAAATTATTTGACCGACTGAAATTTAGGTTACAGCTAACTGATAATTGATGCCTAGTGAATGCAATACTAAACCTAGTAAAATTGCCCAGCTAGCCTTTAAAAAGTATACCTAAATTTAATAGAAACTAATTTACATAACTTAGTTTAAGATATTAGTCTTTTCACTGTGAATATTCTTTTTCCTCCTTAGTTTGTACTGATTCACTACATCACATTCCCTAATGAATGTTCTTATACTACATTTATGACCATTTTTATAGGTGTATATGTCAAATAAACATTCACTCATAGATGCGATCGCCTATAGATGTGCTTTGTCTATTCCTAAACAATTCTGGTATAAAATAATTAAGCTTTAGCTGTATAATCAGTGAAAATATGCTTTTATACAACCAATCTACTGATTATTCTTAGAAACTCAGGTAGCTTAAGGTACATTGCTTTTATTCAAATAATTTTGTGAAGTAGAATAGTTTAAACTTTTAAAATTATCAAAAGTTCTTCAGCTTCTCTTACACATAATTTGAATGAAATAATGAATGAAATAAAGTTTTCTATGTGTTCCATGAAGTGTATAAGTAAAATTTTACACTAAATAAATGGCACACTGATTTTGGTAAATAAACTTTATTTTCATATTTTCATATTATCTTTTAAGTTAATGCATTTAATTACCTGTCTATAAGGGAACTCATACCATGATTACTAGGATTGTGAGACTACAAAGAAGGTAAAATTATTATCTTTGCCGGCAGAGGTCTGATTTGAATCTATTTAAAGACTTGTTACTAATACTATTACTTTGCATTCATGCTACTCTCCGATGAAATAAGTAAGATATCAACGATTTGATATTCTGGTTAGATTATCAGATTGTCTTACATATTGCATCTGAACTCTAGATGTTAGGGTAACAACTCAAAGACTTTTGGCTTTCACTTAAAGGATACTGGGAATGTGTACCAAAGCTAAATTTGGTATGACATAAAAAACAACAAAGAAAAATTATAAATCATAGCTATTCTGGGAAAGCCATCTACAGTCATTAAGGGAACATTACTCTGTGAAAATTTCTATAAATTTCTTCAAATATACTATGAAGGCTCAATTAAAATCGCAAAATCAACGAGAACTATAAGATATTTGCATAAAATTTTTGTATAAAGCTAACTATTCTATTTATTTCTCTTTCAGAACCAAGAAATTTGTGGATTATCCATTGGTTTTGATATTAAAAAAAATTACTGCTTACTTTTATTTTTCTGATAATTCATTTGTACCAAAGGCTTATCTGGATTTTTGATATCAATATAATCTATCTCTGTGGGATTGAGTTTTTTTGGTAATTGCTCCATTTGCAGAAGCACGTCTACTTGCATAGCAAATAAAGAACTAGGTATGCCAAAGTGAACAGTCCCTATTTCTGTATTCAAAATTAAATTATTAGCATCTTGAAAATCGATTTCTTTTACTTTCAAAGAGCTTCGACGAAGGACTTTGTAAATTTTAACCCATTGGGAACGAAATTTTGGCTTGTAACCACGAATCTTCAGTAATGGTAGTTTCGTTTCTGGATTAACAGAGGTGTACTTGTCCAGAGGTATTAATATTCCATCTGCATCCAATAAAGAAATAGATGAACCAGGCTGTTGTGCTTTCGACTGACTGGGATTGGAATTAGGTAAACTCTGGGCATAGTTTTGTGGAGTGTCTTTTCCAGAAACTATTGCTACAGGTTCTCTTTCTTGGATTTGAACTATTAGTCTAGGAGGAAATAAACGACGAGTCACAATTGCTTGGGCAATAAAAGGTTGCTTCAGCAGGGACTTTTCAATTTGTGCTGGCTCAATACGCCACAAAGACTTAGGATAAGATAGCTTCAGTTGAGAGCGTATTCCTTCATCTGAGAAAAACTCATTTCCGTCAATTGCAATCTGTTTGGGAGCAACAAGAACCCAGGTCGGTTGTACTGCAACCCAGAGCAAACCACCAGCAAGACTACTAACAGCCAAAGTTTGCCAAATTGACTGAATTATTTTCATTTGCCGCAAACGACGTAATTGTTTTCGACGCTCTTTTAAATCTGTCTGAGAAACTGATACAAATTCAGTCATTCAAATCTCTTTCCTGTCTTCTATGATAGTTGTAATTGTGGTAGTTGTTATCGTGGAACACCCCGTGCTCAAATTTTAATTATTGATATGAGACTGTCTCCAAATGACCTGGGAAGTCTAGAAAACCGTTTTCCCCCCTTGGCATATATTTAGTCTTGGGACTCATAGCCCATATAGTTGGTAAAGCAAAAATTTTATATTAGTAACACTTTACAGTAAGCCTCCGAAAAAAGTATGTAATATTTCCACCCTCCGGATAAAACAGTTTAACTCGCTTCGGCTCTTCCTTGGTTGGAATCGGATAACTCTGTCTGTAGATTGTTATATCAGCTGCTGGTAAATAATCTAAGAGGGTGTTTGACTTACATAACCTTCAAATAATCAATACTAGAGATAACATGTCCGAGAAATTATGCAGACCATTTCTCCAACATAGGTTATAACTTACTTGAATACATATATTTGCTATCCCAAATTACCCGTACTTCATTTCCTATTGGAAGTAAAAATGTTGCCAAAAGCTCAAAGGCAGCTGTAAAAAAGATTATTGTTTAATACTTCAGGGGAATTATCTCTCAGGGTTATCAAATAAGTTTCATTTTTGATTTTACTTACCTCAGAGTGCAGGCACTAATACATATTTTTTTGTTTTTAGTGCAAACATGGTACGTAGAAAAAAAGTAACTTTGATGACTTTACTACTGAGATTGGTTATTAGTTAAAACCATTTGTATGTCAAAATACAAATTTTATTGCATCTACATGAGAAATACACTTAATTTATCGCGTTTTTTTAAAGCCTGTAATCCTAGTAAAACACTAGTTATAGGTAATCCTGTCGATAGGCAGTACTATATAGATTTCGCCGATGTACGCGGTTGCAAAATAGTTGAAGAATTACAGCGAACTATTACCCGCATATCTCCAGATGAGCCTACATGTCAGTTATTTACCGGTCATATTGGTTGTGGTAAATCTACAGAATTACAGCGTTTAAAAGCAGAATTAGAAATTTCTGGCTTTCATGTGGTTTACTTTGAATCTAGTCAAGACTTAGATATGGCTGATATAGATATTAGCGACATCTTGCTAAGTGTGGCTCGTCAAGTCAGTGTTTCCTTAGAACAAATTGGTATTAAGATTAAACCTGGTTACTTTGGGAACTTATTTAGAGAGATTGGTGACATTTTGCATAATTCCATCGAAATTGGAGAAGCGGAGCTTTCTCTAGGAATTGCTAAAATTACAGCCAAAACTAAAGATAGTCCTCAATTAAGGAATCATCTACGTCAATATCTTGAACCCAGGACGAACAGTATTTTACAGGCAATTAACGAAGAAGTTTTAGATAGAGCCGTAGAACAGCTTAAGGTCATGGGGAAAAAGGGTTTAGTTGTAATTGTTGACAACTTAGACAGAGTAGACATGCGTCCTATGCCATCTGGGCGATCGCAGCCAGAATATTTATTCATCGATAGGGGAGAACAGCTACGTCGCTTAAAATGCCATGTAGTTTATACAATTCCTTTGGGATTAATTTTTTCTAATGAGTACCACACTCTGAAAAATCGTTTGGGTGGTGGACTTCCTCCCAAAGTGTTACCTATGGTGAGAGTTCGTCAGAGAAATGGTCGGGATTATGAACCGGGGATGAGTCTGTTACGCCAGTTAGTATTAGCTAGGGCTTTTCCGGAAATTCCCTGGAATGTCAGGTCTTCTCTAATCGAAGAACTATTTGATCAACCAGAAACTCTAGACCGATTATGTCGCATAAGTGGCGGTCATATCCGTAATTTATTAGGATTACTTTACAGTTGTTTGCAAAGGCAGGATCCCCCTTTTGGGCAAGAATGTTTGGAGGCAGTAATTAAGGATTATCGCGACGACTTACTTTTAGCAATTGACGAAGAAGAATGGGAATTACTCTACCAAGTTGTGGAACAACAGACGGTTAGAGGAGAAGCAGAATATCAACGGTTGCTTCGCAGTATGTTCGTGTTTGAATATAGAGACCCCAAAGGTCGCTGGTTCGGGATCAGTCCAGCTTTAGCAGAATCAGAAAAAGTATTGAACTGGGCTAGCGTTAATTGCAAGCAAGAGCAGGTGTCTATTTTGCAAGACCCAGCTATTTATTAGGTAGGGCTAGTTAATGAAAATTAATTTAGTTCAATTTGATTATTGATTTAGAGAAAAGATAGAACTAAACCATTAGAACTTGAGAACTAATTACCGATTTATTGCCATTTTGAAGCAAATAAATTTTGGTTGTTGAGACTATCATCTTAAAGTCTAATTTTATTTCTAAAATGCTATTTATATTCCTGCAATTGTAAATAAAAATGATGTGTGAATCCCAGGCGATTTCTTCTTTTTATCTACTCACAACCTATAGAGATTATCCCTGTTTTTGCTTATGACAGAGCAGCAATTCACAGCCATAGATGCTACACAGAATCAGCGAGCAACCCAAAGACTGATTCGGGCAATAGAACTTTCTAAAGGTCAATTTGCATTGATCCTGGTGCGGTGTAATTATCAGCAGCTAGGAGAACAAGTTCTGCAAAATCTGCGTAATATTACCAAAGATATTTACGTGCGCGAACTTGCACTACCCCCCCAAAGTAAAGCCTTACATACAGCAATTATTTCGGAATTATTTTTAGATCATCCAGCAGTTGCTTCCGATTCTTTGCCCACAGCAGTCATGGTTTTTGGTCTGGAATCTAATTTGGCTCTTGAGGATTTACTCACAAGTATTAACCAAGCAAGAGATATCTATGCTGATACTTTTCCCTTCCCCGTAGTTTTATGGTTACAAGATGAGGTCGCAACCTTACTTTCTAGACTTGCACCAGATTTTAAAAGTTGGGCTGCAACTACTATCAAGTTTGATTTACCCGAACCATATTTAATTGACTTGGTCAAGCAAGAAACAGAATCTTTATTCAACAAGATTTTAGAAGCTGGAGCAGAAGAATTTTTATCAAATGCAGCTCTGGATTTAGACCCTAAATCTCAGCATCGTCGGGAAATTGAATCTGCAAGGGGAGACTTATTACGGTTATATGGTGTCAAATTAGATATTGAACTTGATGCAAGTCTAGAATTTGTTTTAGGCAGAGATAATTATGCAAATGACCAAATAGAAGAAGCTCTAATTCATTATCGGCAAAGTTTGGAACTTTGGCAGTTGCTAGCCGACCGAGAAAATAGTAATTCATCGCTAACATTTATTAAGAATAGTGATTGCGATCGCGACCTTACTTCGATGAACTTATCTGAATCTCACATAAGTTTGGAAAATACAAGTGCTTATTTACGCTTAGCAGTAATATTATTCCATTTGGGATTGTGCTATCGACGCATGGCAGATTTACGTCCGGGAATGAGTCGCAGTTATTGGCAAGATGCACTGCTATGGTTTAGAAAATGCTTAGATGTTTTTGAAAAAGTAGATAGAAAAGATTTAGTTGCTAAATTTAGCATACCTGCCTGTGAAATTTGTCAACGTTTGGCAGCTTGGAATGAATTAAAGCACTTAGCTGATAAATCTTTAAACTTACATCAAGAATACGGTTCTAAAGTCCAACTAGCTCAGGATTACGGATTTTTAGCCAGCGTAGCAATAGCAAATAGTAATTGGTTACAAGCTTACGAGCTAATAAATATTGCACTTTTTCATGGAGAAAACGCAACCAATCTATCCCGACAGCATGAAAGCCGGTATCTTTTATTATTGGGTCGTACTCAAAGACATTTAGGAGAATGGCAAGAAGCAGTTAATAACCTCGAATGGGCTAAAGTTGTCTGCGAGTTGCAATATGAACCATCTCTATATTTAGAAATTATTTATCAGTTGCGATCGCTCTACTTTTTTGAGCGTCACGATTATTTGGAAGCTTTTCGTCTGAAGCAAGAGCAAATTAAAATTGAGCATCAGTATGGAATCAGGGCTTTTATCGGAGCAAGTCAGTTACAACCCCAGTGCTACAGAATTAATCCGTTTTTACAGTCCCAGCAAGTTGTTATCCCACCGGAGGAAATTGCTTCTGAAATTGCTGCTTCAGGCAGGCAGCAAGATGTTAACCGTTTAATTGAGAGAATAACTAGGGCTGATTGTAAACTAACAGTGATTCACGGTCCTAGTGGAGTTGGTAAAAGTTCGATTTTACGAGCTGGTTTAGTACCTGCACTTAAACAGAAATCCGTTGGTGAACGTAAGGCTTTGCCAATTGTCATATCCGTTTATACAGAATGGTTGACAGTTTTAACTCACGGTTTAAATCAGGCGATCGCTCAAACCGATGTATCTGTAACTTTAGAAATTACTCATTATTTAGTTTTAGAAAAACTCCGACTGCTCTCGGAAAGAAACTATACTGTAGTTTTAGTTTTTGACCAATTTGAAGAGTTTTTCTTTGTTAGTCAAACTAATAGAGAGAGAACGGCATTTTATAAGTTTTTCAGCCAGTGTCTGAATATTCCTTTTGTAAAAATTTTACTGTCTTTGCGAGAAGATTATCTACATTATTTACTAGAATTTGAACGTTATAGTAGTCAAAAGGGTGACACAGTCTACGATACAGGGGTGATCAATCAGAATATTTTAGATAAGGATATCCGCTATTACTTAGGAAAGTTTTCTAGAAGTGACGCTAATTCGATTATTTATAGTTTAACGAAGCGTTCTCGTTATGAACTAGGGGATGATTTAATCAAGCAGCTAGTTGACGATTTAGCTAGAGATGGTGGTGAAGTTCATCCCATCGAATTACAAATTGTCGGTGCTCAACTACAGGCAGAGAAAATCACCACAGTTGAAAAATATCAGCAATGCGGGGGTTCTCAGAAGTTAGTAGAACGCTGGCTAGAGGAAGTTATCAAAGATTGTGGTAGAGAAAACGAACAGTTTGCTTGGCAGTTACTATTTGAATTAACTGATGAACAAGGAACACGACCTTTAAAATCTCGTACCCAACTACTTAATGCTTTGCTATACGAATTGGAAGATGATTCGGAAGCAATAGGAGAGTGGGAGAATTTAGAATCTATATCCAAAGTCACTTTAGATTCGACAACAGAACAAGATAGCAATGTCTCTATTGAACAATCTATCGAACAAACAATCGCTTCCACGGCTATTTTAGAGCTTATCTTAGAAATTTTAGTCGGCAGTGGATTAGTATTGCGGGTCACAGAGGTAGAAAGCGATACTCCTCAGAAGGGACGACTTAGCCACCGCTATCAGTTAGTTCACGATTATTTAGTTGTTCCTATCCGTCACAAAAACAGCTATGGAATAATTGCCGAACTTGAAAAAGTCAGGCATGAAAAATCCCAGGCACAAGTAGCTCAACAACTCAGCCAAAATCAGCTAAATTCAGTATTGCAGCATCGCTTGAAAGAAGCAAGAATTGCTGGCAGTGTTTTGGCTGTAATGGTAGGGTGCATCGGTGGATTGTGGTGGCAAGCAGATTTTCAAAAGAAGGCAGCACTCCATCAGAGTTTGAGAGCAGAAAGAAGCGAAACTAATTTAAAAATCACTGGCTTAACCGTCGCTAGTGAGGCACTTTTTGCCTCTCATAAGCAATTTGATGCTTTGTTAGAAAGTTTAAGGGCTTGGCGACAGTTAAAGCAATCCAAAGGAGTCGAACAAGATACTCAAATCAGAGTCGCTGTAGCCCTTCAGCAAGCAGTTTATGGAGTTACTGAACTGAACCGTTTAGAAGGTCATACAGATGTTGTTTGGGGATTATCTTTTAGTCCTGATGGTAAGCTATTAGTATCCGGCAGTCGCGACCAAACAATCAAAATCTGGCATAAGAATGGTTCTTTATCCCAAACTCTGAAAGGACATACTAAAAGTATCACTGGTCTATCTTTTAGCCCTGATGGACGCATCATTGCTTCTGCAAGTTTGGATAATACAATTAAGCTATGGAAATACAACTCAGACACGGGTAAATTTAATTCTGTACCTGATAAAACTCTTAAGGGTCATCAGGATTGGGTATACGGAGTTGCTTTCAGTCCAGACGGGAAAACCTTGGCTTCTGCTAGTAAAGATGGTACTGTGAAACTTTGGAATACTCATGGTGACCTAATTAAGGTTTTACGCGGACATCAGGGATGGGTTAACTGGGTAAGTTTCAGCCCAGATGGACAGTTAATTGCTTCAGCTAGTGAAGATAAAACCGTGAAAATTTGGCGCAAAGATGGTTCCTTACTATCGACTTTGTCCCAAAGTCAAGAAGATGTAACTTTTGTGACATTTAGTCCTAATGGTAAATATTTAGCTTCCGCCGGTCATGACAATAAGGTGAATATTTGGCGACGCGAAAGCAGCAAAACTGAAGATGGATTTACCTTTCGGGCTTATAAAACCCTAGAAAAACATACTAGTACAATTTGGAGTGTTAATTTCTCCCCCGATAGCAGCCAGTTAGTATCTGCCGGGGATGATAATTTAATCAATCTATGGGATGTAAAAAATGGGAAATTACTTAAAACCCTCAAAGGTCATAGTGATGCTGTAGCCAGTGTCTCTTTTAGTCCAGATGGTAAACTATTAGCCTCTGCTAGCTACGATAAAACCTTAAAACTATGGAGTTTAAATCCACCAAAATTATCAGTTTTGGAAGGTCATGATGATGGGATTCTTAGTGTTACATGGAGTCCAGACGGTAAAATGCTAGCTTCTGGAAGCATAGATAACACAATTAAGCTATGGTTGCGAGAAAAAACTAGTCAAGGTTTTAAAACTAAACTTTACAAAACTTTAGAAGGACACACTGATAGAGTCAAAGATATTAGTTTTCATCCCGGAGGTAAAATATTAGCATCTGCCAGCTACGACAATACAATCAAGCTATGGCGACAAGATGGTAGTATCATTAAAACAATTGCAGGACATGAAGATAGTGTCAAAAGTGTAAGTTTTAGTCCAGATGGCAAATTGATAATTTCTGCCGGAAAAGACAACACAATCAAACTTTGGAGTTTAGAAGGTAAATTGCTAGCAACACTAGCAGAACATACAGCTTGGGTAAATAATGTTGGCTTTAGCCCAGATGCTAAGATATTTGCCTCAGCCAGTGATGACAAAACAATTAAACTGTGGGATCGGGAAACTAAGACACTCAAAACCGTCTTACCTCATGAGAGTTGGGTTCTAGGTTTTAGCTTTAGCCCGGACGGTAAGCTATTAGCCTCTGCAAGTTGGGACAATACTATTCGTCTATGGCAACGGGATGGAAAATTAGTCAAAACTTTATTGAGAGGGTACAGTGATAGCGTCAATGCCGTTGATTTTAGTCCTAATGGTGAAATCATTGCAGCCGCGAGTTGGGACAGCACAGTGAAATTATGGAGCCGGGATGGAAAATTAATCAAAACTCTCAACGGACATCACAGTCCTGTATTGAGCGTTAATTTTAGCCCAGATGGTAAGACTTTAGCTTCAGCTAGCGATGATAGCAGCATCATTTTGTGGAATTTGGATTTGAATAACCTCCTCAAACGTGGATGTTATTGGGTGGGTGACTATCTCAAATATAACCGCAATGTAGACGGTAGCGATCGCACTCTGTGTGATGGAGTCCCAGTTCCTTCCTGAGATATTCTACTTGCGTGTTTATCTGTTTATCTATAGATTTAGTCTGAGGAATGTGAGTCTAAGAACGTGTTTATAAATAAAAAATAAAATTCTTGTAGGGTGCGCAAGACTCACAAGAATGTCGGACTTTCACGATAATACTTATTATGGTAGGGTCGCACAATTTTTCTTCTCATATTAGGGCAAATCCAAATCAACTTTGAGCCTCAAATCCTTGGATCGCAATAACATATCCTACTTTATAAGTATTTTACAAACACCCTCTCAGAAATCAATTGGAGAAAAAATTTCGAGAAAAATATATACGAGTCCTTTCATAGAGAAGTTATACAATAACTTCTCTATTAGAATTGTTTTCCTTAAGAATCAGAATTATTCAACATTTTTGATAGAAAAGCCTTCAGCCTCATTCTCTCAATGTATGGCCATCCTCCCTCAGCTTCAATTTCACGCAGTAGTGAATAAAGTGCTTGACGATTATCAGGTAAACTTTCTTGAAATACTCCTTCTCTAATTTCACGGTGCAAATATTCCAGTTCCCGCAGCAAACTCAATAGCGCAAATGAATCTTTTTCACAGACTTTCACAGCTTCACAAATTGCATTATTTACATCCTGTAATTTGAGACTTAAATTTTTGGAATCAAAACTTTTACCGTTACTCATTAGCCTCCTTTATCAGCACTGAGATTAAATGGAATTTCCTCAATGAATACATAAGTTATTTAAATAGTTAAGTAGTAATTGATACTAATCTTCTTAGAATTGCTCTTTCCAAGAGATACTCTCCGTAAAATCAATTGCTACAAAAGATATTTTTACTTATAAATATCTTGGCTTAGACAAAAATATTGGCATAATCTGATACTAATTAGTAATAGTAGTGAATCTGTTTGATAAGACTTAAATAAGAATACATTTAGTTTAGTAATGATATTTTTCGGTGCCGTCTGAGTTTAACACCTTGGTCTAACAAACGTGATACGTTTAAATATGTCTAGCAGAACTGTCTTACAACTTAAGATATAAATTTTTGAGATCGAGGTAGATTATGAAATTTCGTGCTTTAATTGTTGCACTTTTAGCTGCATGCTTAGGCTTTTTGACTGCGTGTAGTGAAACGCCTACAACACTATCGAGTACCCAGACTCTTACTTATGACCAAATTAGGGGTACGGGATTAGCAAATAAATGTCCTCAGCTTTCAGAAACCAGTCGCGGTTCTATTCCGATCGCATCTGGAGAGTCCTATAAGCTTATAGATGTTTGCTTAGAACCAACAAACTATTTTGTTAAGGAAGAGCCAGCAAATAAGCGTCAGGAGGCTGAGTTTATATCTGGTAAGTTGTTAACTCGTTACACTTCAAGTTTGGATCAAATCCAAGGTGATTTAATCGTTAATGATGACAGCAGTCTTACTTTTGAAGAAAGAGAAGGCATGGACTTTCAACCTACAACCGTAAAATTACCTGGTGGTGAAAGCATACCTTTCTTATTTACAATTAAAAACTTAGTAGCTCAGAGTCAGCCAAACTTAACTAGTATCAATACCTCTACAGATTTTAAAGGAAGTTTCCGCGTTCCTTCATATCGTGGTGCAACTTTCTTAGATCCAAAAGGTCGTGGTATGGCTAGTGGTTATGATAATGCTGTGGCTCTTCCAGCTCAAGCAGATGATGAAGACTTACGACGTGCAAATACCAAAAGTGCTCAGGTTCTGGAAGGAAATATCTCTCTTTCAGTTTCTAAGGTAAATAGAGCAACTGGTGAAATTGCTGGTACTTTTGAAAGCGACCAACCTTCTGATACTGATTTGGGTGCTGGTGATCCCAAGGAAGTCAAAATTAGAGGTTTGTTCTATGGACGGATAGAACCCGAAAATGTGTAGACATTTGAACAGGGAAAGTTAATTGATAAAACAGCCTTCTTTTGCACTTTTAGTTTTACACCTTTAGTATTTTTTCATCAAGATTGGTTAAAGTGATGCTGTATAACAACATATAGAACCCTGGACAATAACCTCTGTCTCTGCTAGGAGAAGATTAGCTAAATTAAATGTTTATTTAGGATTAAGGGCTGTATGCCCTTTTTTATTTACTTTATATTTGTATCAATCAAGAAGAGAGTTGTTCAATAATATTGCCGTTACGCTTCAAAACTAAAATAATCTAGGTTGGGGATCAATCTTCCGGATGTGCTACGCAAGTCCCCATTTTAGTTAGTAATAATCCTGGAATATCGTTTCTCCCTAGGAGCTCACCCAGGGAACTTTGCGTGGTTGTTCGTGAAAAGAAAAAGTTGTTTCTCCCCCTGCTCCCTCTGCTTCCCCTACCTGCTTTTACCCGGCAATTTTGGCTTGGTCGAGTACTAGGAGTTCTCGTAGAGTATTGATAATTTTGTAGAGTTTAACCCTTACCGGAGGCTATTGGAGCAGAGGGACTAACTATCGCAATGATAAATTTTCGTTAGGTAGATCCTAATTTTATTAGGATTAATTTTAATAAATGACTACTGGAAAATTACTTAAAAATTCACTTTATATTAGTAGTTTATATATAAAAAGTTAGTTAATTTTAAAAATATTAAATTACGTACTATCTCGGTTTAGTTTTCTACTAAAAATTTTATATTTTGGCAATATACAGTTTTGAAAATTAACCTGTGAATAATTAAGAAATATGCCTGTTTAAGTTCTTAATGTATAAGTAAACCTTTCAAGAAATAAAAATAGTATTACTTTAAGCATGTAGATTTTTTCTTTGGTTTTATTAATAGACGATTTTTCAGCTAGGACATTTGTTTTTTCAAGTAAGGATTGTCTAACCAATTTTTTAAATCATTTCACAACAAATATTTAACCTTCTTTGACCAGATACATATGGTGCCATGCCTACCACAGCAAATCAAGAATTAAAGCACGAAATTTGGCAGTTATTGCGCGAATATCAGCAATCTCCTTCGGCTGATGTTCGTAACAAACTTGTACAAATTAACTTTGGATTAGTTAGAAAAGAGGCTCATTACTGGATAAACCAATGCCAAGAAAGCTACGATGATTTGCTACAGGTAGGCTGTTTGGGATTAATTAGAGCAATTGAAAAATTCCAAATTTCCAAAGGACACGCTTTTAGCTCATTTGCTATTCCATATATTCGCGGTGAAATTCAGCATTATCTACGAGATAAAGGAGTTACTGTTCGTATTCCTAGACGTTGGTTAGCAATACAGCAACAGTCTATAGGAGTATCTCATTGTCTGCGGGAAAAATATAATCGGCAACCCACAGATTTAGAAATAGCAGCAGCTTTAGATATTTCTTTGCAAGAGTGGCAAGAGATTAAGTTAGCTTGGGTTAATCGCGCTCCACTTAGCCTAGATGTACCAATCAAAGAGGATACTGAAGGTTCTACCTGTCTAGGTGAGTTAGTCCCAGACCAACAGTATCGTAGTTTTCAGCTCGCACAAGAAGATAGAATTCGCCTTCATCAAGCTCTAGTACAGTTAGAGCACCGTACTAGAGAAGTGCTAGAGTTTGTATTTTTGCATGATTTAACCCAAAAACAAGTTGCTGAACGTTTAGGAATTAGCGTCGTTACAGTATCTCGTCGAGTCAAGAAAGGATTGCATTCAATGAAGCAATTAATGGGTGTTTCTGAATAGCCAATTTTAGAATTATGAAGATACAGTAATTTTACTAATTGCATTAGCTCCCTTAAGAACTACTTTATTAAAAAAGTAGGTTATAACGGAAACAGATTTCGCCTTTGAATTCAATATCAAATGGTTGATTTCAACAAGTAAATGTATTTTCCTACGGCTTTTGAGAACAGCTAATGGGTAGAAATTTAACAATTATAATTTCAATTTTGGTATTAATGATTGCTGGGTGTGGTTCTCAAGAAGAACCTACTAACCTTACAAATTTGGGTGATGCTTCTGCTGAAAAAGATAATAAAAACACAGAAACAAAACTAGAAAAGAAACCAGCTTTTGCTAATCCACTAGTACAAGGTAAAAAGACTCCGGATGAGAAGGTTGTAACCTCCACTCCTAACTTAATAAGTCCAACTAATCCTACAGAAAGAGTGAAATTTGTTGCAAAGGGAAGACCAGATCCATTTGCAACAGTTGTTTCACCAACGGTTATTAAGAAATCGACAACAGCTGCAGTGCAACCTACAAATCCTGTTGCATCTGTACCTGTTATACCCGGGTCTAGATTGAATTCTAGAAATAGTCTTAGAAGTAGACGCTCCAGAGTTATAACCGCGAGGTTGGATTCTAGAAGAATACAAGCAAGAAATAAATTACTGGAGGAAAGAAGGAGAAAAGCTTTACAAGCGAGAAAAGATTTACAAGCAAGAAAAGCTTTACAAGCGAGAAAAGCTTTACAAGCAAAAAAATCTTTACCTAAGCTTCAACCAAAACCCAAGTCAATTCCAGTAGAACCGACAAAATTACCACAGGTAACATCCGAAGTAGATTTGACAGCTACTTTACCACCTCCGCCAAAACCAGAGTTAGCAAACGGAGTTGTTGTTACAGGAGTAGTCTTAGTTGGTAGTGAACCTCAAGCGATTATCAAAGTACCGAATGAACGTACCAGTAGATACGTTACATCAGGAGCAAGATTAGCAAGTGGGGTAATAGTTAAGCGAATTGAAATGGGTGATGGCTCCGATCCAGTAGTAATTCTGGAACAATATGGTATTGAAGTTGCAAAAATGGTAGGGGAAGGAAGTAATCAGGCAGATTCGAGTGTGTCAAATGCGAGTAATTCTGTTTCAGTACTACCTCCAAGTGTTAAATATGTTTTTACCGGAGCTAGCTAAAACTAAGATGAGCCGTGAAAAAGTTGAAATTAACAATTTACCTCTAGCAGTGTACCGAGAGGTCGCTGCTCATTTACGTCAAGTAGAAGGAGTAGAGGTAAATTTAATTCCTCAGTCTGAGTCGAATTTTGATTACAGTCAGAGTCAAATTTGCGGTATGTGGATTGAGTACACTTTAGAATGTGAAGAAAGTGGTAGGTTGATGGTTAAGCAAATTTTAGATTTTTACCGAAATCGTCATAATCAGTAATATTTTTTTACTTTTTGGTAATTAAATTTCAATTTTTCTAATTTAATTCACATTTATTTGTAGGGGTATAGCTATACTCCTACTTTTTATTTATGCATTCATCTATTGATTTTTTGATTCAATGACAAATCCCCGAGACGGTTTTACATAAATGAGTGTGAAGAAATTTGATTACAAATGAATCTCAATAAAAATAAATCTGACTAAGAGTAAATCTATCCTTTGCTTTTCATCACCTCGTTAAAAGAACAGATTTTTAATTTTCAAGTTCTTACCCTCAGAAATTAACTAATAAATGTCTTAATATATACGCTTACTGCTATATTAAGTATTCTCAATAACAATTGTTACTATCAGGAATAAAATATAGAGATCCATTTACAGATTACTGAGGTAAACTGTCAAGCAAGGTAATCCGGCATATTACTTAGTGCCTTATGAATTTGGGCATAAATGATGATGAAACATTGGCAATTTCTGATACAGAAACAAGGTGATCGCTCTTGGCAACCTTTAGAATCAACCGGAAGGTCTTTTGTTGAAGGTAAGTATAGAATAGTGGCTCGTTCCCACTTGATGAATACTCCCACAGAGGTGCGGGTTAGCTATATCTCATCTCTAGAAATACCAGCGAAGCCAAAATTTCAAAAGCGATCGCGCTCTACCAATGCAGAAGGTTTAGTGGCTGTGATCCCTTTTACCTATCTCAAACCTGGTATTTGGAAAATTCAATGTTCTGGGGATATTATGTCGGATTTACTAGGTAAGTCTTGGCACTATGAAGTTGAATTACAAGTTCTGAAGAAGCATTTAAACAAAAATGTAGATGATGTAAATAAAATCATTAGTAGTGGATCAATTGATGTTGATACTGATACTTATGAAGAATCTACTGGCAAAAAATCTACTTATCAAGAATTAACTACGGTTACTACTTCACAAGAAAAACTAACTTTAGATGATAGGAATCAAGAACTAAAAGTTGAACCAAAAGAGGTTGAACTCAAAGAAGCTGCATCTCAGAAGTTTGAGGGTAAGGAGCTTGTTAGTGCCGATTTTGCAATTGATTCATCATCACAAGTCAGTAATAGCAGTCACAGCCGGATTGAAAAAAAAGTAGAAGAAAGTATCAGGGAAGACAATGTAGAATTAGTAAATACATATGATTCTTCTGTGGTAGAGTCGGTAAAATTAAATGATACCGTTAAGGAGCACCTGGAATCTCCACATAACAATCTTCAGAAAACATCACTTGTTACAATGCAAGGTGATTTTAGTTTGAGCGAACAAGATTCTGTTTCAGTAGAACAAGTTAACAACTCTGAAGAACAGTTAGAGAAAGAACTAGTCGAAGAAAAGCAAATACCAGTAGTAACTAAAGTTCCCGCAAAATTTTCAGAAAGCACTGAGAACTTAGAGGAAAAAAATATATTAGAATTTGCAGATGATAATTACGAATTAACCAATACTGATACGGATTCGGATTCGGAGGAAGTTGAACACAAGATTGAAAATTTAGAAGAAAATTTAGAAGATATCAGTGCATCTGGAGCTAGGGAAAATAGGGGAACCCCGGATTTAACTAGTAACACAGCTGATAATGAAGAACAATCATCAATTCCCGATACAAGAGTCTTCCGAAATGATACTTCTGATGAGCTAACGGTAGTTCCTCAAAGTACAAGAGCTATTACACTCTTAGAACTAGAACTAGAAGAACACTCTATTATTGACGCTCCAGTTAACCCAGTTTGGCTTCAGGATGAATCAGCAGAGAAGATCCTACAGAACTTAGTGGACTTAGCCTTACCAAGTTCGGATTCTTTGCTCAAAGGGGAGACAAAAAATAATCAATATGTGGATGTTTCTCCATCTTTACCATTGTTGATAATATTAGAAGCACAAAACTATATAGCTCGTTGGGGAGAATCACTTAGTATTAATGGATTAGTCAAATTTAATGAAGCAAACTGTTATGACTTAGGGGAAGCATACAATTTTGACAGTATTTTTGCTGGAGAGCTATTTATAGAATTTTCTTCTCCTGATACTTTACATGTCTTAAAGAAATTTCAAAAATCTTTACCAGAAAAACTACTTCCTTTTGAATTTGAATTTTCTGCTGTAATTCCAGCCGAATCAGAATCAAAGTTAATTTTGGCAAAAATTAGTTTGCATGGAGTCTTGTCTGGTATTGGAGAACCCGAACTCCTTGCAGAACAGTCTTTCACTATTACTGCTGAATTAGGAGAGTTACTTGCGATCGCTTCACGCAACCCTAAGGGGGTCATCGCTCAAAGCAGTTACTTATCTAGCAGTCCATCAAATCTTACTCAAGGGGATGTTTCTTCTTCTCTAATTAAGGAAGCTTCTACTGGTGGTGAGGTTTCATCTCCAGAATCATCTACAAATATTGATTTACAGTTATTTAATTTGGTGAAAACAGCTAAATCTTCAGAGCAATTTTCACAACCGGTAACTAATAAATCTCCTGAATTAACAAATTTACAGCAAAATTCTGTCAGGAATTTCCCAAAATCTCAAAATCCTCTGGAAAATTTACTTATTCGCAGAAAAGTAACAGGTTCTACACTACCTTATTTGAAGAAACTATCAGCTTCGACTTTATCAGAAACAACAATGACCCCAGAAGAGTCGAGCATTGATTTAGTCTCTTCTAAAAAAGCGATAACCCCAAGGGGGTTGCACGGAGCGAACGCTCAAAAAACTAAAGAAATATCTGATGAATTAGATAATTTAGATTTAGAAAATTTGGATTATCCCCAAATACAAGCAGCAGCTAAATTTGGACATGAAGAATCTAATAAGGAATTCATTATTAATGAAGAGCAATTAGAGGAATCAATTGTAGATGGTTTGATTGATCCAATAAAATCTCCTGATTTCTCTCTGATGCAAGAGTCAGTGGAGTTAAATCAAGAAGATTTATCAGAAGAGATTGCAATTGCTAATAATTCGACATTACCAACGTCTAATCCTTATCCATCACCTTTAATTAGGCAATGGTTGGAAAGTCAGGGTCACTCGTTACCACCTGTAGAAAACCTCCAATATGAAAGTTACGATACTACAGGTAAATATTTTCCACAATCAGAAAATCTTATCTCTACATCTAATCTGATTAACACTCAAATATATGAAAATAGTAGTGTGGAGAATATTGATATCAATACGGAATTTCAGGATACTGGTAATTCGGAGGAGCTTATTTCCTCTGAGTCTAATTCTTCTATACCCATACCCACATCCGAAAAATCTGAAACTTCCAATTTATCAGCAATTAGCTCTTCAATTCAGCCTTACTCAGAATCATCCTGGCTATCTCATGAGATAGTTGTAGATGATGTAGCCCAAGACTCAGTGGAAGATTCCCAAAGTAGTAGTAGCGACACATCCAATTTTAACCACAATGATAATGATGAATCTTTCCTAGAAGATAAAAAATCATCCAAATCATCTGCTCTAGTTATTCAAGGTTCTAAAGATTTAATCCCTGTTATTCAACCGGTCACAATAGAACCATTACCAATACCCCAGCTTTATATTCCTAATGGTGAACTAGTTTCAGGAAAAACAATTAGGGTCAAGGTAAGCTTAGAACCAGTAAGCATTCAGGTCGCAGTAAAATTCTGGGTAGAAGACACTCAAACTCGATGGTTACTCTTTGGTCCTCAGTTACTAACCAACCTACTACCAAATCAGCAAGGAAACTTAGAGACTATGACTCAGCTAAGCATACCCTTCGGATGTATGAAAATTCGTTTAGAAGCGATCGCTGTTGATCTAGTTACCGAGCAAGAAAGTCATAAGGTCTCTATTATACGCAGCGTTGTTCCACCTAATTTACCTTCTTTACAAATAGATCGGGTTTTGGGGATTTAATTAATACTCAATACTGAATATCAACACTTAGTTATCAACACTGAATAAAAAGTTAACAGTTGAAGTTTATCAATTATCACCCTTTGAGACTTCTATTACTTCCCTATCTGGTAAGGATGGGTCTTACACTCGGAAGATAAGATATGTCATGTTAAAAATTTTAAGAATTTGCATAAACATGACGAAATGTACAGTAAGCTCGTGTTGAATCGTAGTGTTACTTAATAGGAAAGCATAATCATGGAACCATCTTTTCTACCTTCAGTTCTAGTTCCTCTTGTTGGACTAGTTTTTCCTGCTATAGGAATGGCTTATATGATGATTTATATGGAGAATGACAACATCTGAATAGGGTTGATGCATTTTCTCCAAGATACCTTCTAATCATATAAATTAAGGCGGGCAATCTATGTCCGCTTTGTTATGAAGTCGAAAATTAGAAAATTCTGCCCTTTTTCTACCCTAAAATGATTTCTAGGGTGAAGCAGAGCATGGAAAAGCAACTAAATTATTAATATAACTATAGTTATTAATATAGGCATTTAGATTTCTGCTGGATATTGCTGAAGATTTTTAATTTTTTTTCAACCAGATTGAATTAGAATGAGCGTACAGATTTACATCATGAAATATTAATCTTTCTTGTAGCTAATGATATAAATAATAAAATAAATACCGCCTATCATATAAAAAATAGACGGCATTTGTGATATCAAAGTCTGATAAATTTGGATAATTTCTATTTAGATAATTCTATTTAGATAACTCTATTTAGATAATTTCTAAATTGCAGAACCTACTCCAGCATAAGCTCCATAAAAGAATATACCTACAACAGTAATTACCCCTAATCCTGCAACAGTTGCTACAATCCATAGAGGAATTCTTCCGCCTCCAGACATAGTTCGCCCTCCCTTATAAAATGAACAAAAGTGTTTAGATAAACACTTATTAATAGTAGATATTCCAGTTAGTTAAAGAAATAACTGGAAAACAAAATTCCCAAAACAAATACGAGTAAAAGCCCCAAGAACAAAGAAGTTCTATTAAGTTCTACCGGTTGGTTATTAGGATTAGTATTTCTATCCATGACATCTCCTAACGCTGAATAAACTGCATTGCTGCGATCGCACCCAAAAAGAATACAGTAGGTACAGCCAAAGTATGAACTGCCAACCACCTAACTGTAAAAATTGGGTATTGTGGTTGATTAATATTGTTTGAGCTTGTCATTTTTCTGGTTTATCTTTTTATTTAATAAACTGATCTACTTGCTGTTTTGCTTCAAAGCGATTATCTACAATCGGCACTTCCTGACGTTGTTGAGTGTAATATTCGTCAGGACGAGGAGTTCCAAATGCATCGTATGCTAATCCAGTTTGCACAAACAACCAACCGGCAATAAATAATGCTGGAATGGTGATGCTGTGAATCACCCAGTAACGAACACTGGTGATGATATCAGAAAATGGACGTTCGCCGGTAACACCTGACATTGATATTTATACCTCGTTTCAAAATATTCCCTCTTGTTTATTATCCTACAAATTTTAGTACCATAGTTAAGATTTACGACTCAATTCTCAGAAATTAGATTTAAGGCAAGTAGGCTACAGATTTTTCTTAGTTTTTCTTTGAGATACAAAACAGCTTCGTCTGTAAAAGCTTTCTGAGTAAAGATTATATTTACAGATACTAAGGATACTAAAGTTTGTATTTAGTGAAGTTAATACTCAGAATCATCCTTACTCCTCCGTGGAAAGAGAGAGACTGCTCCTCAGAGGGAAATTTTGGTCAATCAATAGCAAAATTTAAAATTTTATACTCGAATCAGGTAATATCCGGATCAAGCAGCTGATGAGTCTACCTTGCTATCTGTATCTATATCATCTACAGAATCTACAGCAGCCTTTGCTATATCTGGGTTGTACTTGAGTAATATACCACCGCGATCGCCGATCACAAATCCTTTGTCTTTTCCAAAGAAAGTAATTTTGTAGAAATTAGTTGCAACATTTTCTACATCGCGGTCTTTATCCCAAGTTTCTCCTCCGTCAGTACTCAGCAATAAATTACCGCTACCTCCACCTATCCACATTTCTTCGGGAGTACGATATGCTGCATCTAACAAACCCCAACTAGTAGACAGTTCTGGATACTCTGGGTCTAACCACTCTTGGGGATTTTCAGGATCGCTAAATTGAATTTGACCACCACGGGCTAACATCCACATTCTGCCATCACCAGTAAAACCCATGTTTTCTACACGGCGAGAACTATTGCGATTAAAAGGAGACCAAGCTCTTTGTCCTGGTTCCCAAGTAGAGTAGAAATTACCTTTTGCCGATACTGCAACATACTTACCATCAGGCGATCGCTTCAAGTTTCGTACTACACCAACAGCTTCTTCTACTTCTGCTTGCCAGTTTTGACCGCCATTATCAGTTGTATAAATTGCTCCTACATCAGTAGCCATTTCAGCAGAGCTTTTACCTAAAGCTACAATTTTTATAGGATTACCAGGTAATTTTTCATCTAAAGGAATTTGTGACCAAGAAGCACCTTCATCTTCGGTGTGCAGCATAAGTGCGGGTTCTCCTACAATCCATCCTTCTTTGCCAGAAAAACTAATGGATGAAAGACGATATCTATCACTATCAAGGTTGACTTCTAGGGAATTCCAAGTATTTCCACCATCCTGAGTTTCTAAGATAGTAGAGCTACCACCGACTAAATAGCCATGTTTAGAATTATCTACAAATGCTAAGTCAAGAACTTTATTTTCTGTAGGTAAGTTTATAACTTCCCAAGGATTGTAAGCAGTTGATTCAACTTTGCTACAACCAAAGCATAAAAGAATGACTAGAGATAAAGTAAGTATTTTTTGCCAACTTTTTACAATGGAACTCATTTTTACCAGTTTAATTTTTTGTTAGTTTTGAATTTAATTTGCAATTAAATCGATGAATTTACATTGATTTTTGGCGTGCAAAATAGTTTGAGATAGAGTTGGAAATCTTTGGAATATGGAAATTGGGAATTTAAGAAATTGAGAATTTAAGAATTTGAGATTTTAAGAAATACATAGCACAAATGCTTAGTGCATCAAATCAGAAAGTGGGGAATAAAGAGTTTTCTGCTTCTCTTCTCACCGCAACTTTTTTCTCCCATTACCAATTACCCATAAACAATAATTCCCTATTGCAAGCCATATAAGCTCATAAAAAATAAGAAACCTAATGCCAAAGCACTAAAAATCAGAATATTCTTCTGTCCGGGAGTAAGCTTATTGACACCAAATCCGTAACCTAAATTTTCCTTAAAACCAGAAGCTTGACCTGCTGGACCGACATTGACAAAAGCTTTCTTATTTGCACCACAAACTGGACAGCGCCAAATTAAAGATAAATCTTCAAAAGCCGTTTGAGGCGAAATATTATTCTTGTCATCGCCATTCTCAGGTTCGTATATATAGCCGCAGGAGCGACACTCATAACGGTCTAAGACTAATGCTTCAGTTGATGCTTCAGTTGATGCTTCAGGTGAAGTTTCAGAGTTTTGGGCAGCTTGTTCGCTCATGGGTATGCATTCAATAATTTTGGGTAGAATATTAAATATACGTTAAAAATTATGACATAAATGCTAGGTTTATCTATTCCTATCCAAAAGTAATCTGATAACTTACTACATCTGTTTCCCAAGATTCAGAAAAGTCAAACATATATAATGTAAAAATGTGAAATAAGGTAACAAAGTTATTTCCAGCAAAATTCAGTAGATAATTTATTGTGTTTGTCCTCAGCGGTTATGAGTACCTGTTAGGCTTCCTAATCCTGGTTAGCCTAGTACCAGCTTTAGCTCTCTCAGCATCTAAGCTCCTGCGACCAAGTGGTCGCTATCCCGAACGACGTACCACCTATGAATCCGGAATGGAACCCATTGGTGGAGCCTGGATACAGTTTAATATCCGCTACTATATGTTCGCGCTTGTCTTCGTCGTATTTGATGTAGAAACAGTATTTTTGTATCCTTGGGCAGTTGCATTTCACCGTCTAGGTTTATTGGCTTTTGTTGAAGCACTTATTTTTATCGCAATTCTTGTAATCGCGCTTGTGTATGCATGGCGTAAAGGAGCTTTGGAATGGTCTTAGAAAATAATTCAATGGCAGAAAATAAAGGGCAAGGTGGCTTGGAAAGTATCCTTAATCCTATGGAAACTCCGAAAGTTACTCAACAGCTTTCGGAAAATGTGATATTAACAACTGTTGATGACCTGTATAATTGGGCGAGACTTTCTAGTTTATGGCCCTTGTTATTTGGTACTGCTTGCTGCTTTATTGAATTTGCGGCTTTAATTGGTTCTCGATTCGATTTCGACCGTTTCGGACTAATTCCCCGTTCAAGTCCCCGTCAAGCTGACTTGATTATCACAGCCGGAACTATCACCATGAAAATGGCACCACAGCTAGTACGTATTTACGAGCAGATGCCAGAACCCAAGTACGTAATTGCGATGGGTGCTTGTACAATCACTGGAGGGATGTTTAGCGTTGATTCTCCCAGTGCTGTGAGAGGAGTTGATAAATTAATTCCAGTGGACGTTTATTTACCTGGTTGTCCTCCACGTCCGGAAGCAATTATTGATGCCATTATTAAATTGCGGAAGAAAATTTCTGACGATTCTATCCAGGAGCGGGGTACACTGAAGCAAACTCATCGCTATTACAGTACTACACATAATATGAAGCCTGTAGAACTGATTAGTGATGGTAACTATTTGCGCTCTGAAAGCCGTTATACTCCACCATTACAGTTAACAGAAGATATGGGAATGCCTGTCCCTCCCGCTTTAATGACTTCTAAGTCCCAAAAGGAGGTTCAAGAACGTGGCTGAAGAATCAAAACCAGTATCAAATGAAGAAAACTCGATAGTGGAAGCCGGTAAGGTTTCTAAATGGTTAACCGATAATGGTTTTAACAATGAATCTCTAGAACCTGATATTCAGGGGATAGAGATTATTAAGGTAGAAGCAGATGTTTTATTACCCATTGCTACAGCATTGTATGCATATGGGTTTAATTATCTTCAATGTCAAAGCGGCATAGATCTAGGACCAGGTGAAGATTTGGTCAGCATGTACAATTTGACTAAAATGACCGATAATGCGGATCGTCCTGAAGAAGTACGCATTAAAGTATTTTTACCAAGGGATAATCCCACAGTTCCTTCCGTATATTGGATTTGGAAAACTGTCGATTGGCAAGAGCGTGAATCCTATGATATGTACGGTATTTTCTATGAAGGACATCCAAATCTGAAACGAATTTTGATGCCGGAAGATTGGGTCGGATATCCTTTACGTAAGGATTATATTTCACCCGACTTCTATGAGTTACAGGATGCTCATTAAAGCTATATTTGACAGAAAGTTACCGTTTGTTAAAATTTTTGGCTGTTGGTATTGCTTAATTCAAGCCTGTGATGATAGTTAAATTATCATCTGCGAAACCAATCAATAACCCCTTTTCCGTCGAGGGAGAGGGGTTTGTGATTTTTGGTAATTTTTGTTTATTTTCAATTTCTTATACCATTTCTATCTGAGGCTGCATTGACTTCAAAGCTTGAAAAGCTTAATTTAACTTATCTTGAAACAAATAATTTGGCGCATCTTCGTAAAGAATTGGTATTAGTCTTGATATTTTTTATTTATATAATTAAAGTGCATTTATTAAAGTGCATTAAAATAATAACCCTTTACTCATAAAAACAACCACATAATAAATGATGGATCTAATTTAATAGTTGAATTACCGAACCTGACTTAAAGCAGGCTTTATTATCAGAGTAAAAAGTAGTCAAAGCCTGCATTTTTGATATATCTAATGCTCATTTATATAACTGTTTATCTATTCACTATTAATTATTAAAAACCCATAGGAAATGTTTAATTGGTGCAGGCACAAGTACTTAAAACTGAGATAACTTATGATTTTCTAGAAGAGCGCTTCAAATCTTGAGAATTTTTTGAGTTACTTAGTCTTTGATTATCTTCTTCATAGAAAACGGGACACAACTTAGTGTTAGCGCTCATGCAGTCCATGTGGGGAGTTTTAGCGCAAACTATTAATAATCCACCCAAAACCATTAATAAACCAGAAATAGACAAAGCTTGTACCCAAGATATTTCCAAAGCACCATGTACTACGACTTCTCGGAGCAAAGAGACAATTGCTATTTCAACTGCAACACCTACAGCAATACTGTGTTCTTGGAGGTACACCATCAATAATCGAAATAGCTCGACCAGTATCAAAATGAAGAGAATTTTGGCAGTTACCTGCTGATAATTAAGAGAAGTGGACAAAACACTAAATATTTCCCACAACTGCATTAACATAACTGCAAACAATCCAGCGCATAGGAAAATCACAATTAAATCCTGAAACGCTTCCATGTTAACTACAACTGAATGTCTATCAATCCAGCGATCGCCAAATAAAAATCTACTTTTAGAACGCTTTTTCATTTCTATCCACCAACCGTTCACAAGTAACAACTACAAATCGCAAAAACCAGCCCGTCTTCTATTGTGACGCTGTTATTTTTTTGTGCAGCAGCTTTGGTAACAGTTATTAGTTATATGGTTTTTTCTTGTCTGCTGTTGCGGGTTTTCTCTGCAATAATGAAATATTGATTTAATTTATGAAATTAATTTTAGATAAGTACTTATTAAGCAGGTACTTATTACTGAGGATAATTTAAATTTTGTGCCTGTTGTAATAGTTGTTGAGCGTTAAGTGCCCATTGTGGATGACCTTGAGCATCATATAAGTTTTTAGCGTATTGTAAGACTTGTACAGCTTCTGGATATTGTTTTAATCTGATAAAGACGAGTCCTGCACCATAGTAAGCATTTGCGTAGTTGGAGTTGGCTTCGGCTGCTTTTCTAAAATGGTCTAATGATTTTTGTAATTTATCTTCATTTAAGTAAAGGGAACCTACTTTATAGTGTGCTTCTGGATATTTGGGATTTATTTTTAAGGCTTGGTTGAATGCTCTTTTTGCATTCCTAGTTTTACCGTTTTGGAGGTAGCATATTCCCATGTGTAAGGCTGGTTCGGGAGCATTTTTACTATATTTTATGGCTTTTTTAAAGGCTGGTATTGCTCTTTTACAATCTCTTTGTTTTTGACGTAATAATCCTAGATTGTAGTGAGCTGAGCCTAGTTTGGGGTCTATTTGTAATGCTGCACTCAAATATTCGTCAGCTTGCTGTAGGTTATTTCCTTCTAGTAATGCTCCTCCTAAGTTTGCGTAAGCAAGGGCAAATTGGGGGTCTACTTGAGTTGCACGATAAAAAGCATTTGCGGAATTTTGCAGTTGTCCTGTCTGTCGCAGGGCTAAACCGAGGTTGTAATGTGCTGGGGCTAAGTTAGGATCTAGTTGGGTTGCTTGTTGAAAGGCGTTAACTGCTTCTGGAATTCTTCCTGTTTGAATTAAACGTAAACCTTCATTGAGAAAGTCGGTTGCACTTCTACCTGCATACTGGGCTACTGTCAAGGTAGAGGTTTGGAAGTTAGAGGGTTTTAAGGTCAAAGGTTTTAAGCTCGAAGGTTTTAAGCTAGAACTTTGGAAGTGAGAGTCATTCATCTGAGAAAAACTTGGTAAACAGGGAAAAGTAACTCCGCCAAGTATGAACAGACTCAATAAAGTATGAAAAGAACCTTTGTAATTTATGTAATTTAATTTAGACATATCAGTAATCTAAAAAAACATCTAAAAAGTAACGATGTCAGAAGTGATCTAGGAAAAGTTATTTTAATGTATTTATGAAAAATATTTATGAAAAATATTTATGAAAAAAAGATACAAGAAAAAGATACAGGAAAAATTAGATTTTGCAACTTAATAAATCTTCAAGTTTATTTTTAGAAATCAAAGTTAGTAATACTTAACCATAATTGAAGTAAATCTTACAATAGAAATCAATTTTTTGCTGAGATTATGGTAGTAGAGATTATCTCGCAATTAAGGAAAGAATAATTTTATTTTAAAAATACTCTTTCTTTAAAGAGTTTATTTAAAGAGAGATTAATCTCTAAATAATATTCAATATAAAGCGGCTATATATAGCTAACCGCGAAGGAGGTTTTATGAAAGAAAAAGTAAAATCGGGTAGGCGGAATGTGGCAATTGTGGGTCCTTATTTAAGTGGCAAAACGACCCTTTTAGAGAGTTTAATGTATGTCACGGGGACAATTTCCCGTAAAGGTACTATTAAAGAATGTAATACTGTCGGTGATAGTGCAACGGAAGCACGAGAACGTCAGATGAGTGTAGAAGTGAGTGCAGCTAGTACGGAGTACGGAGGCACTCACTTTACTTTTGTAGATACTCCAGGCAGTGTAGAGTTTTTGCAGGAGACTTACAATGCTCTGATGGGAGTGGATGCAGTAATTGTTGTCTGTGAACCGGGTAGTGAAAGAGTTTTAACTTTAGCTCCTTTATTTAAGTTTCTTGATGATTGGGAAATTCCCCATTTAGTGTTTGTCAACAAGATGGATCGAGCTAATAATCATTTACTCGATACTTTGAATGCTCTGAGGGGAGTTTCTAGTCGTCCTCTGGTTCCTCACCAGTACCCAATTATTCAAAATGAAGAACTGACGGGATTTATTGATTTAGTTACTGAGGAAGCTTATCATTACCATTCTGGGGCACCTGCTGACCATATTCCCTTCCCCGAAGAACTTAAAGAAGAAGAACGTGCTGCTAGAGAGCAGATGTTAGAAGCGCTAGCAGATTTTGATGACCATTTACTAGAAGAACTGTTAGAAGATATTGAACCGCCTCAAGAAGAGATTCTCAAAGATTTAAAATTAGAGTTGGGAGCAGATTTAGTCGTTCCGGTATTTTTTGGGATTGCAGAACAGGATTATGGTGTACGTCCCCTACTAGAAGCATTACTCAAGGAAGCTCCAGAACCAGAAGCTACAGTTGAGCATCGTCAAATAGTTATAAGTAAAGGAAAAGATAAAGGAAAAGATAAAGGGAAAGATAAGGGGAAAGATCAAGGAAAAGAAATTAATGCTCCTCTAGCTCAAATTCTGAAAACTTACTATACACCCCAGGGTGGAAAATTATCTTTAGCAAGGGTCTGGAGAGGAACTATTACTGAGGGTATGGTTCTTAATGAGGTTCGTATCGGTGGACTATATCGTTTGATGGGAGCGCATCATCAACCCCTCAAGGAAGCCGAAGCTGGTGAAATTGTTGCGATTAGCCGTTTAGAAGATATTCAAACTGGAGATACAATTTCTACTTCCACTAATTCTGAATTGACCACACAATTACCCCATGCAGAGAAACTAGAACCGGTTTATGCTTTAGCTGTTACTCCCCAAAACCGGAATGATGAAGTTAAACTGAGCGCTGCTATTACTAAACTGTTAGAAGAAGACCCTTCCTTAGCGTGGGAACAACATGGTGATACTCATGAGGTGATTCTCTGGGGTCAGGGAGAAATCCATTTACAAGTTGCATTAGACCGTCTGTGTCGTAAGTATAATTTACCAATGGCGACACATTTACCACAAGTTGCTTATAAGGAAACTATCCGCGAACAGAAAGCCTCAATTCACGGACGTTATAAGCATCAGAGCGGTGGACATGGGCAGTTTGGAGATGTTTACCTCGATATTAAACCCTTACCGAGAGGGGAAGGTTTCAACTTCCAAGAAACTATCGTTGGTGGGGTAGTTCCCAGACAATATATTCCTGGTGTGGAAACTGGTGTGAAAGAATCTTTAGTTCACGGACCTCTGGGTTTTCCCGTGGTGGATGTGGCTGTAACTTTGACGAATGGTTCTTACCATAGTGTAGACAGTTCCGAACAAGCATTTAAACAAGCTGCTCGTGCTGCAATGCAAACCGGAATGCCACAATGTAAACCTACCTTACTAGAACCAATTATTAGCATTACTGTAAATACTCCGAATGAATTTACTTCCAAAGTCATGCAGTTACTGACTGGTAGAAGAGGTCAAATTCTCGGTTATGAATGCATGGATAATCCTAAAGGTTGGGATAGTATTACCGCTCACCTACCCCAAGCAGAAATGCAGAACTTTATCATAGAGTTAAGGTCACAAACTTTGGGAGTTGGTACTTTTCATTGGGAATACGACCATTTACAGGAGGTTCCCGATAAATTGGCAGAGAAAGTTGTTGCGAAAATTGGTGGTAACAACGGTCATCATTAGTCATAGGGATTTGAAAAAGCGATTTGAAAAAGCGATAGAAAATCAGAAACTAGATGAACATTGAGGGTTAACGTAGTCTCTCTTAGAGGAGTCGAGATGTGAAACCTAAGTTAACCGGTGTTAAGCTATCGCTATCAAATAATTTGGTGGGTGAGGACATGATTTATTCATTGGTTAGGAGTAAAATTTGTTATGATCCTCACCCACCCTACAGTGAATAAAATGTATTTGAGTACTTGTGGATAGCCCAGGGTATCTTATTAAAAGCTGATTTGCTCAATAATTTCTTTGACCCTTTCCGCATCGGGTGATTTGATATGCTGTAATATCTGGAAAGATTCTTGTAAATATTCAAGTGCTGTGGTGTTATCTCCTTGCTGTTGTGCAATATGTCCCAACCACCACAAAGTATTAGCTCTATTTTGAACCTCACCAATTTTTTTATTTATTTCCAAAGCTTCTTGGAAAAGTGCGATCGCTTCTTCTACATTTCCCTGTTGAGCGTAAATT
>ERZ1740062.127-NODE-127-length-59694-cov-5.222824_pt1 | contig 59694 bp, 47 predicted proteins | sample MGYA00581741_ERZ1740062 | MGnify/ENA primary metagenome ERZ1740062 (study PRJEB43018, sample SAMN04849747) | marine metagenome | isolation source: floating plastic debris | place: Pacific Ocean | collected 2008-09-01 | study: EMG produced TPA metagenomics assembly...
TTGGGTGATGGGAAAATCTCTGGGATGGATTTTGGAGAGGATGATATTTTGGACGTGGACATGCTTATCATATCTGCGGGCATTCGACCGCGAGATGAACTAGGTAGAGCTTGCGGACTGGAAGTTGGTGTACGTGGAGGGGTTGTAGTGGACAACACCATGAAAACTTCAGACGAAAATATCTATGCCATTGGCGAGATAGCCTTGTACAATCAAATGATTTATGGTCTTGTGGCTCCCGGGTATGATATGGCGGAAGTGGCCGTACAACAAATTTTGGGCAAACCAGAAGTCACTATGGCAGAGGATATCGATATGTCGACCAAGTTGAAACTCATAGGGGTGGATGTGGCCAGTTTTGGAGAACCTTTTATGCCACCGGAAAAAGGACATTCCATAATTTATGAGAACAAGACCAAACATCTATACAAACGCATCAACATAAGCCACGATGGCACCAAGCTCCTTGGGGGGATTTTGGTGGGTGATGCTGAGGATTATAGCATCCTGCATCAAATGTACCTGAACGCTATGGCTATTCCTGAAGATGCGGCCCAATTGATATTGCCTACTACCGAAGGTGGAGGAGCTCTGGGAGATGTAATGGATTTGCCCGATACCGCTCAAATCTGTTCTTGTGAAAGTGTGACCAAAGGACAGATTTGTGGGGTAATCGAAAGCGGTGAGGCGGCAGATTTAGCAGGTGTAGTAGGATGCACTAAAGCAGGTACAGGTTGTGGGGGCTGCAAACCCATGTTAAAGAATCTTACCGAGTCAACCTTGAAATCCTTGGGTATTGAGGTAAAGGACCATATTTGCGAGCATTTTGAATACAATCGGCAAGAGCTTTATGATATTATTCAGGTTAAAGGTTACAAAACTTTTGATGAAGTTTTGGACAATCACGGCAAAGGCTGTGGCTGCGAGATTTGCAAACCTGTTGTGGCGTCTTTAATGGCTACTATTCATGCCGACACAGCCAACAAGGAATATGCGATTCAAGATTCAAATGATAGGTTTTTGGCCAATATCCAACGGAATGGCACCTATTCTGTCGTTCCCCGTGTACCCGGGGGCGAAATCACCCCAGATAAATTGATTGCCCTTGGGGAGATTGCCAAAAAATATGATTTGTATACCAAAATCACCGGCGGTGTACGAATCGATTTATTTGGAGCAACCCTAAAACAGCTCCCCCTGATATGGAAAGACTTGATTAGTCACGGTTTTGAAAGCGGCCATGCCTATGGGAAGTCCCTGCGAACGGTTAAAACCTGTGTGGGTTCGACTTGGTGTCGCTATGGGATGGATGAAAGCGTAAGTTTTGGAATTGAGTTGGAGAATCGATACCGAGGTATTCGTGCACCCCACAAAATCAAAGGAGGGGTTTCAGGTTGTATCCGCGAATGCGCTGAAGCGAGAGGAAAGGATTTTGGTTTGATTGCTGTAGAGGGTGGCTGGAATCTCTATGTTGGCGGAAATGGTGGCGCTAATCCTCGTCATGCACAATTGCTGGCTGAACAGATTGACAATCAAACAGTGGTAAAATACATTGACCGGTATTTGATGTTCTATATGCGTACCGCTAAACCGCTACAACGTACAGCAGCGTGGTTGGAGGGACTTGAAGGTGGATTGGGTTATTTGAAAGAAGTCGTCATTGATGATAAAATCGGAATCGTTGAAGATTTGGAAATCGAAATGCAAACGCTGGTAAACCGATATGAGTGTGAGTGGACGCAAGCCGTCAATGACCCTGAAATGATGAAGCGCTTCAACCATTTTGTCAATAGTGAAGAAGAGGATGACAATTTGGTTTTTGTTCCTATGCGCGAACAAAAAATGCCGAAACAATGGGTGAAGGTTTTGTAGAAGCATATGTTGGCTTGGATATCCTTGGCTATGAAGAAATGCATTCCGCATCAAGTTGAGGAATGACAGAGGTACTTTAGACAGTGATAGAGACTAAAAGCAATCCACTAGATTTCATTTGGGATTGCTTTTAGCCAAATAATAAATCGAAATTATGAACGCGATTATGGACCCATTGGTTTCAATGTACAAGACGGTTAGGGCAGAAGATGTCAAATTTTGGTTCAAGGCCGCACCCGTGGACGCTTTTCCCAAAAACGGTGGAGCATGCGTTAAATACAAGAGCTTGCAAATTGCGGTATTCAATTTTGAAAGATTGAACCAATGGTATGCTTGTCAAAACCTATCTCCAGAAAAACAGGAGATGGTATTGAGCAGGGGCATGATTGGAGACCAAAACGGAATCCCAAAAGTCGCCTGTCCTTTGCACAAGAAAACCTTTTCTCTAATCACAGGTGAAAACTTAAATGGAGACTTACCGGCCATTGCTACATATCCCGTAAAAATTGAAGACAAGTTTGTGTATATTGGCTTTTCCGAATGATTTCTAAAGCTGATACATGGGCGATGCAGAGAAACTGGCCAAAGCTTTTGAGCTTTTTGACGAAGCCAACAGCCATGACCCTAATAGGGAAACTTGGAAAGGGATAGCGTACCCCAAAGAAGTGCTCTATGCCTTGCGCATGACCGAAACCCTGAATGAATTTGCTCCTCATGCTTCAGAAGCTTTGCAACTTACGGCACGATGCCAACACATCTGTCGTTGGGAGATTCCGAGGGGTAATTACGAAATGAATCGGGTGGGCTATCTTAAATGGCGTCAGGACTTAAAAAAGTTCCATGCCGAAAGAGCTAGAACGCTTCTGGAAAAAGCAGGCTACGATGATATAGTTATTGAGCAAGTTGAATTTCTGCTACTCAAAAAGCAGCTTAAGCGCAGCGAAGAGACCCAAACCTTGGAAGATGTCATCTGTCTCGTTTTTTTAAAATATTATTTTGAACCTTTCGCCAAGAAGCACGATGCAGAAAAAGTAGTTGATATTCTGCAAAAAACATGGCGTAAAATGTCTGATGACGGGCATAACGCGGCCTTGCAATTGCCATTTTCTGATTCGGCTCGAGAACTAGTGATAAAAGCAGTTTCTGGATGATAGAAGCCGAGAAGCAACAAGCCCTGGACATTGCCACTTTTTTAAGGGTGAGAAAATGGTATTTGCTTGCCATTGCCGCTATTGCTCTAACCGTGATTTTTGCCCAAATCCTGATACAACAACATTTGGATTCCCAATTAAATGACTCAAGGGTCATCAACGTAGCTGGAAGACAGCGTGCTTTTAGCCAAAAATTGGTGAAAGAAGCGTTACTCTTGGAAATGGCAGAAACACATGGAAGCGGAAAGGAGGCAATAGTGGAGAATTTGAACCAAACCCTTCGCATTTGGAAAACCGCCCACATTGGTTTGCAAAAAGGAAACGATAGTATTGGCCTTCCTGTAGAGCAAAACCCAACGATTTTGGCACTTTTCGCGGATTTGAACCCCCATCATCAAGTGATGGTAGAAGCTGCCGAAAGCATTTTAGCTAATGGTGCGGACAGTATATCCATCCCACACGGCGACGAACTAAAAGTTTTATTGGATAACGAGCGTTTGTTTTTGACTAAAATGGACGCTATTGTAAACGCCTATGATTCCCAGAGCAAAGAGAAACTTCAAAAGTTGAAGATCAAGGAATATCTCCTTTTGGCGTTTTCCCTGCTGATATTGTTTTTGGAGGTTGTTTTCGTCTTCCGACCCTTATCGATTCAGATTCGTGAGACCATCTCCAAACTGATTCAAAACCAACTAAAATCAGACGCAACGGCTACTGAAATCAAGAAGCTTTTCGCAGAAAAGGAAAAGTCTTTACAACAGCTGCAAGAACTCAACTTCGTTATTGATAATGCAGCGCTTTTCGCCAGCACTCGTAAAGATGGTAGTGTGGTATTCATTAGCAAAAAGTTTTTGACGCTTTTAGAACAAGAACCCGCTCAAATGAACATTCCCATTTCTGAAATTCTTACACAAAACCCTGGCCAGCAGCAATACCTTCGAGAGATTTTGATGAGCAAGCGCAAGAATATCCGCTCAGAGGAAATCAAAATAGAAACGAAAACAGGAAAACGATTGTGGTTGGACATGTCTATCATTCCGATGCATCAATCCAGTTTAGAACAGAGCGTGCTGATTTTATGTTCGGATATCACCGAGCGGAAAAAAAACCAGTTGAAAATTGAGGAGCTGACCAAGCAGAATTACGAGGAGCGCATGCAGCAAAAGCAGTTACAAGCCAGTCAAATTGTAGATGGACAGGAAGAGGAACGCAAGCGTATTGCCAAAGACATACACGACGGTATAGGGCAAATGTTGACCGCCTTGAAATTCAATATTGAATCGATTAATACTGACCAAAAAGAGAAAACCAAGGAGAAAATCGCCTACTTGAAAAAATTGACAGCCGATTTGATTAAAGGGGTACGTACCGCCACTTTCAATTTAACCCCTCCTGAATTGGAAGACCATGGTATTTTTCCAGCTCTTCAAAAAATGACGGTTGAATTGAACAAACTCACGGGGAAAAATATTTTGTTCGAGAATAAAGCAGACGAAAATGTACGCTTTGATTCATTGGCCGAAACAAACATTTATCGTGTGACACAAGAGGCGGTAAACAATGCCATAAAATATGCAGAAGCCAACTATATTTTGGTATCCATCAATTATGTTGAGGGCCTATTAAGTGTTGTGATTGACGATGATGGGAAAGGTTTTGACGATTCTGTATTGGATAGTATTCCCAAAAACAATAGCGAAGGTGGAATGGGGGTCTTCTTTATGAAAGAACGAATCAACTACATTAATGGTCGTTTGTTTATTAACTCCATACCAGGGGAAGGCACCCGAGTTACGATAAACTATAAACCTGAACTAGCCAAGTGAGTATTAGCTGGCTTTAGACCAAGATGTTACCTCGACGAAAGAGCCCAACGTCCGTGGTTCTCGTAGTTGTGACACACTATTTTTTAAGATACGTTCGATGGACTTTTCGAACCGAGGCTTATACATAGGCTTCATTAAGAAGTCCTTTACTTGTGAATATTGAAACGCTTCCAGCGCAAACTTTGAGCGAGTGGAATACAGTATTACTTGGCAATCATGAGTTAATCTTGACAACACATCAAACCCTCCCATCTCGGGCATTTCCACATCCAAAATCAAAAGGTCTGGTTTAAGACTATTGGCAGCTTCCAACCCTACGCGGGCATCGCTATATGTTCCAATAAGATTCAATTCGGTGTGGTCGTCAACAAACCTTGTAGTCGCAAGGCGCTGTAACGTGGAGTCATCAATAATGATTGTGGTCAACATGGTCAGTTTAGTTTTACAATGATAAAACAGGCGACCCTACTTATTTCTTGAAGTAATATGACCAAAAGCGCCCTTTTTCGATTAAAAACCAAAAGAGAAGAAATGCCCTACAACAAATAAAAGTGTTACGATTAGGCTCAAAAAAAGGATTCCATGCACAAAAGACACCGGGTTGTTACTTGGAATCCACTAAAATGGTAAGCATCTGAGGTATTGTACTTTGTTTATTTAGGGTATATCGTTGTTCGTTATAGTTTGACCAAAACGAGCTTGCCAAAAGTGGGTCCAGTGCCAATTTCGGTAAGCTCAATTCGGGTATTCGAAATAAAATTGAGTTTCCAATCTTTGTTGAGCTCATCAAAGGGTTGGTTGTCACCAAAGTTTAAATCCAAAGCGGTATTTCCTTGTTCTGCGGTCCAAAACCCACCAGTATTGGTGCCATTGGTTGCTACCACTACACTGGTACCATCGGCGTTGAAGCCAATGCTGAAATCCGTGAAACGTGGGGTTTCATCAGTTGTTCCATCAAAATAAGATGCTACTCGCCAATTATCAGAAACCAAAACGGAACCCACATTTAACGGCAGGTTACCTGTAGGATTCCCATTATTACAGAAGTTTCGAAACTGCAATGTATTGCCGTTCAATAGGAATTTTACGTTTTCAGCACCTGAAAAATTGAAAATCTCATTCAGGCGCCAGATATCTGAAAACTCTGGGAGATTTGCAAGAGCAATAGTGGTTTGGATTTCATTACGCTCACCTTCCGCAGACCAGGTGCCGAAGTATGTTGCATCGGCATCGGCAACAATTAAGTGTCCGTCTTGTCTAAAATTAAAGGAAAAACCTTGGTATTGGTTTTGAAGACGGTCTCCGTCCACAATAAATTTTTCTATGCGCAAATCCGCACAAGCGGCAAAAGCTTGGTTGAGTTCTTGTTCGGTGCAATCGTCACAATCATCATCATCTAGGTCGTTGTCATCATCTTCATCACAACCGTCAATATTACTTTCGATAAAGGCTTCCAAATTTTCTTGGCTACTTAATTCCATTTGAGTGCCATCACTCAAACGCACATTAATGGGAAATTGAAGGTTTACGATTTGTTCTTCATTCAATTGGTTGATGAAGCTGTTCATCATACTGTCATTTTGAATGGCCACAGAATCGAATAGCTCGGTAGTGGCGTTAAACAAAAACACGGTAATGGGATACACAAAGTCAACACATTCGATATCTTCATCTACGACATTGTCCCCTAAACAACTTTCGGCTTGTTCGGCCAACGCGTCTGCGGATACCACTATAATTTCTTCATATTCCCTTCCAATCAAGGTAATGGGATACACAAGCTCTAAAGCACTTAGCCCTTCGTCGGTATCTTCCGCCAGTGTTTCCAAAGCGTCAAAATCAGATTCGTCTTCAATGGTAACGGTATTTCCTTCAACGGTAACGTCTACGGGTAGTTTTACGGTGAAGCAGTTGGCTTGGTCCAAAACGTTGTCTATGGAACCATCATTGAGGGAAACCCGGTACAGCAAATCCGCGGCATTGGAATCTGGTGTCAGGGTTTCTTCGGGAGGGGAACTCTCGAATTGAAAATCTTCACTTCGACACGAAACACCCAAAAGGCATCCGAGGAGCAAAGCAATGCATATCGTTAATTTGGAATCCATATTAAGTCTAGACGCGCGAATTAGCATTCATTTAATAAACAACTTAACGTAAAAAATTCCCGGTAAATTTTAGGAGAAAGTTTTTTTTCCTTGTATTTTGATTTAAAATCCAGTGGATTGAAGACAGATTTGCACAAAGATATTTGTGAGGGGCGCATTTTTGAAAGCATATATAATAAGTACTCCCAAAGTCTCCACGACTACCTTTATTACAAATATGGTGATAGACTAAATCCTGGAGATAAAGCTCAAGATGCCTTCGCAAAACTCTGGGAAAACTGCAAAAAAGTAACTCCAGAAAAAGCGAAATCCTTTTTGTACACCGTGGCCAACAACTTAATGTTGAACGAGGTCAAACACCAAAAGGTGGTTTTAAAGTACCAAACGGAGTCGCCCAAAGCCACTACTAACGAAAATCCAGAGTTTCTTTTAGAGAAAGACCAATACTTTAAAAAGTACCAACAAGTGCTTTCAAAATTGAGTGAAGAACAGCGAACGGCATTTCTGTTGAGTAAGGTAGAAGGAAAAAAACATGAAGAAATCGCAGAAATTTTAGGGGTGACCCGAAAAGTTGTGGAGTACCGTATTTACTCGGCTTTTGACGTATTGCGAAAGGAACTCGACAACTTTAAAATAAAATAATTTCATTTTTTTTCGGGAATTTCTGGAATGAGATTGTTTTAGTATCAAACCGACATCAAAAATGGATACGAACGTTTTAATACAAAAATGGCTAACAGGCGAGCTTTCTGAAGAAGAAAGAAAAGCGTTTGATGCGCTTGAAGAAGCTTCCTTCTACAAAGACATCGTTGAGGATGCCTCGTATTTTAAAGCATCCAACTTTTCTGAAGTCAACGACTTTGCCACATTTAAAGACAAATATATTACGGAGACTGCTTCTGAAACCAAGGTTATTCAAATGCAATGGTTTCAACCAGTACTTCGCATAGCAAGTGTAGTCGTTGTCGCGTTTGGTTTGTATTTCGCTTTCTTGTACAATAGTAATGTGCAAGTGGAGACCGCTTTTGCCGAAAAAACTACTTTTCAATTACCCGATGCAACTCAAGTGACCCTGAATGCCCAATCCGAAGTCAGCTATAGTTCAAATGATTGGGACGATAATAGGGAGATTGAGTTGAAAGGAGAGGCGTTTTTTGATGTAGCCAAAGGAGCGAAATTTGACGTACTTACCGATGAAGGTACTGTAAGTGTACTTGGAACTGAGTTTAACGTGAAGCAGAGAGGTTCTTTATTTGAAGTAACTTGCTTCGAAGGTACTGTTCGTGTGGTCAGCAACGGAATTACCAAGATTTTGAAAGCTGGAGATGACTTTCAGCGTATCAATGGAGAAATTATCACAGGTAAAAACCGTGCCGCCTCACCATCATGGACCAACAGCATGAGTTACTTTAAGCGTTTGCCCGTAACTGAAGTGTTTGCCGAATTGGAGCGTCAATATAATGTAAAAGTACAAGCTGAAAATATTTCACAAGAGCAGCTTTTCACGGGAGGATTTGGTCATAAGGACCTAGACTCTGCCCTTAAAGCGGTAAGTGAGCCTCTTGGACTTGATTATCAAATACTAAAGGACGATATGGTGCGTTTTAGTAAACGTGAGTAAAAAACTACGGTTACTAGTCTATTGCATAAGTCTATTATCCTGCTTACACACCCTTACTGCCCAAAATCCGGTACCGCAACCTTTAACGGTAGTGCTGGAATCCATTCAAGAGCAATATGGTGTACAGTTTAACTACGCCTCAGATTTAGTAGAATCTATAAAAGTCGTTCCTCCTGGAACGACTCTCTCATTAAGTGAAGTTCTTACCTACCTTGACGTTCAAAGCAACCTCAATTATGAGCAATTGTCAGGGACTATCATTTCCATAAAAGAAAAAGATTTATCCCTTTGCGGGTATCTCAAAGATGAAGATACCGGGGAATCGGTCCCTTTTGTTACGGTTCAATATGACTCGTTAGGTGTCATCGCCAATAAAGAAGGCTACTTTTCCATAGACAGTTTAACCAAAAACAACCAAGTTGTGGTTCGGCATTTGGGTTTTAAACCTTTGGTGAAAAACGTAAAACTGTTCGATGTTTTCCAATGCGACACCCTATTTCTTATTCCCTATCAAGAAGAATTGGCTGAGGTCACGGTATCAGATTTTTTCGTTCGGGGTATTGACAAATTGGAGAACGGTTCCTATCAAATGAACTTCAATAAGTTCAGTTTGTTGCCAGGCCTTATCGATGATGATGTACTGCAATCGGTCCAAGCCTTGCCAGGGATTCAAAGCATTGATGAAACCGTATCCAACATTAATATTCGGGGAGGCAGTAATGACCAGAATCTCATATTATGGGACGATATCAAAATGTATCAATCCGGACATTTCTTTGGGCTTATCAGTATGTTCAACCCTCAGATTACACGAAGGGTACAACTCATCAAAAATGGAAGTAGTGTTTCAGATACCGACGGGGTTTCCGGAACCATTTCCATGAAAACAGACGAATATCTGAATTATGATACAAAAGGAAGTGTCGGACTTAATCTCATTGATTTTAATGGTTCGGTGGACACACCTATTGGGAAACGCGCTTCCATCCAATTTGCTACACGCCGTTCGTTGAGTGATTTTATAGAGACGCCAACGTTCACCAATTATTTTGACCGTGCCATCCAGGATACGGAGATCGGAAGGAATTTTGAATCCATCCCAAGTTCGGATTTGGATTTCAACTTTTATGATGTGTCCATGCGTCTGTTGTATGACCCATCGGACAAGGACCGAATTCGGTTGAATTTTATCCATACTTCGAACAATCTTTCCTTTAATGAGGTGGCGGATATTGATGGCGTTCTTGAAGAAAGGGAAAGTGGCTTGGACCAGGGCACAACAGCTTTTGGTATATACTATCGAAGGGATTGGACCGAGAACTTCGGTACTGATGTCAATCTATACAATACAGATTATGGGTTGGACGCCAGAAATGCGAACATTCTAGACAATCAGCAACTCACCCAAGAAAATACGGTTTCAGAAACGAGTCTGAGACTCAATACCAGACTTCGTTTTACGGATAGGTTGAAACTGACCAGCGGTTACCAGATAATGGAGACCAAGGTGAGTAATTCAGACAATGTGGATAATCCACTTTTTGTCCGTTTGGATGCACGGGTTTTGCGCACGCATGCCCTGTTTTCGGAGGTTGGGGTTTTATCGCCAGACCAAAAAACACGGCTTAACTTTGGAATGCGGTTCAACTATTTAGATGCCTTTCGCAAATTCCTTTTTGAGCCTAGGATAAGTGTTGATTATACCTTTCTCAAGCATTTCAATGTGGAATTTCTTGGTGAATTCAAACACCAAAGTACTTCTCAAATCATCAATTTCCAGAATGATTTCCTTGGTTTGGAGAAACGAAGATGGCAATTGGCGGATAATAGGGAAATCCCTGTGATTCGAAGTAGGCAAGCTTCGGTAGGCTTCAGCTACAACCAAAAAGGATGGTTGGCCAATGTCGTACCGTATTATAAAAGGGTATTGGGAATAACCACACAAAGCCAGGGTTTTCAAGACCAATATGAATTTGTTCGAACACCTGGTTCTTATGATGCTTTTGGAGTAGACGTTTTGATGCGAAAACAACTAAAGAACAACGCGGTCTGGCTCAATTACAGCTACCTTAACGCTGAATATACCTTTGGCCAACTCGCTGAAACCCAATTTGCGAGCAATTTTGATATTACCCATGCGGTCACCGTTGGGGGAAACTATACTTGGAAGAAAATCTTGGTCTCTGCTGGAGTCAACTGGCGTACGGGTAGACCGTTAAGTCAGCCGGTTTGGGATAATCCCGTGGTTAATGGAGCGGTGAATTACGCTGCAGCCAATGCTGGAAGACTGCGAGATTATTTGAGGGCAGATATTTCAGGTAGGTACGAGTTTGATTGGGGCAAAACCCGAAAAGTGCAAGTTGGAATGTCCGTTTGGAATCTGCTCAATCGTGATAACACCTTGAACACATATTATCGGGCTACTAGCCCTAGCGAAGCGACAGCTTTCGTACAATCGGCATTAGGCATAACGCCTAACGCCTCTGTACGTGTACTATTCTAATTTTCCAATCACTTCTTTTTTAATACACCAACAGTTTTGGGGAACAGGCAGTGGTCAGCGACTGGGAGTAAGTAGGTTAACTTTATGGGGTTATTTCGTGTTGGTTTAGATAATGGAAAAGAGAATGACCAATTGCACTACCGTAAACATCAACAACCCTTTTACTTGTCTGTTATAGTTTTCGAACATTTTTTGAATATGTTCGTCTTCTTCAATTCTGATGACTCTAGCTGAGGCTGAACTTTTCATCACACTTTTTTGTTTAGTTACACTTATAAAACAATCAACTCTCTGGAATTCCTGAAAAAAAATCATTTTTTTTCGAAAAAAAATTTCGTGAGAGGTAAAATGAAATTTTAGGGAAAGGCTTTAAAGGAAAAAGAGTTAATTAACATGCTGATAATCAAAATACTAATCTTCTAAAATTAGGATAGCACTTGAAACGGGCCTTTCACCATTTTTATCACTTGGAATATTAATGATTCCATTTTTTGCGCTCCAAAGCGTAGAAGACCCACCTCCATCAAGGTTCAAAGCATCCACACAACCTATGCCGATTAGAAATTTTTGCAGTTCAGATAGGCGCATGCCATGAGCAACCGTTGACCTCCCATCAACCACAATAAACTTGAGTTCAGAAGGTGTTTGGCATATGCAAGTTCTAGGATGTCTGTTGGTCACGAAAGGATGATTTTCCAAGACTTCGGCTTTACCCTTTTTTAGGAGAAGCGGACCAGAAACCAAAACGAATGCTTCTTTTGAAGAGTTTCGATAAAAAACATCCTGCTGGGCTTCACTAATATGAATTTCACCTGAGTGGGTAATGCGTATGGCTCCATTTTGCAAAAAATCAAGGTCTCCTGAAACGGTTTGAGCTAAAGGAACCCCTTCACTTTCTAAATAAACGACCCCAGTCTCTGATTTTCGGTTGAAAAAACTTCCATTGATGGCCGCTACGGCATCATTGGCTAACCCGATTTCACTAGTCTTTGATAGACCTTGCTTAGGTTGAAAAATACCGATGTTCAGGTGCTTTCTCCAATTTCCTTTTAAGGTAAGGACATGTATGCGCTGTGAACTCTGAAAAAGAGAGTCGGATTGAATGTGCTCAATATCTATGGAATGATGGCCAGATTGTGCGTGCAATCCCTGAAACACCAATAGGAAACATAAGAGGAGTAGAAGAAGTGTAAATGCATTGGAAGTATCATGTTTTCTTAAAAAACAATACTCCTGTGGTCTCAAAACATATGGTATTCGATTACCAGAAAACATACAATACCTAAGGTAACGAATTAAACCGTTTTCCTTTCGGAAGGAATCAACCCTTAGACGAGGGAGCACCTATGTTTTGCAACTAAGCGGCTACAACCTTCCCTTTTTAGGCACGCTCAAATGTTCATAGTTGGTGAAGATTGGCTCCAAGCGATGATCTTTTTCATCATAAAACAAGACCACGGGGCCAAAATAGGGTCCGTTTGAGGTTTCGATTTGAAATGACAACACTTCCTTGTCCACTTCGGTGGTTACGGTATAAATCGCTTTACCTGATACCACAAGTTGATTTCGGTTGCTGGAGACCATATAGAGTGTTACCCCGGGAGGTGCACTGATGTACCGAAAATCATCCTGAAGGTCTAATGTGAGTTTCTGGGTCTGTGCAAAACTCAAAAAAGGGAGTAGGACAAAAACGCATAGGTAGTTGTTTTTCATACGCAAAGATTTGGGATTTGGGATGGGGGCTGGGACGGGACATCAAATTCATAACGTACTAAAACGGTTTTCATTGAAAATTTTCGTTGAACTACGCACACCTTCCAATCGAAGGCCAAAAGATTTTTAATCAAGAAGTTAGCAGAAAAGTAGTGTTAAAAACTCCGTTGGATGGCGATGCATTTCATCGAAAAAAAGTGATGATTATCGGGAATTGTGCAGTTCATCTTGATTTATGTACAAATCATCTAGACAAATGAAGACCAGTTCCCCCAAATCCCGGTCCCTCAAAATCGAGGAAGAAAAAACAAAAGTGAAACGAATTTTCGAAAACTTTGAATTTTTCACCTATTGGCTTATGGCTGCTACAACCACCCTTTACGTTGGATTGCTTATTGTACTTTGAGGCGACGTACTCATTTGCGAATCATGAAATGAGCTTGAGATAGCGTTTGAACTCAACCTTTACTTTTGGAAACAAAAAGAATAATCCAATCATATTGGGAAACACCAATGCAAGAATCATGGCATCGGAGAATTTAATGACCGCGTCCAAAGTAATGGCCGCCCCCATCACCGTAAAACAAAGAAAGATAATCTTATAGGTGAGACCACTGAATTTACCACGGCCGAACAGGTATTGCCACGACTGTAATCCATAATAAGACCACGATAGGATAGTTGAAAAGGCAAAGAGGCATACCGCTACAACTAATAAGTAAGATGCACCAGTAATAGAGTTTTCAAAAGCCAAAGAAGTGATGTTGACGCCTCCCAATCTGCTGCCATCGCTCATAAGTACTTGTCCATTGATGACATCTCCATACACAAAAGCGCCTTCTTGATTGAAAAGAACAATTACAATGGCTGTGATGGTACATACCACAACAGTGTCGATAAAAGGCTCCAAAAGTCCAACCAAACCTTCCGAAGCTGGGAATTGTGTTTGAACCGCTGAGTGTGCAATGGCCGCTGACCCCGCGCCCGCTTCATTGGAAAAAGCTGCTCGGCGAAACCCTTGAATCATCACTCCGATAAACCCACCCACAATAGTCGCCTTTGGCGTAAACGCATCCGTTATGATTTCGGAGAACACATCTCCTATCAAATGGATTTTGGAGAAAATAATGAACAATGCCGCCCCAACATAAAGAATGGCCATAAACGGAACCACCTTTTCCGTAACCTTCGCGATTCGTTTGATACCTCCAATAATGACAATTCCAGAAAGTATTGCAAAAATGACTCCGATTAGGGTCCCGGCGGCCGGACCAGTGATATCGAAGCGCTCGATAATTTGTGCAGCAGCTTGATTGCTCTGAAAAGCGTTCCCTCCCCCGAAAGATGCTCCAACGCAAAGAATGGCGAAAGTTATAGCCAACACTTTCCCCAATCTTGAAAATCCTATTTCCTTGAGCCCTTTTGATAAGTAGTACATGGGGCCTCCGAAAACGGTTCCGTTGGCATCCACATCTCGGTACGCAACTCCCAAGGTACACTCGACAAACTTGGATGACATCCCCAATATTCCTGCAAGAATCATCCAAAAAGTAGCCCCAGGCCCTCCAATGGAGATGGCCACTGCAACCATAGCAATATTGCCAAGACCTACGGTTCCAGAAACGGCCGTCGTCAAGGCTTGAAAATGATTGACCTCGCCAGAACTTATGCCTTCTGCTTCGGCATGACTTTTTTCCACAGCATCAAAATCGCCGCGAACGACCTTGAGTGCAGTACCAAAATGTCGAATGTTCACAAAGCCGAAGTAAATGGTAAACAGCAAAGCCCCGGTCAATAAAATGATAAGCACAACAGGGATGCGCTGGCCAAAAAGAGGTACTTCGGAAAGAATCAATTGTTCCCAAGCTTCCGCGAAGGGCATGAAAGCATCATTGATACGTTGGTCCAATCCCTCGGAGGAAGCAACCAAAAAAACAGAAGACAGAAAAAGCGTAATGAATTGGAAAATGAATGGAATCCACATGACAGATGTTTTCCCGAAATTTCCATGGCCCTATTGAAAATATGGGAATTTGTCGGAAGGAATATGGAAATGTCAGAAAGTATAGAGGTACAGAACCCCTTGAATTTCCTATGGATTCAAGACGATATTGCTTTTGGGAAGGAGCAGCCTAATTTTTCGCTCGCGGTTTTCCGACATTTCAAAAAGGGCATTTTTAAAAGCATCAAAATGGATTTCTCTGGCCCAATTGTCCTTTCCATAAACGCCATCCAACAAACAACCAATCAATCGTTTGATTTCATTGTAATCGTTGATGTCGTATTTTTTTGAAGATTCAAATCCCTTGGGTTTAATCTCCAACCACCCTTCTTCTGAAGAGAATTTTCGTTCCGCAAAAACACGAAGCAGCTTGTGCAATGCAGGGGTCAACTCGGCTTGTCGTGTGTCATTTCCTGGAAAACCCTTCAGCAGAATTATCTTCTTAGTGGTTGAATTTTGAGTTGATTTTATAAAATGCAATTGCAACTGGCCTGGTCCGGGTATGATGGTTTCGGTCAATTCTTTAACCCAACTCAACGCCAATGCGAAGAACAACATGATAAGCGCCGTTTTGAAAATAGCAGAAAACAACAGAAGGTTCAAGGTGTCATCAAAAAGCTTGAAAACTTGGGCAATCAAGGTAACTACAACCGTTATCAACGAGAGCACTCCAAGTAAGGGAAGCCTACGTCGGGTGAAAGACTCCCACAAAACAAAACCCAGAAAGACCAAGGTAAGCAGGGCGTAGTACACATCCAGTTCGGTAATTCCAACACTAATTTCTTGGGAAAACATTCTACGTATGGTAGGAATCAAGGCAAAAACAAAAGGAACCCCAATCACATAAGACCAATATTTGGATTTGATAAGGGACGCAAAAGCTTTGGGCAGGTAGCGAAACCAAGGCAATGCCAAAAGAATGAACCAGCTGTTCAACAAGGAAAAAACACTGCGAAGGCCTTCTTTTAGGGAGGGAAAAGATGAGATGTTTTCCCAAGGGATGATTTCCACCAAGCCCGAAAAGGCCCAACTTAAAATGGACAAGGCCAACCAAACTTGGCCAAAATCATTTTGTTTTTTACCAATGTGATACCAAATGGCCAACAATCCCAAAAACGCGAAAAGACAAACTGAAAACTGCCACCATCCATAAAAAAGGGTGATATCCGTTTGGTTTTGTATGAGGGTTAGATAAAAACTAATGGTGTTGCATTTCGTTGAGGTAAGATACTAATCAAATACTAGTAAAGATAGAAATGCCATTTTTACCGCAACAAGAACACCAATGCGCCAAACGCTGTCACCACCAAAATGAATCGCTTGTAGTTCTTTTCATTGATTTTTTTGACTAAAACTAATCCAGAAAAAAGTCCCAAAACCATTATGGGAAATAGCTTCAAGTCAATCCATAAAGTTTCAACTGAGATAGTTTTCCACACCCAAATATGAAAAGGCAATTTGAAAAAGTTGGTAATAAAAAACAACCATGCTGCCGTACCTACAAATTCATTTTTGGGTAGGCGTAGGGCGAAGAAATATATATTGGTCATGGCACCGGCCAAATTACCCATCATGGTGCAGATTCCAGCGAGAATACCCAGCCCTCCGGTGAATGACCAATGTGTAGGAACACTTTTGTTCTTTTTCTGGTCCCACCAAATCAAAATACCCAAACTCAAAAGAATGACGGAGACCATAACGGGCTTAAAAATTGATTCTGGCATATCTTCTCCTAAAAAAACCCCAATTAAAATCCCGAAAACCATATAAGGCAAAAACCTTAAAATCAAGCGCCATTGGGTATACTTTCCGTAAAAGATAACCGCGAAAATATCGCCAATCAGTAAAAGGGGCATAATGAGGCCAGTGGAGCTTTTTGCACCGAAAGCCAAAGCCATAAGGGTTACATTAAAAATAGAGAGTCCCTTCAATCCTGCTTTGGAAAGGCCCATAAGAAAAGCCGCGAATCCAGCGAAAAGGAAAGGAAACCAAGTCTCCAAAGGTTCTAAAGAAAGCAGTATGGCTAGGGACATTTGAAAAAATAGAACAGTCAAAAATACTATCTTTAAACACAACCAACTGATAGATATGGACCTCCAAACTCTTGATTACGCCATAATTTTTGGTTTTTTCGCACTGGTACTCGGCATCGGGTTCTATGTTTCCAAAAAATCAGGCGCTAACACCACAGAATATTTCTTATCGGGTCGAAACATGCCCTGGTGGCTTTTGGGGTGCTCCATGGTGGCCACCACATTTTCAACAGACACGCCAAATCTCGTCACGGATTTTGTCCGTACCGACGGGGTATCTGGCAATTGGGGTTGGTGGGCATTTCTATTAACCGGATTGTTGACCGTTTTTGTCTACGCCAAACTATGGCGTAAATCAAATGTGGCCACTGATATGGAATTCTATGAATTGAGATACGGCGGAAAACCTGCTGCATTTTTAAGAGGTTTTCGGTCTTTGTATTTAGGTATTATTTTCAATGTCATGGCGATGTCTGCGGTAACCTTGGCCGCTATTAAAATCGGGCAGGTGATGTTAGGCATATCTCCACTTACCACTGTTTTGGTAGCCGGTTCGATTACCATGATTTTTAGTGCTATTGGAGGTTTCCGTGGTGTAGTGTATACTGATTTTGTACTCTTTTTTCTGGCGATGGCTGGGGCTATCGGAGGTGCTATTTATTTGGTCAATATTCCTGAGGTTGGGGGATTATCCAATATTTTGGAAAATGACTTGGTCAAAAGCAAGATGTCCATACTCCCGGATTTTTCGGATACAGAGGCTTTAGTGACGGTATTTATCGTTCCCATTGCGGTGCAGTGGTGGAGTTCTTGGTATCCAGGCGGAGAACCTGGAGGTGGTGGCTACATCGCGCAACGGATGTTGGCGGCAAAAAATGAAAACCATGCTGTAGGCGCCACTTTTTTCTTTAACATTCTGCACTATGCGCTCCGTCCGTGGCCCTGGATATTGGTTGCTTTGGCTTCCTTAGTGGTATTTCCCGATTTGGAAAGTATTCGGCAAGCTTTTCCCAATATTGAAGAAAGTAAATTGGGGCATGATTTGGCCTATTCTGACATGCTGACCAAACTCACATCAGGATTACTCGGCATTGTCTTGGCTTCCTTGGGAGCTGCATACATGTCAACCATTTCCACCCACCTGAATTGGGGTTCCTCCTACGTGGTCAATGATTTTTATAAGCAACAGATAAACAAAAAGGCTACAGAGAAGGAACTCGTTAACGTAGGGCGAATTACAACTGTGGTGCTCATGGTGCTTAGCGCTCTGTTCGCTTTGGCGCTGACCAATGCCGTGCAGCTTTTTGATATTATTATCATGTTTGGTGCTGGCACAGGTCTGATTTTTATTTTGCGCTGGTTTTGGTGGCGCATCAATGCTTGGAGTGAGATTGTTGCCATGTTTTTTTCAGGATTTATTTCTTTACTTTTTTGGCAATATGAAGACGCTCTTTTTTTGGCGGAAGGTGCTCCATTTCCGTCTTGGAGCAAATTTCTATTGGTAGTGCTATTAACAACCACCGTTTGGCTCGTAATTACTTATGTCACAAAACCAGAAAGCAAGGAGACCTTGAAAAAATTCTATGAAAAAACACAACCTGGAGGGCCAGGCTGGGCTAAAATCAGAAAAGAAGCAAATATCACAGATAACCAAAAATGGTCGGTACCTTCAGGAGTTATGGCCATGCTGATTGGTACAGTATTAGTCTATGGTAGCCTTTTTGCCACCGGAAACTGGATTTATGGCAATTACGGATTGGCGGCTATATTAACCTTTGTGGTTTTGGTTTCCGCAATCGCCCTGCAAAGGGTATGGCGAAAAATGAAAGACGTTTTCTGATATAGGAAACCGAATTGTTCCAGGGGGTACCTTTGTAAAGAATGACCATTTTTTTGGTAATTGTTGGCCAACCTTTCCTTTCTATGCTCGAAGTTCTAATAGTCGCGCTACGTACTTTCCGATAACATCAAACTCCAAGTTCACTACTGAACCTACTTTATAGGTTTTGAAACAGGTGTTTTCATAAGTGTATGGGATAATGGCAACACTAAATCCATTGTTTTTAGAATCCACCACCGTCAAGCTTACGCCATCAACAGTTATAGAACCTTTTTCAATGGTTACCTGACTGAGACCGGGGTCGTATTCAAATGTAAAAGACCAACTTCCATCCACTTCTGCAATAGCCGTGCAACGGGCCGTCAGATCCACGTGACCTTGAACAATATGGCCATCCAGTCGAGCGCCAAGTTGCATTCCCCTCTCCAAATTCACCAAGTCTCCTTCGGACCAAGTTCCCAGATTGGTTTTATTCAAGGTTTCCTCAATAGCGGTAACGGTATATGAATCCTCATTTTGCTCAACTACCGTTAAGCAAACTCCATTATGGGAAACACTTTGGTCTACTTTGAGTTCCTTGGCCAAGGGTGTCGCAATAGTAACGTGCAGATTCGATTGCTCTTTCTCTAGTTTTTCAACCCTTCCCAAAGTCTCGATGATTCCTGTGAACATGTGTTTTTTAATTGAGTAATTTTACAGGATAAAATTAGCCATTACTGGGCGACTACACCATATGAAAGAAAAGGAAAAAATAAGGTTGGGCATTTCCATTGGCGACCCTAATGGAATTGGGTGTGAAGTAGCGCTAAAAACCTTTGAAGATTCGCGAATGCTTGACTTTTGTACCCCGGTCATTTTTGCTTCCAATAAAATGATATCCTCACAAAAAAACCATTTGGGGATTGATATACGATTCAACGGCGTGAAAGAACCTTCTCAGGCCTTGGACGGAAAAGTAAATGTGGTCAACATTTCGAAAAACGATCCAAAACTGGATTTTGGACAGGCTACTTCAGAGGCAGGAGCCTATGCCATTGAATCACTGACAGCTGCTGTCAAGTCACTTAAGCAGAATCATGTAGACCTTTTGGTTACGGCACCTATCAATAAGAACAATGTGCAATCTGAAACCTTCACTTTTCCTGGGCATACTGATTACTTGAATCAAGAATTGGAAGGAGATAGTTTGATGTTCATGATAACGGATAGCTTGAAGGTAGGTTTGCTTACCGATCATATCGCTGTAAAAGAAGTGGCACAAAGCATCACTCCAAAACTGATTCGGGAAAAGGTAAAGACCATTGAACAATCCTTGAGAATGGATTTTGGTATTCGTAAGCCAAAAATCGCATTATTGGGTATAAATCCGCATAGCGGAGACAATGGAACGATAGGTGAAGAAGACGACAAAATTCTGAAACCGGTTGTAGAAGCGCTTTTTGAAGAAGGGTCTCTGGTGTACGGCCCATATTCGGCAGATAGTTTTTTCGGCTCCAATAATTTCAAAAGTTTTGATGCGATTCTAGCCGCGTATCACGACCAAGGGCTGATTCCTTTTAAAACCCTTTCGTTCGGCAAAGGAGTAAATTATACGGCAGGGTTGAGCAAGGTTCGGACCTCACCTGACCATGGAACAGCTTACGAAATCGCAGGCAAAGGAGTGGCCGACCCTAGTTCGTTCAAAGAAGCGGTTTTTTCTGCCCTGAAGATTTTCAAACAACGAAAAGAATACAGGGAGTTGACCCAGAATCCGCTCCAAAAACAAAGAACCAAAAAATAACGAGCCAATTTTGTGCGAAATACAGTTTACAAATTGCACGTTTTTAAATAAATAGTATCTTTGCACCCGCCTTAAAGGCAAAGCGGTTAAAACCACCAGTGGACCATGAAGAATGAGCTAAAGGAATTCACCATTCCTTTTTCAGGTTTGAAACAAGGAAAACACGAGTATGGTTTTGTCGTGGACAATACGTTCTTTGATGCTTTCGGATACCAAGAGTTCAATAGCACCACCTTGCAAAATGAGGCGGTTTTGAACAAGATGTCCAATATGATGGAGTTGGAATTGCGCACCACCGGAACAGTCAATGTCGATTGTGATGTTACGGGGGAGCCTTTCGACTTATCCATTGAAGGAGATTTAAAATTGGTAGTCAAGTTTGGGGAGTTTTATGACGATGAAAATGATGAAATTTTAATTCTGCCCCACGGAGAACATCAACTCAATATTGCGCAATACGTATATGAAATGTCGGTTTTGGCAGTTCCTCAAAAGAAGGTGCATCCAGGCGTTTTGGACGGTAGTTTGAAATCGAAAGTATTGGACAAGTTGAATGAATTACAACCCAAAGAGGAAAAAACATCCTCAGAAGATAACGATCCCAGATGGGATGATTTGAAAAAATTATTAACGGACAAATAGGAAACAATGGCACATCCTAAAAGAAAAACTTCAAAAACCCGCAGGGATAAAAGAAGAACGCATTACAAAGCTAGCATGCCTACTATCGCCAAGGATTCAACCACGGGCGAAATGCATTTGTACCACCGTGCACACTGGCACGAAGGTAAATTGTATTACCGCGGCCAAGTTTTGGTAGACAAAACTGAAGAAGAATCTGCGGCCTAAGTTTAGCGCAAAGCATTCATGGAACTCCCGTTTTAGAACACGGGAGTTTTTTTATGGAGAAAACCCAAATGTAAAAACCAACTGGTTTTAGCTCAATATTCGAAGAAATTGACTAATTTTCATCACTTTTTGGTCAAATTTCAACGTTTTTGACAAAAAAAGGCACTAGTATGAAAAAAACGAAAGCAGCAATCACCGCTGTGGGAGCATACCTACCCGACTATGTTTTATCCAATGCGATTTTGGAGACCATGGTCGACACCAATGATGAATGGATTACTACGCGAACGGGTATCAAGGAACGTAGAATTCTCAAAGAAGAAAATGCCGGAACGTCGTTTATGGCGATAAAAGCGGCAGAAGACCTCCTCCAAAAAAGAGGATTAGACCCCAAAGAAATTGACTTTGTTTTAGTGGCTACGGCCACACCTGATTTACCTGTTGCGGCTACCGCGGCTTATGTGGCCTCCGAAATTGGTGCTGTGAACGCTTTTGCATATGATTTGCAGGCGGCCTGTTCCAGTTTTCTCTATGGCATGTCTACGGCGGCGAGTTATATCGAATCAGGACGATACAAGAAAGTATTGCTGATTGGCGCCGACAAAATGTCTTCAATTATTGATTACACCGACCGCACCACCTGTATCATTTTTGGAGATGGCGCGGGCGCAGCCCTTTTTGAACCTAACGAAGAAGGTTTGGGGTTGCAGGATGAACATTTACGGTCAGATGGTATTGGACGTCAATTCTTGAAAATAGAAGCTGGTGGATCCATTTTACCTCCGAGTGCAGAGACGGTAGCGAACAAACAGCACTATGTGCAACAAGATGGAAAATCTGTTTTCAAGTTTGCCGTATCGAACATGGCCGATGTTTCAAAGATGGTCATGGACCGTAATGAACTAATCCATGATGATGTACAGTGGTTGGTACCGCATCAGGCCAATAAGCGTATTATTGATGCTACTGCCAAACGAATGGGCCTATCGGATGAAAAGGTGATGATGAACATTCATAAGTATGGCAACACTACATCTGCCACGTTACCCTTGCTTTTGAATGATTATGAAAGCAAGCTCAAAAAAGGAGACAACCTTATCTTCGCTGCCTTTGGTGGCGGATTCACTTGGGGTGCCATTTATTTGAAATGGGCCTATAATTCTTAAAAGCACAACTAACTAAAACCCTTCAAATGGATATTAAGGAAATTCAAAGTTTAATCAAGTTCGTCGCCAAATCCGGTGCGAGCGAGGTGAAGCTAGAGATGGAAGATGTAAAAATCACCATTAGAACAGGTTCTGGAGTATCAGCTCCTGAGACCACCATCGTACAGCAAATCCCAATGGCAGCAGCTCCAGCGGCACCAGTAGCGGCAACGCCTACTGCCCCGGCCCCAGCAGCAACTCCACCTGCCGCCGAAACTCCAGCTCCGGCGGAAGAGGATTCAAAATACATTACCATAAAATCGCCTATTATAGGTACATTTTATCGTAAACCTTCTCCCGACAAGCCGGTTTTTGTAGAAGTGGGCAGTACTATCAATCAGGGCGATGTGCTTTGTGTGATTGAAGCCATGAAACTTTTCAATGATATCGAATCAGAGGTTTCGGGTAAAATCGTAAAAGTCTTGGTTGAAGATTCTTCTCCAGTGGAATTTGACCAACCGCTATTCTTGGTAGATCCTAGTTAGAAATTTCAATATTCAAATCCCAAATCCAAAACAAAAGCTTGGAATTTGGCGCTTGGAATTTGAATTTTTAAACCGGAAGTTATGTTCAAAAAAATATTGATTGCCAACAGAGGGGAAATCGCACTTCGTATTATCAGAACGTGCAAGGAAATGGGCATTAAGACCGTAGCGGTTTATTCAAAAGCCGATGAAGAAAGCCTTCATGTTCGTTTTGCGGATGAAGCCGTTTGCATTGGTCCAGCTCCCAGTAGCGAATCCTATTTGAAGATTCCAAATATTATAGCGGCAGCAGAAATCACCAATGCTGATGCCATTCACCCAGGCTATGGGTTTCTTTCGGAAAACTCCAAGTTCTCCAAGATTTGCGCGGAGCACGAGATTAAGTTTATCGGCGCGTCTGGTGAGCAAATCGATAAAATGGGGGATAAGGCTACCGCCAAGGAAACCATGAAGAAAGCAGGTGTACCAACCATTCCTGGCTCAGAAGGTTTGCTTAAGGATGCTGACCACGCAAAAAAGGAAGCCAAGAAAATGGGCTATCCTGTAATGATAAAAGCCACCGCGGGAGGGGGCGGAAAAGGAATGCGTGCGATTTGGAGTGAAGAAGAATTGCAGGGTAATTTCGAAAGTGCCGTCCAAGAAGCAACTGCAGCCTTTGGCAATGGGGGAATGTACATGGAAAAACTCATTGAAGAACCCCGTCACATAGAAATTCAAGTGGTAGGAGACCAGTATGGCAAAGCTTGTCACCTTTCCGAAAGGGATTGTTCGGTACAACGACGTCACCAAAAATTGACCGAAGAGACGCCTTCTCCTTTCATGACCGACAAACTCCGTGAAGAGATGGGCGCAGCGGCAGTAAAGGCAGCAGAGTACATCAAGTATGAAGGTGCGGGAACCGTAGAATTTTTGGTCGATAAGCACCGTAATTTCTACTTTATGGAAATGAATACCCGTATTCAGGTAGAACACCCAATTACGGAGCAGGTTATTGATTATGATTTGATTCGCGAACAAATTTTGGTTGCTGGAGGTGTTCCTATCTCTGGGAAAAATTACGTTCCCAAACTGTGCTCCATTGAGTGTCGAATTAACGCCGAAGACCCTTACAATGATTTTAGACCTTCGCCTGGGGTAATTACCACATTGCACACACCAGGAGGACATGGCGTTCGTTTGGATACCCACGTGTACAGCGGATATAAAATTCCGCCGAATTACGATTCAATGATTGCGAAGTTGATTACCACCGCACAAACGCGCGAAGAAGCGATCAACAAGATGCGTAGGGCTTTGGATGAGTTCGTGATTGAAGGTATCAAAACCACCATTCCGTTCCACAGACAATTGATGGACCATCCGGATTATTTGGCAGGGAATTACACTACCAAATTCATGGAGGATTTTGAAATCAGCGAAAAATATCAATATTAAAATATACCCCGATGCAAATCGGGGTTTTTTGTGTTTTGACGTTTAGTTATTGGGAACATAAAACCTGGTTTTCTGGAATCGACTTTACCATAGTGGGTAGTGGTCTCGTGGGCCTTTCTTGTGCTTTGCGATTGCGAGAACGCTATCCAAAAAGTAAAATTTTGGTACTGGAAAGAGGTGTCTTGCCGAACGGTGCTAGCACCAAAAATGCCGGTTTTGCTTGTTTTGGAAGCGTTTCCGAAGTACTATCGGACCTACAAACCCATTCGGAAGAAGAGGTCATCGAACTGGTAAAACAACGTTATGACGGGATTCAGAAGCTTAGAAAGCTGTTGGGAGATGATGCTTTGGGATATGAACAACATATGGGGCATGAGGTATTTCTCGAAAAGGATGAAGCCTTACGAGAAAAATGTTTGCAGCAGGTTTCTTATCTAAACCAGCTTTTGGGGGTGGTTTTTCAGAAACCTCCATTTGAGATTACCCCAAATCGCTTTGCTTTTCAAGGAGTATATTCCAAATACATCTCGCATACCTTAGAAGGGCAGATTGATACAGGTGGTATGATGGCCGCACTCATTCAGAACTGCTTTCGTGCCAACATCCGAATTTTAATTGGAATTGAAGTCAAAGCATGCGAAGACCATGGACAATCTGCTACGGTAGCATGTGAAGGATTTACTTTTGAAACCAAAAAAGCATGTATCGCCAATAATGGTTTTGCAAGCTCATTGCTTCCCGAAATCAAAGTACAACCTGCACGCGCCCAAGTCTTGGTAACTGAACCTATACCCGATCTGCCTATTCAAGGCACTTTTCATTTGGATGAAGGATATTATTATTTCAGGAATATCGACAATCGAATCCTCCTTGGAGGTGGGCGGAACTTGGATTTCAAGGCTGAAGAAACGACAAAAATGGATACTACCCCCATCATTCAAGACGCACTAGACCAACTGCTAAGAGATGTAATCCTACCCAAACAGCCCGTTAACGTTGCACAACGTTGGAGCGGTATTATGGGCGTAGGCACACAAAAGAAGCCTATTGTCAAAACACTTTCACAAAATGTATTTTGTGGAGTTCGGTTGGGCGGAATGGGTGTTGCTTTGGGAAGTCTTGTTGGGAACAAGTTGGGCGAATTGCCAGAATAAAAACAACGTAGTTTTAAGGGCTGTTTGCAGAAGACGGAGAGATTAGTTTCATAATCTTCAATTTCCCAATCCATGCTGAATATCTCCGAATTAGCTTGTCGACTTTACCGGAAATTCCCGAACTTCACTTAGGCGTGCCGAACGTGTTTGGGTATTGTCAACACTCATGAGAACCAAGCCATCAAGAATGAAGGAAATAGAAACCTATATCGTTGATTCCTTTACAGACGAACCTTTTAAAGGAAATCCCGCAGGGGTCTGTATTTTAAAGAATGAACTGTCTGATGTGGAAATGCTTTCCATCGCAAAAGAATTGGGACTATCGGAAACGGCATTCATCGGAGTGCTAAATGAGAACAATGAATATCCGATACGGTTCTTTTCACCGGTAATGGAAATACCGTTATGTGGACATGCTACGCTTGCTTCTTCAAAAGTTCTTTTTGAAAGAAACGGACAAAATTCACTCGCTTTTGTAAACATTCAGAACCTAAAACTACCCATTGAACGTAATGAGGAATTCATTAAAATGGGATTTCCAATTTATGATACAGTTTCTAAAGAAGTACCTTTTGAATTACTGGTAGCGCTTGGAGTTAAGGAAGTGAGCAATAGCGTATACAATGCCGAAACCAAAATCTTACTACTTGAAATTCAGAGTGCAGAAGTATTGAAAAACCTAACACCTGATTTTGACAAGTTAAAAAAGTCTCATAGTGAGATTAACGGTGTATTGGTGACAGCACTTTCACCAAAAGAGAATTTTGACTTTGAATCCAGATATTTTTGGCCCTGGAGCGGAACCAATGAAGACCCCGTAACCGGTGGAACACACACTTTTCTGTCAAAATATTGGGGAAAGAAATTGAATAAGTCAAAAATGAACTCGTTCCAATGTTCAGAAAGAACTGGATTTATGGAAGTCGAATTATTGGATGAGAAGTATATGACGATAAGAAGCAAAGCTCAAATTGTCCTGAAAGGAACATTGCGAATTTGAATGGTGATAATGGAGTATAAGTAATAGCGGATTAAGTGACAAACCGAAAGGTTTGTGAGTAAAACCCGCTACTACTCATACTTGAGACCGAGTACTACTATCATTTTTTAAATCATCCGCCCATCCAACAGATTAATCACCCTTGAAGCGTAAGAAGCATTTTTCTCAGAGTGGGTCACTTGTATGATGGTGACCCCCTCGGAATTTAATTGTTTAAAAAGCTCCATGATTTCCTCACCTTGTTTGGAATTGAGGTTTCCAGTTGGCTCATCGGCCAAAATCAATTTGGGGTTGGAAATCAAAGCCCGAGCCACACCGACAAGCTGTTGCTGTCCGCCACTAAGTTGTGGTGGGAACAAGTCTTTTTTCGCCACAATATTAAAACGGTCTAGCATATCCGCTACCTTGGCTTTTCGTTCAGCGCTGCCTATCTTTTTGTAGAGCAACGGCATTTCGAGGTTTTCCCAAACGGTTAGTTCGTCCAAAAGATGATACGATTGAAAAACAAAACCGATGTATTCCTTATAAAGGTTGGAGCGGTGTTTTTCTTTCATGGTATGTACTGGTTCTTCCAAGAAATGATATTCCCCTTCATCAAAACCATCCAACATGCCCAGCAAGTAGAGCAAGGTAGATTTTCCAGAGCCTGAAGGCCCCATAATGGAGATGAATTCTCCCTCTTCCACGGTCAGATTGATATCCTTCAATAAAAAGATTCTTTGACCGCCTGAGTTGACCCATTTAAAAATGTTGTTGAGTTGTAGTAGCATAATTGTATTTTTTATTCCGTCCGAAGACTTTTAATAGGATTGTTTTGTGCGGCTCTAAGGGTTTGAACGCTTACGGTCAACAAAGTGACGAGCACGGCACCCAAAGCAGCGTACCCATAGAGGGACCAAGATATTTCAGTTCGGTATTCGTAGTCGTTGAGCCACTGTTGCATCATATATGACGCTAGCGGAATGGCCAAAGCACTACCTAACAATACGAGTCCAATAAACTCTTTGGAAAGCATTTGCCAAAGCATGGAAACCGATGCGCCCAGTACTTTTCGAATACCAATTTCCTTAGTGCGTCGCTCGGCGACAAAAGAAGCAAGCCCCAAAAGCCCCAAACAGCTGATGAATATGGCCAAGCCTGCAAAAATGCCTGAAAGCTTCCCAACTCGTGCTTCAAATGCGAACTTTTCAGCATATTGGTCCTCAGCAAAAGTATACTCCATTGGGGTATTGGGATTGAATTGTTTGTACACAGCACTGAGTTGATTCATAGCTTCGGTAACATCGGTATTCGGATTCAATTTAATGTTCATGAGGTTGGCCTGTTGGTACTGGTCAAACCGGAACATGGTTTGCTTGTTTGATTCGTACAAGGATTGGGTAATCATATCTTCCACCACTCCAATTACAGTTAGTTCTTCTCCCCAAGGTGCTTCAATAATTTGTCCTATTGGGTCTTCGAAGCCCATGTATTTTACAGCAGCTTCATTTAATATCACAGCCGTGGAATCTGTCGCGTAGGCTTTGGAAAAATCACGTCCTTTCAAAATGCTCCACTGAATTGTTTCGCCGAATTCGTGATTGACCAATCCCCTGAAGATATTATCCCTGAAACCAGGGTCTTTCCCCTTCCATTTGAAGTCAAAATCGCTGTACCAGGTATTGGTAACAGGAGATTCCGACCTTGCTATCTCTAGAAAGGCATTACTTTCCAAGAGGGTATTACGAAAGGCTTCGTAATTCTTTTTCACTTCATCTGTCTGCATAGGTACCATGACCAAGCCTTCAACCTCATATCCAAGCGATCGGTTTTTAACATGTTGGATTTGTTGGTAAATCACCAAAGTACCGATAACCAAAGTAACGGACACCACAAATTGTAGAATGACCAAAGCCTGTCGAAAACGAACATTGCCACCTGCTGCTGATTTAGGTAACCCTTTCAATACTTTTATGGGTAAAAAGCTGGAGAGGTAGAATGCAGGATAAAGTCCAGAGAGTATCCCAACCAATCCTACGGAAACCAAAAACATCACCCAGAGCATTGGGTGCCCCCAAAGGATACCGACATCCTTTTGGGTAATCTCGTTAAATAAAGGCAAGGCTAACTGCGCTAATAGCAAGGCCAAAAAGAAGGCAAGCAATACCACCATAAGGGATTCCATAAAAAACTGACGAACCAATTGAAGTTTAGAAGATCCAATAACCTTTCGAATGCCAACCTCTTCTGCGCGTTTTTGAGAGCGAGCAGTACTTAAATTGATAAAGTTGATAGATGCCAAAAAAAGAACAAAGGCCCCTATAAAACCAAAAAGCCAGACGTACGTAATTCGACCACCAATGCTGACACCATTTTCAAAATGGGAATACAATCGCCATTTGGAAAGCGGATGCAAAAACAATTGAGGATTGGATTGCAGTTCTTTTTCACCTGCATTGTTCAGTTTTACGTTTTTAATGGCCGCAGAGGCTTGTTCAACAGTTACATTTTCAGCCATTTTAACGAAGACCATCAACCAATTGTTGAGCCATCCCTTTTTATTAGGTCCTGCGCCAATCATGAGTAAATCCAAAGAGCCGAGATAGCCTGCCTCATCTCGAAAATTGGAAGAACGAGGCATATCTTCATAAACACCGGCAACCTTTAACGAAGTCTCGTTGTTCATGATTAGGCTTTTTCCTAAAGGATTTTCCGCTCCAAATATCGAATTCGCTAGGGTAGCGGATAAAAAAATGGAGTTTGGATCCCCGAAGCTATCCTTATTGCCATGAATCATTTTTAAATCGAGTATCGCAGGAGCCCCTTCCTCCATAAACGAACCAAGTTCTCCAATTACAGTTTCTCCATGCTTGAAAATAGAGCGTCTGGGATAGGTTGACATAACGACCTCATCGAAATAGGTACCATATTCTGTTCGTAGTGCATCGCCCAAAGGGTAATTTTGACTTTCCCAAGTTTCAATGGTGCCGTCAAAGTCAACATTTTGCAGTACTTCTGCGATACGGTCGTAGGACGAGTGCTGTTTGTTAAAGGATAGCTCATCGTATATCCAGAGCCCAATAAGTAAAGTAATGGCAAAGCCCAACGCCAACCCACCAATGTTGATGAGGGCGTAGCCTTTGTTTTTTCTAAGGTTTCTCCAAGCAATTTTTAAGTGATTTTTTAGCATAATTCTCGTGATATGATTGATTTATTCGGTTCGTAAACTTTTCGTTGGATTTTGTCTTGCTGCACTTATGGTTTTGCCTCCGATAGTGATAAGCGCAACAGACAATGCAATAAGTCCGGGCAGCAGGAACAGCCAGAGGGATAACTGAATGCGATATGCATAGTCTTCCAGCCAGGCGTCAGCAAGCCATTTTGCGAAAGGTGTGGCAATCACGAATCCGATGGCAACCAACTTCAAGAAGTCTTTGGTTAACAGATACGTTATGGAGGTAACACTAGCACCAATAACCCTTCGAATCCCAATTTCCTTCGTCCGTTGCGAAACGACCAACAATGAGATGGCAAAAAGTCCAATACAACTTAGCAGTATGGCAATGACCGAACCACTCGTAATCATTGTGGTGAGAGCTCTATCCTATCTAAAAGTACTATCTACATTTTCATTCAAGAAAGAGCCACGAAGCTCCGTTCCAGGTTGCAGGCGATTCCATGTCTTTTCAATGAAATCATAGGAATTGGTAAGATTCCGTGGCGCAACTTTTACATAGGCATAATAAAGTCCCCAGGTTGGATTCATTATGAGGGTGATGGGTTCAATGCTCTTGTTTAGCTCTTCAAAGTGATAGTCTTCTACCACGCCAATAATTTTAAAAGGGGTGCTATCCAACATTATGGTCGCTTCCAGAGGTCTTTCTTCACCCAAATCCTTCGCCATGGATTCATTCACGATAAAAGCCAAACTATCGGCTGCTCTTGTGGCGTCAAAGCTTCTGCCTTCCAAAAGATTGATATCAAGGGTTTTTACGTAGTCAGCATCTACAGTAAGCACATTGGTCTTTACGTTTTTTCCTTTATGATCGAAACCCATAACGCTTTTGCTGATACTACCGTCTTCTCCATACCCAAGATTGTCGTCTGCCCCACTTACCGATAGGATTCCAGGTTGGTTGATGAGCTCGTTACGGAAAAGTTCAATGAATTCGTATGAACTGGCGTTTCCACTCAAAGGCACAGAAATCACAAAATCCTTGTTGAACCCAAGGTCTTTGTTCTTCATATAATTGGTCTGTTGCCATAAAATCAGGGTGCCAGAAATAAACAAGATTGAAATGCAAAATTGAACTACGATTAAAGCATTGCGAAGACGGTTTTTGCCATTGGAATCCCATTTACCCTTTAAGGCTTGAATGGTCCCCATTCTTGACATGATCATCGCAGGGTAGCCACCCGATAAGAACGTGATAAGCAAAACGAAAAACACAAAACCGAGCAGCATGGGTATGCTGGCAAATTGGTCCAACGAAACTTGGGTTCTAAAAATAGTATTAAACGTATCCAAGCAAATCCTGCCTAGAATAATACCTAACAAGGCGGATATCAAAAAAATAATAAGGCTTTCGCACCATAGTTGCACAAAGAGTTGTTTTTTGGGAGCCCCCAAGGTTTTGCGCATCCCAATTTCTTTTAAACGCTGTACGCTTTTGGCGATACTCATGTTGGTGAAATTGACGCAAGCGATAATCAAAATCAAAAAGGCAACTCCAAAAAGCAAATACACCATATTGTGGTTGGCTGTTACCAACCCATCTTTAACCATCATGGACTCTCGGTCTGACATGGGCAATAAACGTAATGACACATAATTGCCGTCGGCATCTGGTGGGGTACCTTGGGAAATCGTGTTTTCGATGGAATCACCCAAGTATTTTTTCATCACTTCAGCTGAGTTTTTGTGGAAGGTAGCTGGAGACATATTGGGTTCCAGTTGCACGTAAACCTCATGATATTTTTGATTCCATTGTCCGAGGCTATTTTCATATTCGACATGGTTTTCAAAATTGATAACCAATTCAAAACCCAAAGAGCTATTTTCAGGTAAATCTTCCAGAATCGAGGTGATTTCAAACGACTTTTGTTCCCCATCGATGAGCAGTTGAATCGTTTTACCCAGTACTTTGGCATCCCCAAAAACATTCTTTGCTGCTGCTTTGGTGATGGCTACGTGTGACTTTTCGGCTAGCGGTTGCGGATTACCTTCCGCTACGGGAAATGTGAACATGGAAAAGAAACCTGGGTCCACCCATGCGCCATCCAACGTAAAATTGTTTTCCCCTTTCACCAACAAGGCAGAATCATCCAAATAGCGAACCGCGTCATGAACTCCAGGAATTTCGTTTTTCACTACCTGCGCCATCGGTTCCGGGTTCGATAAAGAAACCTCAGGTCCCTTGACGAATTGTTCGCTAGAATAGAGTTGATACATATCGTCGACATTTTCATGAAAACTGTCATACGATAGTTCGAACAAGGCCGCCAAACAAAGTAACACCGCAACACCAAAGGAAACGGATAGCCCTAAGATGTTGAGTACAGAAAAGGTCTTGTTGCGGATAAGATTACGCCAGGCGATGATGAAATAATTCTTGAACATGGATATTGTTTTTTGATTGGTTATTCGTCTTTTAAAACACTTACGGGGTTCATTATGGCCACTTTGAAACTTTGCCATCCTACTGTGAATAAGGCAATGATAATGGCCAATACTCCTGAAAGACCAAATACCCACCACTGCATTTCAATGCGATAGGCAAACTCTTGAAGCCATTGTTGGGTCAGAAAATAACCCAAGGGGACAGCCACCACGAAGGCCACCACAATAAGTTTTAGAAAGTCTTTGGAAAGCATATGCAGTACCTGCGCTACGGAAGCGCCAAGTACTTTGCGTATACCGATTTCTTTTAGCCGTTGTTCGGCAGCAAAGGTGGCCAATGCGAATAGGCCCATGCATCCGATTAAAATGGAAAGGAAAGTAAAGATTTGAAGGACAAGCCCCATCTTCTGTTCTTTGACGTTTATCTGGTTGTAGAGATCGTCTAAAAGGCCATAAGTAAACGGTTCTGCTGGACTGAATTCGTTCCATAGGTTTTCAGTGGTTTGAAGCAGACCAGCAATATCAGAAGTAGCAGTTTTGACGATAAGGCCCGGATTTGGTTGGTATACCATGATTAAGGGTTCCACTGCTTTATAAAGGGATTGAAAATGGAAATCCTTTACCACGCCGACAATTCGATATTTTTCTACGTCTGCAGAATTACCTGAAGTCATGCTAACCAATTTATCTATTGCGTTACCCTCAAAGCCCAGAATTTTGGCTGAGGTTTCGTTGATGATGAGCTTATTGCTCTCCGCCTCAAAATCCTCGGAAAAATTGCGTCCTTGAATAATTTCCATTCCCATCGTGGAGAGGTAGTTTTCGTCTATTTGATATACCGTGGTTCTACGTAGGGCATCAGAGTTGTCTTCAGGATAAATCGAGGTAATATTGTCACTGGTTGGACCCGCCGGCAAGAATCCTGAATTGGAGACATATTTTACGCGCGCATCTTTTAAAAGCTCATTCTTAAAAGCTTTTTCCTTTTCGCCCAATTTCCAAGTATCCTTTAGTACCAAAACACGAGTCTTTTGAAAACCTACGTTTTTGTTCAGCACAAAATCCATTTGCTGTTTTACCACTAGGGTTGCGATAATCAAGGATATGGCTACGGCAAATTGGAAAACTACCATACCGCTACGCACGTTTTTGGTTTTTCCTGCGGCTCCCAACTTGTTTTTCAAAGCCTGAACCGGTTTGAATGAGGATAGGAAAAAGGCAGGGTAACTTCCGGCTAATACCGACACTAGCAATACAAATACAAGAAGATACAAGATGTTTTGTGGGCTAACGAGCTGACCAAGCGTCAGAGCTTTATCAGATATGGTATTGAAGAAAGGTAAAGCAATCAACACCAAAACGATGGCAAGCAACGCAGCTAAGCTGACCCCTATAAAAGATTCCAATAAAAATTGGCGAATCAACTGACCCCTATCGGAGCCTAAGGCTTTTTTTACACCGACTTCCTTTCCGCGTTTTGAGGCCCCTGCAGTGGCCAAGACCACGTAGTTGACACAAGCGACCAACAGAATCAAAATAGAGATAATGGAAAAGGCATATACGGTTTTGATATTGCCACCCTCTGAAAGATTGGTCATTTCGGCGAAATCAGAATGCAAATGAATGTCTGTAAGCGGTTGCAAAAACATGCCTAGAGCATTTCCTTTTTCTTGAAATTCGGCGAAAGACATCCCCATGGCTTCCACCATTTGTGGTCCCATGTGGGTGTCAAGCACAGCGGGAAATTTGGATTCCAAAGGAATTCGGTCTTCAGGATTCCGAAGTACTACATAGGAATGATAATGCGATTCCAACCAATTGTTCGTTTTGGAATGCTCCCAACCGAGCATGGACCCAAACATATCAAATCGCAAATGTGAGTTTTGGGGAATATCTTCAACAACTCCGCTCACCGTGAATTTTTGTTCCCATTCCTTTAAGTCTAGAACTTTCCCAATGGGATTGGTATTGCCAAAGAACGTTTTCGCTTGGGTTTCGGTAATCACAACTTGATTGGGCTGGGTCAGGGCAGTAGCCGGATTTCCTTCGACAAAATCAAAAGAAAAGACCTCAAAAAAGTTGGCATCAACGTAAGCAAAACGGTTTTCGCGATAGCCTTCATTTTGATAGACCACTAACGGATGCCCCATGCGTCGAAGTCGAGTTCCCATTTCTACCTCTGGAAACTCGTCCACTAATGTTTGCGCTACGGGGCCCTGCGACACAGCTGCTTTTATGATTTCACCACCCATCTGCCCTCGTAAAACCACACGAGCAATACTGTCTGATTTATCATGGAAGGTGTCGTAACTGAGTTCATCAAGAACAAACAAACTGATTAAAATCACTGAGGCGATACCCAAGGTAAGCCCCACCACATTGATGATAAAAAGGGATTTGTTCCTGTTTAGATTTCTCCAAGCGATTTTAAGATAACTAGATGCCATAGTTCGTTTTTTTGATGAATGTTTTATTCTTTCTACTCCGTTCGTAAACTTTTTATGGGATTGGCGCGCGCTGCACGCAACGATTGAAAACTCACGGTAATCAAGGTCATGAATATGGCCCCTACTACTGCCAAGAAGAATATCCACCATTGCATCGTAATGCGATAGGGATAATCTTGTAACCAACCATGCATGATGTAAAAACTCAACGGGATGGCAATAAGGCACGATATCATGATGAGCTTAAGAAAATCTTTTGAAAGCATATTCCATACGCTGATAGCACTGGCGCCCAAAACCTTGCGAACCCCAATTTCTTTGGTGCGTTGTTCTGCAACAAAAGAAGTCAATCCAAAGAGCCCTAAACAACTGATTAAGATGGCCAATGCGGTGAAAATACCGGATAGCTTTCCTACACGCTCTTCTGACGCAAACTTGTTGCCGTATTCTTCATCCACAAAGTCGAATTGAAATGGTAACGCTGGAAATTCTCCTTTAAATACCCGCTCTACGATTGCCAGATTCTCTCGAACACTTTTCTTCGGATTCAAGCGTAAATTATAATAGGAACCTTCTCCTTCCCTGTCGTAAACGTATAGGCCTTGTCTAGTGGGTTCGTAGGGAGATTGGACCACCATGTCTTGAACCACCCCAATAATGGTCATCGGAGGGTCTGGGTCTTCTTCACTATCGTCGCGAATAATTTTGCCAATAGGGTCTGTAAGTCCCATATATTTTACAGCCGTTTCATTGACGAGCACGCCAAGGGAATCTGACGGAAAATCCCTAGAAAAATCTCTTCCTTCGACGATTTTTAAATTCAAGGAGCGAGCAAAGTCCACGGATACATAGGTCCAGTCAAAATCTTCTTGGAAACCTTCAGGTTTACCTTCCCAAATGAATCCTGAACGGGAAGACCAAATTTGAGTGGTTGGACTGCTGGAAGAGGACATCTCTACTACGGCTCCTGATTTAATTAACAATTCCCGCATCAAATTGTATTTTCCATCGTAGTCACTACTAAAGACGGGAACTTGAATTAACCCGTTTCGCTCATAGCCAACAGGTCTGTTTTTGGCGTGATTGATTTGCTGCATTACCACCACTGTTCCGATAATAAAAGCAACCGAAACCGTGAACTGAAAAATGACCAATACCTTACGCGGGGTGGAAGCCTTTTTACCTGCACGGAACGTTCCTTTGAGTACTTCCACAGGATTAAAAGAAGAGAGGAAAAGGGCAGGATAACTTCCCGCTATGGTAGCAGTAAAAACAATGAAAGCTAAGAAAGTAAGCCAAAACAAAGGATTGGTCCAAGGAAAAGTTATGGTTTTTCGAGATAGTTCATTGAAGCTGTCCATACATAAAAGCACGATTAATATGGCGACGGCCGAAGCAATGCTAACCACAAGGAATGATTCGCCTAAAAATTGATTGACCAATTGTCCGCGTTGCGAACCAATTGCTTTGCGCACGCCAACTTCTTTTGCTCTTTTTTCGGACCGCGCCGTGCTGAGGTTCATAAAGTTGATACAGGCTAAAATCAGAACAAAGACCCCTAGCGTCGTGAAGAGCCATACGTATTTAATACGACCTCCAGTTTGCTTTCCTTGTTCAAAATTGGAACGCAAGTACCAATCTTTCATAGGCATGAGGAACAACTGTGGATTGAATTCTTCTACTTCTTCATCTGCATTTTTCTTTACATTCCGAATGGTCTCTGAAGCAGTTTCCAAAGGCACATTGTCTGCTAATTTCACGAACATTTGGAACGAATTATTTCCCCAATTGTCTAAGGATTCTTGCAACCATTCTTGAGTTGCCACATACTTTTTCCAGGGAACGATAAACTGCATGTCGCTAAAGGAGTTGTTCTGCGGAACTGTTTCGTACACTGAGGTGACGGTAAGCTTATGTTGGCCATCCAAGGTCAATATTTTTCCGATGGGGTCTGCGGTGCCAAAAAGGATTTCTGCCGTAGTTTCTGAAATCATGATGGAATTCAGTTCACGAAGTCCGTTTTTATCACCTTGGGTAATTTTGAGGTCCAATATTTTGGGGCCTTCTTCTTGCATGTAATTCCCCAATATGGAAAAGGTATTGTTGTTGTATTCCAAGGTTTGCGAATAGGTCCATGAGGCCATCGTTAAATACTCAAAGTTGTCCATATACGCATCCCGTAAAGCAGGTTCCAGCGGAAGCGGAATAGCAGGAGTAGTAAAGGTATTACCATTGAAAGTCTGCGATTGAAAAACCTGGGCGATACGGTCGTTCGATTCAAAGTAATCGTTATACGAGAGCTCATCATACACCCATAACCCAATAATGAGCGTAACGGCAATTCCCAAGGTTAACCCGCCAATATTGATGAAGGTATAGGCTTTGTTTTTACTGAGGTTTCGCCATGCGATGATGAAATAATTCTTTAACATGATAGTTCGTTTTTGTGTTACTCGGTGCGCAAGCTTTTGATGGGATTTGCTTTTGCTGCTCTAATGGCTTGAAAGCTTATGGTAATTAAGGTGATGATGAGTGCACCTATGCTTGCGCCGACGAAAGTCAGCCAAGAGAGTTCTATCCGATACGTATATTCCTTAAGCCAATCGCTCATAAAAAAGTATGCAATTGGAATAGCAATAACGCAAGCGATGACAACCAATCGTACAAAGTCTTTGGAAAGCATTTGCCAAACATTGGTTATTGAGGCGCCCAATACTTTTCGAACGCCAATTTCTTTTGTACGTTGCTCGGCTACGAAGGAAGCTAGTCCCAATAGCCCCAAACAACTGATTAATATGGCTAGAATGGTAAAGATGCCCGCTAAATTGGCAATGCGTTCTTCGCCTCTGAATTTAATACCGTACTCTTCATCAACGAATTGATAAACAAAGGGTAGGTTCGGGAAATGTTCTTTAAAGACTTTTTCGATTACCGCAAGATTTTCGCTGGCACTCTTTTCAGGATTGAGACGAACATTGAAATAACTGAAGTTTTCAAATTTATCAAACACATACCATCCCTGTTTTACAGGCTCATACGGTGATTGTGCGATAACATCTTGTACCACTCCAATAACGAGTTTGTCCTCTTGCTCATTATCTTCATCAGAGGCGCGAATAATGGTTCCGACAGGATTTTTCAACCCCATATGTTTTACGGCCGCTTCATTAATCAAAATTGCATTTGAGTCACTTGCGAACTCTCTGGAGAAATCACGTCCTTCAAGAATTTTAAGGTTCAATGTACTGGCATACTCAGGCGACACCTCGGTCCAAGCCAAATCTTCTTGTAAGTCTTCTGGTTTTCCTTCCCAAGTGTATCCAGAACGGTTTGACCAAATTTGGGTCGTAGGCGAACTTGAGGTGGCCATGGAAACCACAGCGCCAGAATTGAGGAATTCTTCTCGCATCAAATCTTGTTTCCCGATAAAATCCGTGCTAAAGGTTGGGATTTGGACCAACCCTTCTTTATTATACCCAACAGGTCTATTTTTGGTGTGGTTGATTTGCTGCAGGACTACCAAAGTTCCAATAATAAAAGCCACAGAAGCCACAAACTGGGTAATGACCAAAATCTGCCGTGGTGTAGCGCCTTTCTTATTACGGGTATAGGTTCCTTTGAGCACCTCAACAGGTTTGAATACGGAGAGATACAGTGCAGGATAGCTTCCTGAAAGCAAAGCTGTGACGTCAATGAGCAGAAGGGATACTACCCTAAAGAGAGGGTTCAACCAAGGAAAGGTAATTTCTTTACGTGCCAGTTCATTGAATCCATTTAAGGATAGTAAGACTATGAGAACGGAAATAATAAAAGCCATCAAGACAATCAAAAAGGACTCGCCCAAGAATTGACCGATAAGCTGGGTTCTTTTGGAACCCAACGATTTGCGAACCCCAACTTCTAACGCTCATTTCTCAGAACGAGCAGTGCTCAGGTTCATAAAGTTGATACAGGCCTATTACAGCAACACGATTCCGATAACACCAAACATGCGGACATAGGTGATTCTTCCCCCTGCAGCTTTACCCTCTTCAAAACGACCTCGCAAATACCAATCTTTCATTGGAAAAAGGAACATTTGAGGGTTGTACTCTCTAGTATCTTCGTTGTGGGCGTTTTTGACGTTTTTAATACTGTTAGTTACCTCTTCCATAGAGGTGTTTTCCTTGATTTGGACAAACAATTGAAATGAATTGTTGCCCCATTGATCCTCTGCGTTTTGAACCCACTGGAACAGCGATACATATTTGTCCCAGGAGGCTATGAACTGTGTATCATTGAAGGAATTATTGTAAGGAATGTCTTCATAGACTCCGGTTACCATGGCATCATATTGACTGTTGACCTTGATGGACTTTCCAACGGGATCTTCATCTCCAAAAAGTGCTTTTGCGGTGGATTCCCCCAGCATAATGGAATTCAATTCGCGCACCCCATCCAGTTCACCAGCGATGATATTTAAATCAAGGATAGCAGGACCTCCAGATTGCATAAAATTCCCTTCCCGTTGGATTTTAGTGTCCTTGTATTCCAAGTATTGGGAAGATTGCCATGAACTCATAGAAATGTGTTCGAAATTATCATTGTACTCATCCCGAAGTACCATTTCCAAAGGCCGAGGTATGGCCGGACCTGTACCTGTACTTCCATTCCAAGTTTGGTGCTGGAAAATTTGGGCGATTCGGTCTTGATTTTTAAAATAGTTGTTATAGCTCAGCTCGTCTTTCACCCATAGCCCTATAAGTAAGGCTACGGCGAGCCCTATGGCCAGCCCTCCGATATTGATAAAAGTATACGCCTTGTTTTTACGAAGGTTTCTCCAAGCGATAATGAAATAGTTCTTGAGCATGACGGTTTGTTTTTTGGTGTTATTCGGTGCGTAAACTTTCTACTGGATTGGCCAATGAGGCTTGTACGGTTTGAAAGCTGATGGTTACAAACGCTATGATGATTATAGTTGCAAAAGGGATAATGAATAAAGCCCAGGTCATATTGGTGTGGAAAGCATAACTCGAAAGCCAGTTGTTGACGGTAAACCACGCCACGGGAATAGCGATGATGAAGGCAAAAAATAGCAACAAGGAAAACTCTTTGTAGAGTAGTTTTAAAATTCCCTGAACGGATGCCCCCAAAACTTTTCGAACTCCAATTTCCTTTCTTCGTTGTAAAGTGGTAAAGGAAGCAAGACCGAAAAGTCCTAAACAGGCGACGATGATAGCCAAAGAAGCAAAAATTCCAAATACCTTTCCGAAGCGTTGGTCGGCTTCGTATTGAGCATTGAAATGGTCATCCAAAAAGAAGTACTCGAAAGTATTCCCAGGGAAAAATGTTTCCCAATTGCTCTGGGCCAAAGACAAGGCACTACTCGCGTTTTGCACATCGGTTTTAATGGCATAATACCCTTCAACTTCTGGAATTAAGCGGAAAATCAAAGGTTCGTAAGCTTCTTTCAATGATTCCTGATGAAAGTCTTCCGAGACCCCTACCACAGTATACTGGTTGCCCCAAAATTCGATACGTTGCCCTACCGCTTCATCTGGATTGGGAAAGCCCAAAAGCTTAGCTCCAGAGCGATTGAAAATCACCACATTGGTATCTCCAAAATCTTCTGAAAATGGTTCTCCTGCAATGAGTTTTACCTCAAATTGGGAAAGATAATCATAGTCTACACCGATGACACGATATTGTTGGCTTTCTGCCTCAGTTTGAGAAACCAAACGGATACCTCCTGCGTTCCATCCTACCGGCTGCCCGGGAACAGTAGTTGCCGAAGAAACGGTTTGGATACCGGGATATTTAAGAAGCTCTTGTTTGAATGAAGCCATTTTGTTGGCATAGGTCGAGTCCGTAACTATAGGTGGACGTACAACCAAGGTTTGTTCGATGGCGAGCCCAAGAGACTGTTCTTTCATGAAATTGATTTGACGGTACACGGTAAATGTGCCAATCAATAAAAACAAGGATGCCGCAAATTGGAATACCACCAATGATTTGCGAAGTGTAGAACCTTGCTTTGTACCCGTCATTTTTCCTTTTAAGACTTCCACTGGCTTAAAGCGTGACAAAACCAAAGCCGGATATGCTCCCGACAAAACAACTCCTAATACAAAAAGTACAATCAATCCCAACCAAAAGCTGGTGTTGAAAATGAAGTCGTACGCGAGTTGCTGTCCGGTGATGGATTTGAAATATGGTATGGAAAGCGAGGTGATGATAACAGCGAGTACCAGCGCTAGGCCATTGAACAGAAAGGATTCCATGAAAAATTGGAAAACCAGTTGTTTTCTTAAAGACCCTATGGTTTTGCGAATACCCACTTCTTTGGCGCGTCCCAAAGCGCGTGCTGTGGCCAAATTGATGTAGTTCACCCAGGCAATGACAACAATGAACAAAGCGATACCAATCAACAAATAGACTGTGCCGCCCTCTCCCGTAGGTCCAGGCTCATCCATAAAGTTGGAATACAGATGCAAGTCTTTTAAAGGATGCAAATAGTATTTGGCATCGGAGTTATAGGTGGCGAGTTCCTCACCGGCCTCTTCTTGCACTATAGGAACAAACTTTGCTTCCACTGCTTTCGGGTCTGCATCTTTACTGAGTTTGATATACGTCAGGCAACCGTCTGAAAACCACCAATTGTCAGGGTCTGCAGCAGGGTCTTGGTTGTTGTTTTCAAGCATCCGCTCGCGATAGGTAATGTAAGACAAGAGCAATTGCGGTTTCAATTGGGTATTGGCCGGCATATCTTCATAAACCCCGGTAATACGATAATTCCGACGCTGGTTTAGGTTTAAGGTTTTACCAATAACCTCAGTAGTGCCAAAAATCTTTTTTGCAGTGGATGCTGATATTGCAGCGGTAGAAGGCTCAGAGAGTACTTTGGTCTTGTCCCCGCTAAGCAAAGGATAGGTAAACATGGTGAAAAACGCTTCGCTGGAGAAGAAGACATTTTCTACTTTCAAAATCTCACTATCTAGCTCCACCATCACGTCTCCAGCTTCAAAAACCTTCACATATTCCTCGATTTCAGGAATTTCTTCTTTGAATTTATTTCCTACGGCAAAAGCTCCGGCAGCCCATTCAGTGGTCAACACACCATTGTCGTAACGATCTTGTTTTATGCGATACAGTTGTGACAGGTCTTCATGAAAATCCTCATAACTGAATTCGTAAGTGACGTATTGCAAAATCAAAAGACAAGCGGCAATACCCAAGGCCAAGCCACCAATATTGATGAAGGAGTAGGTTCTGTTCTTTTGAAGATTTCTCCAGGCGATTTTTAAATAGTTCCGTAACATGATTTTGCTGTTTTATTATTCGGTTCGTAGACTTTTGATGGGATTGGCTATCGCTGCCTTTATGGTTTGATAGCTGACCGTAATCAGGGTAATCACAATTACGGAGAGCACGGCAAGTACAAAGACCCACCAAGAAATGTCAATGCGGTATGTATAGGTTTCCAACCAGCGATCCATGATGTACCAAGCGATGGGCGAGGCAATGAGTCCGGCAATAAGAATAAGTTTGAGGAAATCCTTGCTGAAAAGACTCATGATTTGTGTCACGGAACTTCCCAATACTTTGCGGATTCCAATTTCTTTGATGCGTAGCCCCACAAAGAAAAGAATCAGCCCATATAGTCCTAAGCAAGCAATAAAGATGGCTAAGGCCGAAAAGACTTTGGCCAAGGTCAAGTATCGTTGTTCTGCCTCGTATTCCTCAGCTACCCGTTCGTCCAAAAAGCGGTAGTCGAATAAGTAGTTTGAAAAGGTTTTCGACCATTCCGCGTCAATTTGGGTAATCACTGTTTTGATATCGCTAGTGTTCAGTTTGATGCCAATCTCTCCAAAAGAGTTGATGTTATTGGCGATTACAATAGGCTCTATTTTGTTCTGGAAACCGTAGTGATGGAAATCCTTCACAACCCCAACAATATTGGCCTGCATTCCGCCAGTATTCACGTCAAGCTTTTTGCCCAAAAGTTCTTGGGAAGAAGCCAAGCCCAGTTTTTCAGCCAACTTCTCGTTTACCACGACCTCCATAACGCTATCTGCCTTAAAGAAGTTTCTCCCGGCAACCAAGGTCAATCCAAAAGTCTCTATATATTGTTCATCGCCCAATTTGGCCTGAATACTAAATTCTTCCCGCTCAGGGCGATTATGATACTTCACGCTGGTGCCCCAATTGTTTTCAGAACCTCCGGGACTACTTATACACCCAGAGGCGGAAACTACTCCATTGATTTGCACCAACCGTTCTTTAAGGGCATCAAGTTGTATGGGCTCAATGTCCATGGGAATATCAGTCATTACAATAGCATCTTTATCAAAGCCCAAATCCGTTGTTAAGGCGTAGTCGATTTGACGAGAGATAACTATTGTGGCAATAATCAAGATGATAGATAGTGTAAACTGCGTAATTACCAACACCTTCCGCACACCGGAACCACCGGTGTCATTATGATTGAGTTTTCCTTTTAATGCCAAAACCGGAACAATACGTGAAAGAAGAATTCCAGGATAACTTCCTGACAAGAAGGCAACTAGTAAAAGGGCTGCCCCTAAAAAGAGGATGAACTTGGGTTCCAACAATCCTGTCGCGGAGAGCTCCAAACCAAATAAGTCATTCAGTGAGGGCAAGAACGTCAAGGCGAAAACGATGCCTAACGAAATTGCAAAAAGACTGATGACAAAGGTCTCGGCCAAAAACTGCCAGAAAAGGTGTTTTTTGAAACTTCCCAACACCTTTCGAATCCCAATTTCTTTAGACCGGTAAAACGATTGCGCAGTTGAAATATTGATGAAGTTGATGCAGGCAATGCCAATTAAGAACAAACCAATCAAAGCGAAAATCCATAAAAGCACTGTGCTTATGCCGCCATAACGGGAATCAAAATGCATTTCAGCCAAGGGCTGTAGCTTATAGGTATGACGACTTTTGGAATTAGGCCTATGTTTTTTGGGCAGTTCGGTAAGGGCACTCTCAATGCCAGCAATATCTTGATTGGGTCGTAAACGCGTATAACAGGTTAAGTTGGAAGTAATACCGCCCCAAAACTGACCTGCCGCAAACTGGAAGAAATCTTCAAGATTCTGAAAGCTTACAAAGATTTCATTTTCAAGGAAGGTGGTCGAAGGAAGATTTTGCAACACCCCTGTAATCGTGATGCTCTTGTCATTTTCCAAAACAAAGCTTTCACCAACCACATCGGACCGACCGAAAAGCTTTTGGGCCATATTTTCGGTCAGTACCGCGGTATTAGGCTCAGATAAGGCAATGGCATTTGAACCATTGCGTAATGGAAAATTGAAAATCTTAAAAAACTCGTTTTCAACAAACAAAATGTCTTCTTCAAACTTTTCAACGCTTCCGTTCGTTTGGGTTACATCCATTACCAGTTCTCCTTGCACCACGGCTTTGGCTACCTTTTCGGCATAATCGTACTCCTCCCGGAACACTTGTCCAAAAGCTGGAGGTACCGAAGCATCGTATTCCATATCATCTCTTTGGGTGTCTGTAACAAACCGATAAATACGGTCTGAATCGTTGTGGAATTTGTCAAAAGAAAGATGGTAGTTCAGAAATAGATAGATAAGCACGCTACTTCCAAATCCCAACGCGAGACCAAGAATATTTATGGTGGCAAAAACCTTCCTTTTCAGAAGGTTTCTCCAGGCGATTCGAATATAACTCTTGAGCATTGTTTTCGTTTTTTGATTGCTTTTGATTGATGAATAAACTCTCTAGTATGGTTTTAAGCGGTTGTAGCCATGGGTTTGTTCTGGCTTTCCGTCACGATTTGCCCATCGAACAGGTTGATGACCCTGTGCGCGTAGTGGGAATCTCGGTCGGAGTGGGTTACCATTACGATGGTGGTACCTTCTTGGTTGAGTTCGGTCAAAAGGTTCATTACCTCAATTCCGTTTTTGGAATCCAAATTACCAGTTGGCTCATCCGCAAGAATCAGTTTTGGAGTGGTAACCACGGCACGGGCTATGGCCACACGCTGTTGCTGTCCACCCGAAAGCTGTTGCGGAAAGTGCTTTTCCCTATGGGCGATTTTCATACGCTCCAATACTTTTTTTACTTTTTCGCGACGCTCTGCTTTGTTCATTTTTAAGTAAATGAGCGGAAGCTCCACGTTTTCGAAGACGGTCAACTCGTCAATGAGGTTAAAACTTTGGAAAACGAACCCAAGGTTACCTTTTCGCAGTTGGGTCCGTTGGCTTTCTTTTAGTCCGCTTACCTCGTGCCCAGCGAATTGATAGCTCCCCTCGGTAGGGTTGTCGAGCATTCCGATGATGTTCAACAAAGTGGACTTTCCACATCCTGAAGGACCCATGATGGCGACAAATTCACCTTCAGCAACATTAAAGTTGACACCATTCAAGGCTAGGGTTTCCACTTCTTCGGTTCGAAAGCTCTTTTTCAAGTTTTGTATTTGTATCATTTTATGACAGTTATGGTTCGTTTATAAGGATTTAATTATTTCGTTTTGATTTGACTTGCGCGTAACACGGCAAAGTCGATTGCCGGCCAGACCATTTCATCTTCGTCTTCGATATAAGGAATGGTTGAAAGGTCTAAATGAAACTCAAATGGGTCAAAACCTTCGGGTAAGTAGGCTGTAGTATCAAAACCCAATTCGAAATCTTCATCGTCGATATAGTTCAAAGCGCTTACCGGAACAACTTCTGAATAGGCGTCAAAATTTTCAGGTAAATAGGGCTCAGTGTCAAAGCCTAAGGCAAAGGTTTCATTTTCTTCTACAAAAGGAATGGTATCCAAATCAAAGTACGTTTGGTACGGGTCAAACCCTTCTGGAAGATAATCTGCGGTATCAAAATCCAACTCCATGGCATCAAATTCAACATATTCAACGGTGTTGAGGTCAAGCACAAAGCTGTCTTCGATGGTTGGTTCTGTTACGGCTTTGATGTTTAATGGAATCAGGTCGTTTTCTAAGGTCTGTGAGGTCTCATTCACGGGGTTGTCTACAGTGAATTCTCCTTTTCTTTGGTCGGCTATGGCGGTACTTGCTATGAGTACTGCACCATAAATTACTACTAACTTGTTCATGATTTTTGATTGAATTTTATTTGAGCACGACTCTTTCGGCGGTACCGAAACTATCGTAGTTGCTCGTTATTACTTTTTCTCCGGGTTGAAGGCCATCCAAAACTTCATAGTATCTGGAATTTTGTTTGCCAATTCTTATATTTCTTTTGATTGCTTCGGTTCCGTCAGGTGACAGTACAAATACCCATTGTCCACCAGTGCTTTGGAAAAACCCTCCTTTTGGTAGTAATAAGGCATCGTTTGAAGCACCCAATTGCAATTTGATGTTGTAGCTCTGTCCTGAACGAATGGTCTCTGGTTTGTTTTCGGTAAAGACCAAGTCAATTCGAAAGCGTCCGTTGCGAACTTCAGGATAAACCTTTCTGACACGCAAAGGATACTCATTTCCATTTCTTTCCAAACTGGCAGAGAGGTCACGCTTTACACGGTCGATATAGTGCTCGTCAATTTCAGCTTCGATTTTGAAGTCGGTTAGCACGTTTACCTGGCCAATGCGTTGTCCTTGGGTAATGTTCTGTCCAATTTCAGCATCCAAAAAGCCAAGCTGTCCATCTGCGGGGGCTCTTACGTTTAGGTGGTCCAAACGCTCATACACCATGGAAAGGGTTTTTTGCATCCGTTGCAAGTCGACATCCAATCCAGCCAAAGACGTTTTGCTCAACTGCTCGTCTTGTGCCGTCTGGGCCGAAATGATTTCGTGTTGTTTTTGGGCCAACTCGTAGTTTTCCTTAGAGAGCAAATAAGCCTCTTTCGAAATCAGTTTTTCGGCATACAACTCTTCGTTTTGCTGGTAGTTTCTTTCCAAACGTTGCAAGTCGTAATAGGCTGTAGCTAAAGATTGTCTTCCGCTCAACAGACGCGAATCGAAGTTTAATCTTGTAGACCTCAAGTCGTTTTGCTTAAGGGCCAAGTTGCTTTCGCTAGCCAAGATTTGTTCATAAAGGGCCATGTTTTCCAATTTCAAGATGATATCACCTTTTTTCACCATGGTGCCTTCTTCAATAAGTTTTTCAGTGACACGACCCCCTTCGTACGCATCCATATAAATGGTGGAGATGGGAGCAACGTTTCCGTTTATGGTGATGAAATCATCGAACTTTCCGTCCACCACTCCTGCAATGGAAACCCGTCCTTTTTCGGTTCTGAAGGTTGAAGTAGTTCCTGCGAACAATAACTTCCAACCGGCGAAGAGTACAATCGCGCCTAGTGCGATATAACCGTAGTGCTTGGGTCTAAGTCCTTTCTTTTTCTCTAATTGAATATCCATGATGGTCTTCTTAGTTGATATTTAATATGTGCAATCCGTTGTAAATATCTATGGTTCTCTCGTTTACTTTCAGACGAAGGCGTACTTGCAGATTTTCGTTTTGTGCCGTTCCGTATAAGTTTTTCGCTTGAAAAAGTTCCAATGCATTGATAAGTCCTTTCTCATATCTTTTTTGAGCAATTTGAAATGCCAAACCTTGTGATTCAACTCGTTTATTGCTTTGCTCGTATTCAGCAACCAAAGCATTGTTGGTTTGTACGAGTTGCTGCACCAGTTGAAACAAGGCTTGCTCTTGTATGTCTAAATTATTTTCTGCTTGTAACAAAGCAATTTTTTGTTGCTTCACTCTCGACCGGTTGGACCAACCGTTGGTGATGGGTACAATGATTTGTGCTCCGATGAATCGTGAAAAGTTATCATTCAACTGGTCCGAAAAAGGAACAGGTATGTCGTTGTCATCCAAAGCGGTTTGTGCATATCTCGATTCCATCCCAGCAATCATTGTTAAGGAAGGGTATAGATTTCCTCGAGTGGCATTAAGTTGTTTTTTGGCCGCTTTCACTAAGTATTCTTGCGACTTGATTATTGGAATAAATCCTTTTGCCACCGTGTACAAAGAATCAATGCCTACCCCTCCGGATCCTTCTACCTGATTCTGGGCTTCTTCTTCAATATGAAGTTCAATATCACAATCTACAGTAAGATTCATTTCTTGAAGCAAGGTCAACTTTGACAGGGTAAGCAAATTGCGGTTTTGGGTAACCAAAAGTTTATCTGACAATAAGTTGGATTCGGCTTCGACTAAATCCGCTTCGGCCATCACGCCCAACTCTACTTGGCGTTGTACCATGTCATAATTGGTCTGTGAAATATCTTGTTGTTCCAAGGAGTTGGCTACCAACCCTTCATTGAATTTGATGTCATAAAAAGCAGTCATTACTCTGAAAGCAAGAAGATATTTTTCTTGAAGCACATCTTCTTTGGCAGATTCGTAAATGAATTTGGCTGCTTTAATGGAGTTCAGTTTTTGAAACCCTTGAAAAATATCAAGGTTGGCGTTGACATTATAATAGAAACTGTTGAATTCTTGATTGACTAATAAACCTGTGGTCCTGTCCTCGTTCAAACCAGTATTATAGCGGTATTCTGAAAAGCCACTAAAGTTGGGCAACAAATCACGAACGGATTGACGATAGCTCTCACGATTGGTGTCCTTGGTGTAATTCAAGTTTTTGACTTGCAAATTGTTTTCAACGGCGTAAGAGACGCATTCGTCCAGTGTCCAACGCTTTTGGGCTGAAACCGCGAGTGTCGCAGAACAAAGTAAGGCCGTGATGTAAATTCTTAGGTTCATAATGAATTGCTATGCCAAAAGGTTTACTAGATATGTGCCAAAAAATTAAATAATTGAAAATCAGGATTTTACATTATAATAGAGCTTAAGAAAAATTTAGGAGTGTAAATTTTTTATACAAAAAGTGTCCAAAATTTATACAACAGTACTTTTTTTCAAGGGGTGATTTGTAGTTTTAGAAAGCAAAAAAGAAGAAAACCATGACTGATGCACGCATTTTAGTGGTAGATGACAACAAGAGCGTCCTTTCTGCATTGGAGATATTGTTGCAGTTTGAGTACAAGAGTGTGCAGACACTTTTCAATCCAAACCAAATCACCTCTTTCCCCAATATAGAAGAGATAGACATTGTGTTGCTGGACATGAATTTCTCGGCTGGGGTTAATACAGGAAACGAAGGCTTGTTTTGGTTGAATCAAATCAAAAAACGGTCGCCCAACACCTCGGTCATATTAATGACAGCATATGGCGCGGTTGATTTGGCTGTTAATGCCTTAAAACAAGGCGCTACGGATTTCATTCTCAAACCGTGGAACAACGAACGTTTGATGGCTACGGTAAAATCGGCTTTGGAGCTTCGAAAGTCGAAGCAAGAAATCCATAAACTCAAAAAAAAGGAAACTCAACTGAAGCAAGTCATCAATGAGGATAAGAACTTCATCATTGGGAATTCCAAAGCCTTGACCACGGTGTTGAACTTAGTGGGCAAAGTGGCCAAGACAGACGTAAACGTTTTGATTACCGGTGAAAATGGTACGGGAAAAGAGCTTATTGCTCGTGAACTGCACCGACTTTCTCCAAGAAAAGAGGAGGTATTTATTGGTGTGGATATGGGCTCTATCGCGGAGAATCTCTTCGAAAGTGAGCTTTTTGGACATATAAAAGGGTCTTTTACCGACGCCAAAGAAGATCGCGTCGGAAAGTTTGAAGCAGCCCACCAAGGATCTCTTTTTTTGGATGAGATGGGAAACCTGTCGTTGCAAACCCAAGCTAAATTACTATCCGCCATTCAAAACCGTTCCATCGTGAGAGTGGGTTCCAACAAACCGATTAGTGTGGACATTCGGTTGATTTGCGCCACCAATTGTGATTTGGAACAAATGGTTGCCGACGGGCTTTTCCGAGAGGATTTGCTCTACCGTATTAACACCATACATATTAATGTACCCCCACTTCGCGAACGTGACGGTGATATTCTGATATTGGCGGACTTCTTCCTCAACAGGTATGCTCAGAAATATGATAAACCTGGATTGCGCATCAACAATCCTGCGCAAGAAAAACTAATGGCTTACGCTTGGCCAGGTAACGTTCGTGAGCTGCAGCACACTATGGAAAGGGCCGTTATTTTATCAGAAGGCAATGTTTTGAAGCCTTCGGATTTTCCATTTCATGCCAAACCGTCCCAGTCATTGGGTAATGGTCCGGTGACCTTGGATGAGATGGAACAACAAATGATCAATAGGGCGTTGGACCAAAATGATGGGAACTATAGCGCGGCTGCCGAGCAACTGGGTATTTCACGCCAAACCCTTTATAACAAAGTCAAGAAGAGCAAATCCGATGGTTAGTCAAAGTTTTTATACCCAACTTATTATTAGGGTGTTTTTTATTGCGCTGAGTGCTTTAGCTGCGTCCTTTTTTTTCATGAATGCAAACTATATTCTGGCCGTGGTGTTGTTTTTAGCTTTTGTTGGACAGATACTATACATACTCTGTTTCTTTAATCTAAGCAATTGGGCCTTTGCATATTTTTTTCATTCGATTCAAAATGAGGATTTCACGCTTCGGTTTCCTATGGATTCCAAACTAAAATCCTTAAGTGAACTCAATCAAAGCCTTAATGTACTCAACGAAATGGTACAGGAGATGTATTTGAAGAACGAGGCCAAAGAAAAGTATTATCAAGAGATATTGAAGCAAGCTGACATTGGCATCCTCGCGGTGAATCCTAAAGGACATATTTATTTTGCCAATCCTACCATGGAGAAGCTGTTGAGCCATAGCCCACTCAATCATATCAAGCAATTGCAACAGGTGGATGAGGACCTTTATGAACTTTTTAATTCATTGGGTGCCTTTGAGCGCAAGCTTATTGAATTGACCAACGAGCGGGAACAGAAACAACTGGCGTTAAAATCCTCGGCGATTACTTTGAATGGTGAGAATTTGATGCTTGTGGTTGCTCAGGATATAGATAAAGAACTTGATGAAAAAGAAACGGATTCATGGGTGCGGTTGATACGCGTGCTTACTCACGAGATTATGAATACGATTACTCCGATTACCTCAATATCCGATACCATCATCAAATACTTTAAGGTGAACGAGACCGTCGTTGATGTTGAAGAATTGGAACAAAATCAGGTGAGCAATACCCTTCGTGGACTTGAGGTGATTAAAGAACAAGGTGGGAACCTGATGGATTTTGTACAATCCTATCGAAGTCTATTGAGTGTTCCCGAGCCAGACCGTGCGTTGATAAAAGGGGGCGAGTTGGTGGAAAAAATAAGTGTGATTATGGCCACACGCCCAGAGACGGAGCATATTGACTTCTCTGTAAAATGTATCCCAAGTGATTTGGAATTGTTTATTGATGAGAAGCAGATTTCACAGGTTTTGGTAAACCTCTGCAAAAACGCAATGCAGTCGGTTGGGCAAAAAGAAAACGGACGCGTCTCTTTAATTGCACGCGAAGAAGATGGTTCGAAATTTATACAAGTTTGGGACAACGGCCCAGGAATTCCACCAGATCTAATGGAAGAAATATTCATTCCATTTTTTACCACGAAAACCGAAGGTACCGGAATAGGTTTGAGTCTTTCCAAACGCGTAATGCAGCTTCATGGGGGCAGTTTAAAAGTGCATTCCGTACCCAACGAAGAAACCGTATTTCGGTTGGTTTTTAGTTGATTATGGAAGGTTCAGTGCTGAAAAAACAGGTCTTTGACCATTGTTGGGAGACCATCCTCAATCAAGAAAAGAGTCTGTTGAACAGACAACGGCTATTGCAAGAATCCCTAGAATCGGAGCAAAAGAGTAGTGCTGGCGATAAGCACGAAACTGGAAGGGCTATGGTACAGTTGGAGCAAGAAAAACTCGGAAAACAACTTCATGAAATTTCACAGTTGAAACAAGTCCTTGCCCGAATTGATGCCGTACAAACACACCAAACGGTCGCTTTGGGCAGTTTGGTCCGCACTCAAGAAAACACCTTTTTTATTTCCGTATCCACCCAACCTTATCGTAAAGGCGGACAGCAGGTGCTGTGCATGTCCCCGGCGTCCCCTTTGGGCCGCGCCTTGTTGGGTAAAACCACTGGTGAAGTCATTCTGTTTTTGAAAAAGCAACATCAAATCCTGGAGATACACTAAACCTTTACAGGAGTTTAACGATTCTTTTAAATCCTCAAATCGATTCTTTTTTATCTTTAAGAGTTAACCAATAAAAACGTTATGACTACAAAAGAAGTGGCGGACCAACTAGTCGCCTACTGCCGTGAGGGCAAGTATGATGAAGCGTATGACATGTACGCCGACGATGCCGTAAGTGCTGAAATGCCAGGTATGCCCAATGCGGTGACTCAAGGAAAACAACAAATTATCAAAGAGTATCAAGAGTGGGCTTCATCTATTGAAGAAATGCATGGCGGTAGTGTCGGTGACCCCGTTGTCGCAGGCAATCACTTCATGGTTCCCATGACTATGGATGCTACATTTAAAGAACAAGGAAGGGTTACCATGGATGAACTTTGCGTATATGAAGTCGCCGACGATAAAATCAAAAAGGCTACGTTCTTTTACGAAGTCCCAGAAATGGGCTAATTATAACTAGTCAGGAAAAGAAAAAGCCCTCTACAAAGAGGGCTTTATTATTTTTAGGCCTTGGTGTATCCTAATGCCATGAGATTAAATTCCGAATTATTTTCCGTATTGCCACTGTCATTTAAAGCTTGATTGGCATAGCTAGCTCGATAGGTAGGACAGCCTCTTTCTTCTCCACCCCATTGGGTTGCCTCAATGACGATTTTGGAGATGTTTTGTTGTCCAGTATCCAATAGAAAACGATAAGAGCCCATTGAATCTGGGAGTTTGCCTTCCATGGAAAACTCATCCAGCAAAATTCCCGTTCCAATTTCTGCTCCGGAGGCGTTGTATGCCGTCCACTTTCCAGATTCGTCTACTCTATTGGCGCCACCATCCGCACAGGTTTTCCCTTCTTGTGCTTGCCTTCCTTCTCCAGGGTCCATCTGTCCCACCTGAAGCATCACTTGGGTTACGGGAACAGAAAAGGATACAATAAGTTGCTCGCTGGCTTTGACAACTTCCCCCTGATATTCGTAGTAGTAGTCAATTTGTTCCCATCGGCCACCAGCCACGCCAAAGCCATCATCTCTAAATCTTTTTTCAAAAACAACACGACCTGGATTACCATTAATTTTTACCGCAGAAAGGGAAACCACATCATCCCATGCCTGTTCACCTTCACCGTCATTCGAAAGCATATCAGCGGAGGCGGTAAGTAGGACTTCTGTGCCGTTTTCGGAATCATTTTCATCGGTATCGTCGGTGTCATCATCATTTTCGTCACTCTCATCCATGTCATCCTCGGATGTATCATCATCTTCTTCGGTTGAATCCATCTCATCACCGTTTTCATCCAGAACGATATCCGTAAAATTGTCAGTGTTGTTTTCGCATGAAAAGTTGAACCACGCGAAAAAGCAGCCCAGAAGAAGGGCTAAAGCATATTTTTTCATTTCATGAGGTTATGGGGTTCTAAGTTCCTAACGGAGATGAACTTAGAGGGATCGTGACTACCCTCCCTTTTTCGATGAAGTGCATTAGGAGGTAATTCGATTTCTGAGTTCAATCACATTTTGGGATACCTCCAAGAAAACCGTAGTCCCTTGCTTTTGGGATGCAACGCTATTGAAAAAAAGCTTGTCACCATTAGGTGCCCTTCCTTCATTTAAATAATGCGAACCTTTGAAGTAAGAGTTCACCACGTCGGTGCGCATTCCGGTTTCAGGAGAGGTCAGATGCCATTCATGCGGGTACAACAAAATCTGCTCTGTTCCTTGAAATTGAGGCCTAAGCAATTTAATAGGTATTAGATTGATTTCTCCAAAGAGTCCCCCTGCATATCGGTTTGGAGGATTGGCATATAGCTTCCCGGTATCTTCATGGATGATTACCTGACCCTCCTTTAAAATGAGCGTGTTTTGGGCAAACGAAAGAATATCACTGGCATCATGGCTCGCGGTGACGACGGTGATGTTTCGTTCTTTTAAATAGGCGAACAGTTTTCTGCGCAGTTCACCCCGTTGAAAATTGTCAATATGCCCAAAGGGTTCATCCAAGAGTAGAATTTCCGGTTCTTCGGCCAAGACACTGGCCAAGGCGACCCGTTGCTGTTGCCCGCCACTCAGGTACCGAACCTTGGTGTCGATAAAATCGCGCATGTCTACCAGCTCCATAAGCTCTTCGATGCGCTCTTCGGCTGGAATTGAACTAAAAACAGAGAGGTATTTGGCAACATTTTCCCGAACAGAGGTAAAAGGCATCAAATCAAAACTTTGACTCAAATATTTCATATACGATTCCCCTGGAATCAAACGATAGTTGGGTCCTAAAATAGGTTCGCCACGCCAGCTGAGCGCGCCGTTCTCAAGATGAAGTAATCCATATAGGATTCGCAAAACGGTGCTTTTCCCCGAACCACTCTCGCCCATTAAGGCCAAATGTTCTCCTTCTCTTACCGTAAACACGATGTCATGCAAAATTTCCTTTTGCTGATAGGAGAAAGAATCTATAGAAACATTTAGCATGACACTGAAGGGAATCAAAAAAGCAAAAACCGCCCCAAATAGGGGCGGCAATTTACCAAAAGGGATTCAGGATATCAATCCTTGAAAGTTTTTAATACCGCTTTATTCGGGAGTTCTTCAAAGCCCATATTGAATAGGGTGAAGCCGAAAATGTCAGCATATTGTTCGATGGTTTTGCTCACTGGAGTTCCCGCCCCATGCCCGGCATTGGTTTCAATACGGATAAGGGTAGGGTTTTCTCCAGCCTGCTTTTCTTGGAGTTCTGCTGCAAACTTGAAGCTATGGGCAGGTACCACACGGTCATCATGGTCTCCTGTGGTGACCAAAGTAGCGGGATAACTCACCCCTGCTTCTACGTTATGAACCGGAGAATAGCCTTTAAGGTATTGGAACATTTCTTCAGTCTCTTCTGCCGTTCCGTAGTCATAGGCCCATCCCGCTCCAGCAGTAAACGTGTGATAACGAAGCATGTCTAATACACCTACGGCGGGCAACGCAACTTGCATCAAATCGGGACGTTGCGTCATTGTAGCACCTACTAATAGGCCTCCATTAGAGCCGCCTCTAATGGCCAGATATTCTTTAGAAGTGTAGTTGTTTTCAATGAGGTATTCCGCCGCTGCGATAAAGTCGTCAAAAACATTTTGCTTTTGCTGCTTGGTTCCAGCGACGTGCCATTTTTTACCGTATTCACCACCTCCACGTAGGTTGGGGACCGCATAAATACCACCTTGTTCCATCCAAACCGCGTTGCTAATACTGAATGAAGGTGTCAAGCTAACATTGAATCCACCGTAGCCGTAAAGAATAGTTGGGTTTTTCCCGTTGAGTTCCACACCTTTTTTGTGAGTAATGATCATCGGCACTTTGGTGCCATCTTTTGAAGTGTAGAAGACTTGATTTGATACATAGTCTTCCGGATTAAAATCAATTTCAGGAGCCCAGTATTGTTCGTATTTCCCGTTTTCCACATTGAATTTGTACGAAGAACCAGGGGTGTTGTAGTTGGTGAAATAGAAGTAAAACTCCTTTTCGTCGTTCTTTCCGCCAAAACCACTTGCGCTACCTACACCTGGAAGTTCCACATCACGAATCAGTTTTCCATCGTAGTCGTATTGCTTTACTTGAGAAATGGCATCCACCATGTATTCGGCAAAAATGTAGCCCCCTCCAGTTCCAGAAGTCAAAACATGTTCGGTTTCAGGGATGACGTCCACCCAATTTTCTGCTTTAGGGTCAGAAGCGTCAACACTCACTATTTTTTTATTCGGCGCTTCGCGATTGGTGACCAAAAATTGCTTGGAACCTACATTATCGATGACATAGGTATCTGAATCCGTGTCATTCAAAATGGTTAGCAACGGATTGTCCGCTTTGGAAAGGTCCTTTATAAATAGTTTATTACCAGAAGTTGAAACGCTTGCGGTAATGTATAGATACTGCTCATCTTCAGACGTGTATCCACCAACATACCGATGCTTTTCAGCATCCGTAGCACCAAAAATGACCTCATCTTCAGATTGGGAAGTGCCCAATTTGTGATAGTACAATTTGTGTTGGTCTGTCTTGGCCGAAAGCTCACTTCCGTCGGGTTTGTCATAACTGGAATAGTAGAATCCGTCGTTACCCTTCCAAGAAATACCACTGAATTTGATATCGACCAAGGTATCTTCAACAACTTCCATGGTTTTGGTGTCGATAACGATACCTTTTCGCCAATCGCTACCGCCTTCTGAAATCAAATAGGCTGCTTTAGAGCCATCTTTGGTGAAACTCAATCCCATTAAGGAAGTAGTTCCATCCTCTGAAAAGGTATTGGGGTCCAAAAAGACTTCAGCTTCTTCGCCCTCTTTTTGACGGTACACTACATATTGGTCTTGTAGCCCATCATTTTTATAATAATAGGTGTATTCGCCCTCTTTGAAAGGAGAACCCAACTTTTCGTAATTCCAGAGTTTTTCCAATCGGTTTTTGAGCGCTTCACGGAAAGGAATTTGCTCTAAATAGCCAAAGGTCACTTCGTTTTGGGATTTCACCCAAGCTTCGGTTTCGGTACTTCGGTCATCTTCCAGCCAACGGTAAGGATCTTTTACATCAGTTCCGAAATAGGTGTCGACCGTGTCAACTTTTTTAGTAGTGGGATAGTTCACGGCAATAGGCTCTTTTTTGGTTTTTTCAGCACAAGCTGAAACAATAAGGACTAAGGAAAGCAGGTAGATTCTGTTCATTTTCAAGTGGATTAACCCTTAAAAATATCACAAATCCTAGCCTTCCCAGAATCCTAAGGCAAATCTTAACGATTTTTAAGAAATGTCCTCGGTGTACTGACCTACAAGCTGTTTTTCTACTAAATATTCGGCGATTTGCACGGCATTGGTTGCTGCTCCTTTACGTAGATTATCGGATACAATCCACATGTTTAGCGTATTGGGTTGTGTTAAATCCCTTCGAATACGCCCTACGAACACTTCATCCTTATCATGCGCATGAATGGGCATGGGGTAGGTATTGGTCTCCGGATTGTCTTGTACGACCACTCCTGGCATTTCGCTCAATAATTGACGCACTTCATTCAAATCAAAGTCGTTGTGGAACTCCACATTCACGGATTCGGAATGCCCTCCAGCCGTTGGAATTCGTACTGCCGTAGCGGATACCGAGAAGGTACGGTCATCTAATATTTTTTGAGGCTCGCGCGCGAGTTTCATTTCCTCTTTGGTGTAGCCTTCTTCTACAAAAACATCGCAATGCGGCAGGGCATTTCGGTTGATAGGATACGGATAAGCCATTTCGCCTTTGATTCCATTGGTTTCATTTTCAAGCTGTTGTACCGCTTTTATACCTGTCCCAGAAACGGATTGATAGGTAGAAACGATAACCCGTTTCATGGTATATTTTTGGTGCAAGGGATGTAAAGCCATCACCATTTGAATAGTAGAACAATTGGGATTGGCAATGATTTTGTCGCTTTCTTCAAGCACATTCGCATTGATTTCGGGAACGACCAATTTTTTTTCAGGGTCCATTCGCCAAGCGGAAGAGTTGTCGATTACCGTTGTCCCAACTTCAGCAAATTTAGGAGCCCAAGTGGTTGAAGTACCTCCGCCTGCGGAGAAGATGGCGATGTCGGGTTGTAAGGCAATGGCTTTTTCCATGCCTATGATGGTATGAGTTTCACCTTTGAAAACCAATTCCTTTCCAACCGAACGTTCCGAGGCGACAAGATATAATTCAGAAATAGGGAAGTTGCGTTCTTCCAACACTTTCAACATGATTTCGCCGACCATTCCGGTGGCGCCTACAACCGCTACTTTCATTTGTATTTCAATTTGAAGCACAAATGTAGTGCAGCCTACGTTCTTGGCAAGATGTTTTATGGGAAAATATGAAAAACCAACAAAAAGTTATATTTAAAACAAAACTATTGTTTGCTTCATTCTGCGGAATAAAAAAACCGCCCTTTTATGGGCGGTTCAAAGGTTCATATTGGTGTAGCGGTGCAAGGAACTTGCCCTTGCGAATTATTTTTTCAATAAATCTCGAATTTCGGCCAATAAATCTTCTTGACTTGGTCCTGCTGGTGCAGGTGGTGCTTCGGGCTTTTTCATCTTGTTCACTCCTTTTACAATCAGGAACATCACAAAAGCCACGATGATAAAGTCGATAACGTTAGTAATGAAGTCGCCATACAGCACAGCCACTTCGCCTATTTTTTCTCCGGCGTCGTTCATTGTACCTTGTTTTACGATGTATTTCATTTCTTTGAAATCTGCATCGAACAACAGTCCGATGAGTGGTGAAACAATTCCACCGGTGAATGAGGATACTACTTTGTTGAACGCAGCACCCATAACGAAACCTACGGCGATATCCACCAGGTTTCCTTTCATAGCGAAGTCTTTAAACTCCTTTAAAAATCCCATTTTTATAGTTTTTTTGTGGTTATGAGCTGTAAAGTACTGAAAAAAACAATTTTTTAAATAGAAAGTGTAAAAAACTAGGGAACTACTACCCGTGTCACCCGATTGGAAATTGCGGTTAACAATTCATATGAAATGGTATCTCCAGTAGCAGCAAAAGCATCCGCGGAAGCGTTTGGCCCATAGAACGTTACGGGGTCGCCTTCTTTACAATCAATTAACGTGATGTCTACAATAATCATGTCCATACAAACATTGCCAATGATAGGTGCTTTTTGCCTATGAATGTACACATAACCTTTTCCTTGACCATACTGTCGGCTAATACCATCGGCATGTCCTAATGGCAAAGTTGCTGTGGTTTTGGGTTGTTCGCTGATAAAGGCTCGGTTGTATCCAACGCTTTCCCCAGCAGAAACTTGGTGGATTTGTGAAATGACCGTTTGCAATCGCGCTATGGGAATGAGTGCCTTGTCTTCTTCGGGGGTATTTCCGTAGCCGTAAAGGCCAATGCCGCTACGCACCATATCAAACTGTGCACTAGAAAAATTGATGATACCCGAGGTATTCAGCATATGGCGGCCAGGAAGTTTCCCAAGCGTTTCTTTCCAGCGGTCACTTATTCGTAAAAAAGTATCAATTTGGTTTTGGCTAAAGTCGCGTTCGTTTTCATCTTCCGAAGCAGCGAGATGGGAAAGGATATAACTGACTTTTATCTCGGGATTTGATTGAACGGCGTTCAGAACCCAATCCAATTCCTCTTCATGAAACCCAAGTCGATTCAAACCCGTGTTGAATTTGAGTTGCACGGGATAGGATTCTTTTTCCAACTTCTTAAGGGCATCCACAAAACCCTCCAAAATCCGTTTGGAATACAAACTCGGCTCCAACTGATGGGCAATCAAACTTTTAAAGTGGATGGGTTGTGGGTGTAGAACTAAAATAGGTAGGGTGATACCGGCTTCCCGGAGGGCAACGCCTTCCTTGGTATACGCTACGGCCAGATAATCTGCGCCAAGGGCTTCTAATTTTTGTGCAATGGCTACCATATCACTCCCATAGCCACCTGCTTTCACTACGGCCATAAACTTGGTTCCTGAAGCAATTTTCGACTTCAAATACTGGAAATTATGCGAAAGGGCAGAAAGGTTGATTTCGAGGGTCGTCTCACCAAACTTAGCCATTGGCTGACTTTTTTTTAGGGGTTATTTCCTCAGCATCCACATCCATCTTACTTATTTTCTCACGCAACATGGCCTTGAAAAAAGCTGCTCGACTCAAGGGTTCGTATTCCCCCGTTTCGCCCAAGAGGACCAATTTATCATTATCCGCTTTACGGAAACTGTAGTTGGCCAAGTTTCCCGTGCGGGTGCAGACGGCGTGTACTTTGGTCACATATTCGGCTGTTGCCATCAAAGCAGGCATGGGGCCGAAGGGGTTACCTTTGAAATCCATATCCAATCCGGCAACGACCACGCGAATGCCTTTGTTGGCCAAATCGTTGCATACGGTGACAATCTCATCGTCAAAAAACTGGGCTTCATCAATCCCTACCACATCACAGTCATCAGCAAGCAGGCGAATGTTAGCCGCAGCAGGGACGGGCGGCGAGCGAATTTCGTTGG